>Ga0208524_1001788_pt1 | contig 9772 bp, 6 predicted proteins | sample ETNtaG_28_FD_185779 | JGI IMG/M metagenome (GOLD analysis project Ga0208524, IMG submission 185779) | Marine microbial and viral communities from oxygen minimum zone, Eastern Pacific Ocean - ETNP201406SV61 (SPAdes) (version 2) | ecosystem: Environmental > Aquatic > Marine > Oceanic ... | reverse complement strand
TTTATAAACAGAACAACCAAATAAATTGAAAAAACACCAGCTCTTTCTCTAAGAATAATATTTTTATTCGTCATTAATGTACAAGTGTTTGTATTTATTATTCTTATTATGACAGAAAATATATTGGCTTAATAGATAAAGCAATTTTGTAATTAATAATAATATGTACTTAGTTCAAACACATAATTACTTTTATATCTGTCAAGGTGAAAATAAATTGACAAATATCTTTTTTTACAATAATATCAACCTCATAACATTGACTGAATGGTCAATTTAAATAGCCTTTTCATTTATGGAGATCATCCAGTGTCAGCCAAAAGAAACAGAAGAAATGGTGGAAGATTGGCAAAAATTGCTCATAGAAAAAAAACATCTCAGATGGTGGCGCCTAATTTTTTAACGCGCGACATACCTTGCTATGAATTACTAAATGAAGAAGAATTGGTTCGTATTGAGGATCACGCAGACTGGATTCTTCAAGAGGTAGGTATAGAATTTTGGGATGACAAAGAGTCTTTAAAACTATTTAAAGATGCTGGAGCAACAGTCAAAGGAAATAGAATCCGTTTTGACAAAGGGCACGCTTTAGAGCTATGTAAAACTGCTCCTAGAGAATTTGAAATGCACGCAAGAAACCCTAAAAGGTCGACAATTTTTGGAGGTAACAGACTAATTTTCGGCCCAGCATATGGTTCCCCTTTTGTTTACGATTTAAAGAATGGCAGAAGGCCAGGTACTATGAATGACTTTAATAATCTTATTAAACTTGCGCATATGACTCCTTGGCTTCACCATACAAGTGGCACTGTTTGTGAGCCTGTAGATATACCTGTTAACAAGAGGCATTTAGATATGGTATACGCACATCTTAAGTATTCTGATAAACCATTTATGGGGGGTGTTACTGCTCCTGAAAGAGCTGAAGATTCTATTGAAATGGCTAGAATAGTATTTGGTAAAGAGTTTTTGAAATCAAATTGCGTCATTCAGGGGAATATTAACGTTAATTCACCCCTAGTTTATGACAACACTATGTCTGAAGCTCTTAAAACATACGCTAGAGCAAATCAGGGGGTTGTAATTACGCCTTTCATTCTTGGAGGGGCAATGTCTCCAGTTACAATGCCTGCAGCGGTTGCCCAGGCGCATGCTGAAACTATGATTGGTGTTGCATTAACACAATTAATAAGCCCAGGATCCAGCGCTGTATATGGTAATTTTTTAACTACAATGGATCTTAAGACTGGTGCACCAACATTTGGCACTCCAGAATCTTCATTAGCTACTCTTGCAGTTGGGCAGATGGCAAGAAGATTAGGGCTACCGTTTAGAGCTGGAGGTCATTACACAGCCTCTAAGGTGGCTGACGCACAATCAATGCAGGAGTCTGCTGATTCAATGTTTCCAGCATTCTTGGCGGGCGCTAACTTTGTCCACCAAGCGGCAGGTTGGCTTGAGGGTGGGTTAGTGGTTGGTTACGAGAAATTTATTCTTGATTCTGAACGTCTCGGGATACTTCACCGTATGGGATTAGGCATGAATATCGATGAAAAAACTTTAGCCTTTAGTGCTTATCGTGAAAATTTACCTGGAGAAAACTTTTTAGGGACAAAGCATACTGCTGAAAACTTTGAGAATGCAAACTTTAGATGTGAATTGGCTGATAATAATTCTTTTGAGCAGTGGGAAGAGGACGGTTCAAAAAATGCTGAGCAAAGAGCATATGAACGCTGGAATCAGATGCTTGAGGAGTACGTTGAACCGCCCTTAGACGAATCAATAGATGAAGAGTTGATTGGCTTTATTACTAAAAAGAAAGAGAGTATGGTAGATGAATGGTATTAAACTTTATCTCCAACCGCACGACTTAAGCCATCAGGTTTAGGCAGCTTTTTATGTGCGCTATAAATGCCTTCCATTCTATTTATTACTAAATCACTAGGCATACTAGCTCCACGTGTTTTTAAGTCAACATGAATCAGCATGTGTTCCGCAGTAGCTAATAACCTTCCGTCATCGTGATGGAGCCAGTGAAAAAGATGTAGTTTTTTATTTTTGCCATAAATGACCTGAGTTTTAGAATATATACTCTCTCCAATTAGAACTTCATCTAGATGCTGAATATGGGTTTCAACAGTAAAGTAAGACCCTACATTGGCGATATATTCTTTGTCAACACCAATAATTGCCATCAGCTCTGTAGTTGACTCTGAGAAGCATTCAAGGTACCTAGACTCTGTCATATGACCGTTGTAATCAGCCCACTCTTTAGGGATATGAGTTGAAAAGGTAACTATTGGTTGAGATACATCCAACTCTGAAAACTCAACTTTACTATTTGAGTTAGACAAAGCAGCATCGAATTCTTTCAGAGCATTTCCAGCACCCCATCTATTCTCTTTTAAAACTTTTAAAAAATCAACCAGATTATCGTCACGTTTTTGCATCAGCTCGTCAATACTAAATTGACCTGATTGTTGATCAGACTGGCTAGAAACCTTATCTATTAACTCATCTGTGAATTCAGGAACATCCATCAAGTGTGTCCATGGCCATTCAAGACAGGGTCCAAACTGAGAAATAAAATGACGCATACCGGCGTCACCACCTGCTAGCCTATACGTTTCAAATAGTCCCATTTGTGCCCATCGAAGACCAAAACCGTAACGAATAGCATCATCAATTTCTTCAGTTGTAGCCACATCATCATTCACAAGCCATAAAGCTTCTCTCCAAACCGACTCAAGAAGTCTATCAGCAATGAATGCAGGTATTTCTTTTTTTATATGAAGCGGAAACATTCCAATATTAGTAATAATATTACAGGTTTCGTTGATTACATCTTTAGATGTTTCTTTGCCTCCAACTATTTCAACTAGAGGTAAAAGATAGACTGGATTAAATGGGTGAGCAACAACTAACCTCTCTGGATGCATCATTTCTGACTGCAAGTCTGAAGGAAGGATTCCTGAGGTTGACGAAGTAATAATTAAATCTTTTGAAGCAGTTGATTCAATCTCATCATAAACAGATTGTTTTACTGATAGCCTTTCTGGGACGGCTTCAATGATTAATTCTGAAGATTTTGCAACATCAGAAACTGAGGATGAAAATGAAAGTCTACCTTTTTTTGGTAGAGAAGATTTGAGTAAATTTTTGTATGCCCTTTCTGCATTTCGAATAACTTTTCCAATATTATTTTGTGCGCCTTTTGAAGGTTCAAAGACAAAAACATCAATTCCATTGAGTAGTAGTCGGGCAATCCATCCACTCCCAATAACGCCCGCTCCTATAACGCCTGCAGACTTAATATTTTTCATGCTTATCCCCAACGCTTCTCTAGCTTCAATTTCTCACGAGCCTGCTGTGGGCCAAGAATTGTGCATCCCATGCCTTCAGCAGTTTGAGCTGCTTTTTTAACAAGATCACCGTTTGTAGCAAGAACACCACGTTTGAGATAAATGTTATCTTCTAGTCCTACACGAATATTGCCTCCAGCAAGAATCGACATTGCCACAAAAGGTAATTGGTTTCTGCCAATTGAGAAGGCTGAGAAGACCCAGCCTTTAGGAATACTGGATGTCATTGCTAAGAATGTATGCATATCATCTGGAGCACCCCAAGGAATTCCCATGCATAATTGTATCATTGCTGGGTCGTCAATTAGGTCTTGGCTTTTTAACCAGATTGCGAGTTGTAAATGTCCAGTATCGAAGCACTCTATCTCTGGCCTTACGCCAAGCTCTTGAACCTGTTTAGCCATCTCACACAAGACTGAAGGGGTATTGGCCATTACGTAATCACCTTCTCCAAAATTCATTGTCCCACAATCAATGGTACATATTTCAGGGAGTATGTTTCGAACGTGATTAAGCCTTTCAGATGCTCCAACCATATCTGTTCTATTTTCATTAAGTGGTAGTGGTTTTTCAGAAGAACCAAATACAAGGTCACCACCCATGCCTGCAGTAAGGTTAATAATCATATCAACATTTGATTCACGAATGATATCAACAACTTCGCCATAGAGTGCAGGGTCACGAGCTGGAGCTCCTGTTTCTGGATTACGAACATGGATATGCACTATTGCCGCTCCAGCTTGTGCAGCTTCAATACAAGAATCTGCTATTTGCTGAGGCGTAACAGGGACCTTGTCGGACCTGCCTGTTGTATTTCCTGAGCCAGTAACTGCACAGGTAATAAAGACTTCTCTTGATGGTTGTAGGCCAATCATAATAAATCCTCTAGTAATTATTGATGCCTTATTATGGACAAAATTAAAGCTATATATAGGATATTATGTTAATGCTCAATGATTCATGTGCTATACTTTTTACGCTATTTATTCTACATAATACGAAGTGAGCATATTCTTAAGGACAGAGGCAACACTCAGGGCAACAATACTAGTTCTGCCAGAATCATCTATGTTAGTACTTGCATCCCTGATTGACCCAATGAGGGCCGCAAATAGACTTTCTAAAGGCAGTCGTTTTATCTGGAACATTGTAACAATAGATGGTTTACCAGTTACATGTACTTGCGGTATTGAAATTAAACCAGACGGAAAATTTAGAGAGACTAAATCAGGAAATTTATTTTTTATTGTTTCTGGATTTAATCAATTTAAATATATTAATAACAAGGGGTTTAGTCTATTGAGGAGCCTTGCTTTAGATTTTGATGCAATGGGCGGTGTAGATACTGGGGCATGGATTTTAGGTAGAGCCGGTCTTTTGGATGAAAAATATGCAACCACCCACTGGGAAGATCTTGAAGACTTTGGTGACTATTTTAGAAAAACCAATGTACAGCCAGACCGTTTTGTCATTGATGGAAATGTGATTACGGTTGGTGGCGCATCTCCAACATTTGACTTTATGTTACACTTGATTAGATCAAGGCTGGGTTACCCTTTAGCTTTAGAGGTTGCAAGTGTTTTTATTTATGACGAGACACATTTCGCAAACGATGCACAGCCGCTTGTATCGTTGGGATTATTAAATGATTTTGAGCCACGTGTAAGTAAGGCAATACGTATCATGGAGTCTAGCCTTGATGAGCCAATAATAGTCAGCGAAATTGCAAAAAAACTTTCAATTTCTAGTCGCAGACTAGAAAATCTTTTTCGACAACACTTACAAACATCGCCAGGTTTTTACTACTTAAACTTGAGACTTCAGAGGGCAAGAAAATATGTTACTGACACGCTTTTACCTATGCAAGAGATAGCTATAAGGACAGGCTTTAATAGCCTGTCGGCATTCTCAAGATCGTTTAAAAAAAGCTACCAAAGCACTCCAAGTGCTTACCGTCAAAGAATGTCCAAAGCTGGGCTTAATTAATAATATCTCAAAAAAAACTATTATTATTTTTCACTTGTTTTAAATATTTATTAGGTTTAACATTAGTTCATTTTAAGTTTATATATTTAGAAATCCATTATGAGAGATAATGCAAGGGTTGTGGTTATTGGGGGCGGTGTTGTCGGCTGTTCAATTCTATTTCACCTCGCTAAGATGGGTTGGAAAGACGTCGTTTTACTTGAAAGGAATGAACTAACTTCTGGGTCAAGCTGGCATGCTGCCGGTTCATTTCATACAGTGAGTTCTGACCCTAATGTTTCAAAACTTCAAGATTACACAATCAGCCTTTATAAAGAAATTGAAGAAACCTCTGGCCATTCAATCAGTATGCACAAAACAGGAGGATATTACTTAGCCTCAAATCAGAATTGGCATGACTACCTAAAGCGAGAACGCTCTAATGCAAGGTCACTAGGCTTGAATCAAGAGTTTGTGTCTCTAGAAGAAGTTGTCGATAAGCATCCATTAATCAACCCTGATCATTACGTTGCCGCTCTTTGGGACCCATCTGATGGCGATATCGATCCTTCAGGAGTTGTTTACGCATATGCAAAATCGGCTCGTGTACATGGAGCTAAGTTTTATACTCATACTCCAGTTATTGAAACCAACCAAAGGTCTGATGGTTCTTGGGATGTTGTTACTGAGAAAGGCAATATTCATGCAGAACATATTGTAAATGCTGGTGGCCTTTGGGCTCGTGAACTTGGCCGAATGTCTGGGATTCATTTGCCTGTAGTTCCTATGGAACACCACTATTTAATTACTGAAGAAATTGAACAAATTGCTAGTTTGGATGAAGGTCAACGTTTACCAAGTTGTATCGACTTTGAAGCGAATATTTATACTCGTCAAGAGAATACTGGTATGTTATTGGGAACGTATGAGCCTCAATCTACACCGTGGTCATTGGACGGCACTCCACAAACTTTTGGGCATGACCTGCTTGAGCCAGATTTGGATCGTATTGCGGATCGATTGGAGTTAGCTTTTGAACGTATTCCTGCGCTAGGAACAGTCGGTATTAAAAATATTATTAATGGGCCATTTGTTTTTTCCCCTGATGGAAATCCAATGGTTGGGCCTGTTCCAGGTATGAAGAATTACTGGACAGCTGTTGGTGTTATGGCGGGTTTTTGTCAAGCAGGTGGTGTCGGAAAAACATTAGCAGAATGGATGATTGAGGGTGAGCCCTCTGTGGATGTTTGGGCAATGGATATTGCGCGTTTTGGTGATTTTGCCACCCCTGATTGGGGGGTTATTAAGTCTTCTGAAAACTATGAGCGTCGCTTTGTAATGACCTTTCCTAATGAAACACTGCCTAAAGGTAGGCTTCAGAAAACAACATCTATTTATGATCGTTTAACCCAAATAGGTGCAGTCTGGCAAGATTCTTTTGGTCTTGAAAATGCACTTTGGTTTGCTAACTCACCGGAGGATGCTTATGAAGAACCAACATTCCACAGATCAAGGTCGCATGATTACGTAGCCAAAGAGGTAAAAGCTGTTCGCGAATCAGTTGGTGCAATGGAGATTGCGAACTTTGCTAACCATAAATTTACTGGCAAAGGTGCTAGAGCTTTCTTAGGGAGGATTCTTGCAGGGCACATTCCAAATCAGGGGCGAGTTAATTTATCCCCCATGCTATTAGAAAGTGGGAAATTATATGGTGATTTAACGGTGTCCTGTATTGATGAAGAAACTTACTATTTGTTTGGCTCAAGTGTCGCACAAAATATGCATCTTCGTTGGTTTGAAAAACAACTAGAAGGCATTGAGGATGTAGAATATAGAAACATGACAGATGACATTCATGGAATTTCAATATCGGGTCCAAATTCTAGAGAGCTATTATCTAGGCTAACTCGAGAAGATGTCAGTTCTAAAGCTTTCAATTTTCGCGATATTAAGAACACATTTATAGGTAGCGTTCCAGCACTATGTATAAGAATCTCATTTACGGGTGAGCTTGGTTATGAAATATATGTTGCGCCTCAATACCAATTAAAACTTTTTAAAGAGATTCAGGAGGCTGGAAAAGACCTTGGTTTAAAGTGGTTTGGCGGAAGAGCATTAATGTCAATGAGGCTAGAGAAAAGTTGGGGAGCCTGGACAATGGATTTTAGACCTGACTTTACTCTAATAGAGTCAGGGCTTGATTTTTTTGTGGATTGGAGCAAAGACTTTATCGGTAAAAATGCGGCTTTAAAAGAAAAGAAAAATGGTGTAGGTAAACGTCTATCGGTTATAGAGATTGAAACTGAAACTGATGTTAGTGGTGATGAAGCTGTTATGTATGATGGTAAATGTGTCTCATACATAACCTCTGGTGGCTATGGACACTCAGTTGGAAAATCTCTTGCAATGACTTACCTTCCAGTGGGACTAATAAAAGAGAGTGCTGAACTTGAGGTAGAAATATTGGGTGTATTTCATAAAGCAAATGTCGTCTTAAAGCCATTATATGACCCTAGTGGCTCTAGAATGCGTTCATAGCGGGTTAGTTTTTTTATGGGCTTTACTAGCAACACAAGATATAAAAATAAAATCGGCTCCCATATAGAAGTTATAGAAGATATCTATTCGCTTAATAAGCATGCCCTTGGACCAGGCGCACTAGCGGAGTCAGAATGGTCTGCTGCTGGCTTGCCTGAGCCAGATATGGGGCAAATTCGAAAATATCGACTCAAAAGAGTTCGTGAAAAGCTAGTCGAATTTGACTGTGCAGGAATCCTACTTTATGATCCACTAAATATTCGTTATGCTACAGACAGTACTAATATGTCTTTGTGGACTTCTCATAATGCTACCAGGTATGCTCTCGTTATGACCGAAGGACCAGTTATTATTTTTGAGTTCGATGCTCACGAATTTCTTTCAAATCATAACCCATTAATTACTGAAGTACGTCGTGCAATGACTTATCTTTACTTTACAGCGGGAGAAAAAAGTAAAGCTAAAGCTAGAATTTGGGCTTCTGAAATTGCTGATATAGTTAGAGAGCATGGCAATGGTAATAAACGCTTAGCATTAGATCATTGTGCTCTAGAAGGAGTTAAAGAGCTTAAGTATCTTGGTCTAGAACTCGCTAATGGCGAAGAAGTTATGGAGCTTGCGAGACTAATAAAGTCAGATGAAGAAATTATTGCTATGAGGCGCTCTATTTTTGCATGTGAAAGATCAATCGAGTTGATGCGCAATTATTTTAAGCCTGGCATTACAGAACAAGATCTTTGGAGTCGTTTTCAAATGGAGGCTGTCTCTAGAGGAGCTGAGTGGATTGAAACCAGGCTTCTTGCCTCTGGACCAAGAGCAAATCCATGGTATCAAGAGTGCTCATCACGTCCAATACAAAGCGGTGAGCTTATGGGTTTTGATACTGATTTAGTTGGTTCTTATGGTTATTGCACTGACATGTCTCGCACATGGTTATGTGGAGATGTCAAGCCAACCAATGAACAAAAAGAAATCTATACCATGGGCTATAACCAAATACAAGCCAATATGGAATCATTACAGCCAGGACTAACCTTTAAAGAGCTAACACTTAATGCTATGGAGTATCCCAAAAATGATTTTCGTCATTACTCAGTTCATTACCATGGAGTGGGGCTTTGTGATGAATTTCCTGCGATACCATTTAGTTGGGAGTTAAATGAGAACAGTTTTGATGGTGTTTTGAAGCCTGGGATGGTAATGTGTGTCGAGACATATGTTGGTCGCTATAGTGGTGGTCCAGGTGTTAAGCTTGAGGAACAAGTTTTAATAACTAATAATGGTTATGAGCTCTTGACGAACTATCCATTTGAATCAGACCTATTACTTTAATTAACGTGATCACTATTCCAAAAAAAATGAGCGCAATTTTAACAACTGGCCATGGTGGTTTCGAGGTGCTTGAATTTCGCAATAATGTAAAAGTCCCGCAGCCAAGTTCTGATGAAGTATTGATTAAAGTTTTAGGGGCCGGTATCAATAATACAGATATAAATACGCGGACTGCCTGGTACTCCAAGTCAGTCAAAGGTGAGACCAATGCAAAAGACTCACAAGGAAAAGATGATGATGGAAGCTGGTCAGGTGAGCCTATAGATTTCCCAATTATTCAGGGTGCTGATTGCTATGGTGAAATAGTTGCTGTAGGAGTTGATGTCGATGCAGAGCGAATTGGTGAGCGAGTTTTAGTTAGAACAATGCAACAACACCCTGTAGGCTCTAGGCCTTATGAGTGTTGGACAGTAGGATCAGAGTGTGACGGTGCTTTTGCAGAATATATGGTCGCGTATAGTGACGAAAGTTTTAAGATTGAGAGTGATTGGACGGATGCCGAACTAGCATCCATTCCTTGTTCTTACTCAACAGCAGAAAATTTACTAGAAAGGTCAGATGTTAAAGAGGATGAA
>Ga0208524_1001768_pt1 | contig 9838 bp, 9 predicted proteins | sample ETNtaG_28_FD_185779 | JGI IMG/M metagenome (GOLD analysis project Ga0208524, IMG submission 185779) | Marine microbial and viral communities from oxygen minimum zone, Eastern Pacific Ocean - ETNP201406SV61 (SPAdes) (version 2) | ecosystem: Environmental > Aquatic > Marine > Oceanic ... | reverse complement strand
GGATTGGATCCAGAGCATATTTATGTGGAGCATTAGAAGTTATGGACAAAATAAAACTTGCTGAGAGGTGAGGTAGTAAAATGAGTAATAAACTGAGATCGAACTTAATATCGAAAACTACATAACTGAGTTAGAAGGAATTGAACAATATTGCAACTGGCTATTTATAAAAAATTCCAACCTTCAGTGTTAATACATTTAGCGACTGAAAGTTATGTTGATTAATTAATAACTAAATTTCCAGATGCTATAAATGAATATTATTAAGACAAAATTGCAAGACCATGTGATTATTGAGCCTAAAATTTTTGATGATAAACGTGGTTTTTTCTTAGAGACATTTCAAACTTCTAGATATGCGGACTTAGCTGGAATCATTTTGCCCTTTGTTCAAGACAATCATTCGCGTTCCTCAAAAGGTGTATTGCGTGGTCTACATTTTCAAAAAACAAAACCTCAGGGTAAGTTAGTTAGGGTAGTTAGAGGTGAAGTTTATGATGTCGCTGTGGATATACGCCGAGATTCAAATACGTTTGGTCAATGGGAAGCTGTAGTACTTTCGGAAGATAATAAAAAGCAAGTTTGGGTACCGCCTGGTTTTGCACATGGGTTTGTGACTCTCTCTGAGATCGCTGATTTTGAATACAAATGCACCGATTATTATGACCCTGCGGATGAAGTTAGTGTTTTATGGAGTGATCCAAATTTAGACATTTCTTGGCCAGTGGAGAATCCCATTTTGTGTGATAAGGATGCTAACGCCAAAAGACTTGTTGATCTAAATCTATGAAAGTACTCGTCCTAGGTAGTAAAGGGCAGCTTGGTCGTTGTCTGTGTGATCAGTTAGGTGTTACACAACACGAGGTCATTTATACTTCACGAGCAGAGATCGATATAGCCGATCTAGTAACCACAAAAAAAAAGATTACAGATATCAAACCAAATGTAGTAATTAATGCTAGTGCCTACAGCGCAGTTGATAAGGCTGAGGAAGATAGACAAACAGCAGATTTAATTAATCATCTTGCAGTTGCCAATATTGCCAATACTTGTAAATACCTCGACTGTTGGCTAATTCATATTTCCACTGACTATGTCTTTGATGGAGCAGCTAATAAGCCGTACAGTGAAGATGACGGAACTAATCCTCAATCTGTTTACGGTTGTTCAAAACTTAATGGAGAGCTGGCAATCTGCTCATCTGGGTGTCAGTATCTGATAATAAGGACTGCCTGGGTTTTCAGCGAATATGGCAATAACTTTTTAAAAACTATGCTGTTATTGGGGACTGATCATGATGAGTTAAGTATTATTGGAGATCAAATTGGTTGTCCTACCTATGGGCCAGATCTCGCCAAGGCCATTATAAGTACTTTGCCATTTTTGGAGCTCTTTCAACAAAATGAAATTTATCATTATGCAGGTAACTCATCATGCTCTTGGGCTGAGCTTGCTCAAAGTATTTTTGATGAAGCTGAGCGAGTTAAAATATTAAATAATAAACCAAATATTGTAATGATTACCTCAGAGGAATATCCTACTATGGCCAAGCGTCCAATAAACTCGCAGTTAGATTCATCTAAATTTGAAGCTAAGTTCGAACATAAAGCATCAGATTGGAAACTTGGAATAAGAGCCTCGATTAGATCTCTATATAATCCAATAGATATAAAAAAATAGTTTAAGTTTATTTATGAGAGAAAATGAAATAGCGTTTATCAGAGGTGCTGGCTTTTTTGGGCGCACGTCCTGCGACTCGTTTTAATGAAGCAGGCACTAATTACACTATATGTGATATTAATGTTACTAACTGCTATAGCAAGATCATTTATATTAACATCGAAGATAAGGATTTCCTTACTCAACTCGCTGGGGCTAACAGTATTAATTTAGCTGCAGCACTGTTATATAGCACCCCTTTTTTATTCTACATCTTGAGTCTGCTTATTCGACAATGTATGACAGATACCAATAATGATTGGATCGATTCAGAGTATATTTATGGGGAGCATGTCTAATATATTTTGTTGATTCTAACAAGTTTGATGCCTTGCTTTGATACTTGTACAATCTCTATTATTAGTGTTTCAATTTTAAGTGAAACATTGTGTTGAGGAATGCTTTGTAAGTGTTCTAAGATAATGCCATTTAGGGTTTTTGCATGCCCATAAGGTAAGTTAGTTTTTAATATATTGTTAAGTTCTCGAATGCTAATCCTTGGGTCTACAAGATAACTACCATCTTCCTGCCTGGTTACCTCTTGTATGCTTTCACCTTGATTAGAAGTAAACTGACCTACAATCTCTTCTAGAATATCCTCTAGAACAACCATTCCTTTAATCTCGCCATACTCATCAACGACCATACCTAAGCGCCTTTTTTGTTTTTTAAAGTGTTCAAGTTGCGATGAAAGGCTTGTGCCTTCAGGGATAAAGTAAGGTTCACGGATTAGCTCTTTAATCTTGTCTATAGTTGCTTCGTTTTTTGCATAAAGATTGACAATATCTCTCATATGGATGGCGCCGATAATGTTGTCTTCTGTTTTATCGAAAATAATCAGCTTGTTGTGATGTATGCGCTTTAGTTGTTCAAACAATTCATCTGTATTGTTTATATCTATACTGATAAGCTCATTATGAGGAATCATTATGTCTTCAACCCTCACGTTCTCTAAATCAATGATATTAAGAAGCATTTTTTGATAATTTTTTGCAATGATTGATTTGGAGTCGATCACAGCCATTCTTAGTTCTTCTGAACTTAGTTTATCTTTGATGTTCTTATTTAATCCAAAAGGTTTCAGAATGATTTGAGAGGCATTCGAAATTAACCAAATTATTGGTTTAAAGAGTTTGATAATGAACTCTAAGACCAGAGCGGCAGGGAGGGCAACTTTTTCAGGATTGTTTGCAGCATATGTTTTGGGAGCAGTTTCTGCAAAGATTAGAATCACTAGCGTTAAAATCAGAGATGCAACAATAACAGAGCCTTCACCCCAAAGCTTCAGTGCAAGTATTGTAGTGATACTTGCTGCAAGAATATTGACAAAGTTGTTGCCTAGCAGTATGCCGCCGATTAAGTACTCTACATTACCAAGGAGTTTTTCCACTCTTTTTGCTTGAGTATTGTTTTTGGCACTAAGGGTTTTTAGGCGATAGCGATTGATTGCCATCATTGACGTTTCAGAACTCGAAAAAAATGCAGAAACTAGAATTAAGGCGAAAAGTAAGACGCTAAGCCAAAAGGTAGACAGTGATTCCAATCAAATAACCATACACATTAGTTGCTATTTATTTTAACCTTAAAAAAGTAATATAGACCCAGAACAAAATAAATACTAATTATATTGATAAGTTTTTAAATGCATCAAGACCAGGATAGACAGCGTTACTGCCAAGCTCCTCCTCAATGCGTAGCAGTCTGTTGTACTTTGCGAGTCTGTCAGAGCGTGATAGTGATCCAGTCTTAATTTGCCCACAACTTGTAGCTACCGCGAGGTCTGCAATGGTGGTATCTTCAGTTTCTCCACTCCTGTGAGACATAACGCAAGTATATCCAGCGCTTAATGCCATCTTCATTGCAGCAAAAGTTTCCGTTAATGTGCCAATTTGATTGACTTTAATGAGGATAGAGTTGGCTATGCCTTTTCCTATCCCCTGGTTTAAGATTTTGCTATTGGTAACAAACAAGTCGTCCCCCACCAATTGCACCTTTTTTGATAGTTTTTTTGTTAACATTTTCCAGCCTGACCAGTCATTTTCATCCATACCATCTTCAATAGAAATGATTGGATATTTTTCAACCCATGAAGCTAAATAGTTGGTAAATTCTTCACTGCTAAGTGATACGCCTTCAGAGGACAGATTGTAAGTGCCGTTTTCATAAAACTCTGAGCTGGCAGCATCAATTCCAATATAAATGTCTTTGCCAGGAATGTAGCCTGCATTTTCAATTGCTTCAATGATAACTTGTATAGCCTCCTCGTTAGAGCTTAAGTCTGGAGCAAATCCGCCTTCATCTCCTACAGCTGTGTTGAGATCTCTTTGGTCAAGTACTGATTTAAGGTGATGAAAAACTTCTGTGCCATACCTAAGTGCCTCCTTAAAATTAGGGGCTCCAGCGGGAATAATCATAAATTCTTGAATGTCAACGTTATTGTTTGCATGTTCACCGCCATTGATAATATTCATCATCGGTACTGGGAGTTGGTATGTACCAGAGAAATCGAATGTACGATACAGCGATTCACCTCTATAGTTAGCGTTGGCATGAGCACAGGCAAGTGAAACCGCTAGTATAGAGTTTGCACCTAAACGAGATTTTGACTCTGTACCATCAATGTCAATCATTTTCTGATCGATTGACCGCAAATTTGAGATTTCCATACCAAATAGTGAGTCATTGATTTCAGTATTGACAAAATCAACTGCCTTGGTAACGCCTTTACCAAGGTAGCGATTTTTATCGCCATCTCTCAATTCCAATGCTTCTCTTTGTCCAGTTGAAGCGCCAGAAGGAACCATAGCGCTACCTATAATACCGTTATCAAGAATAACGTCAGCTTCAACAGTGGGATTTCCTCTAGAATCAAGAACCTCACGGGCTCTAATTTTTTTGATAATCATTAATAGGGTGGCAGAATTTTACTCAAAGAAAGACTTCATTTTACCAAAGAAGGAGCTAGATTCAGGGTGTTGTTTTTCATTGCATGACTTAGAAAAGTCTTTTAAAAGATCTTTTTGTTTTGTATTTAAATTAACTGGAGTTTCAACTTTTACTTGGCAAAGTAGGTCGCCTGAACCTCCATGTCTTATTGCAGGTACACCTTTACCTCGAAGCCTGAATAGTTTTGAGGTTTGAGTACCAGCAGGAACCTTTATTTTTAGTTTCCCATCTAGAGTCGGCACTTCGATAGATCCGCCTAATGCAGCTGTTGCAAAATTAATCGGCACTTCGCAGTATAAGTCACTACCTTCTCTTTGAAAAATAGGATGATTTTTCACATGTATCTGGACATAAAGATCTCCTAGAGCTCCGCCACGCAATCCCGCCTCACCTTCACCAGATAAGCGAATCCTGTTGCCTGTATCAACTCCTGCCGGTATTTTAACTGAGAGAGTTTTTTGTTTTCTGACAACGCCTTGACCGCGACAAGTGCCACAAGGTGACTCAATAACCTCTCCCGTTCCGCTACATTGATGACAAGTCCTCTGAACCGAAAAAAAACCTTGCTGCATTTGCACTTGACCAGTGCCGTGACAAGTTTGGCAGGATTTAACTGATGTACCGGGTTTTGCACCGGTACCTGAGCAAGCATCACAAGTATCGTTTTTTGGTACTCTGATTTTAACAGTGTCACCTTTTACAGCTTGTTTAAGGTCAACTTCTAGGTCGTATCGAAGGTCTGAACCTCGGTTATCGGGTTTTGCGTTACCGCCTCCAAAAATGTCACCGAAAATATCACCAAAACCACCAGCCCCAAAAGGGCTACCACCACCAAAACCACCTGCGCCTTGCTCAACACCGGCATGACCAAATTGGTCATAAGCAGAACGTTTTTGTGGATCAGAAATAACATCATAAGCTTTTCTGACCTCTTTAAACTTTTTCTCTGCGCCAGCCTTGTTGTCTTTATTTCGGTCGGGATGATATTTCATTGCTAGGCGTTTATAGGCTTTTTTTATTTTCGCCTCGTCAGCGCCTTTTTCGACACCTAGAATTTCATAGTAATCTTTTTGTGACATATATCCTTTATATTAAGAAAACCTCCCTAGAAAACTCTAAGGAGGCTTTGTTGGAAGAGCTAAATTGTAATTACTTCTCTTCTTTAACTTCTTCAAAGTCAGCATCAACTACATCGTCACCTGATCCGTCACCAGATTCTGCGCCTTCAGCACTGGCTTTTTCTTGTGCTTTTTGCGCTAAAACCTGTGCCTTTTCGCTTAGGTTTTGAACTTTAGCATCGATAGCTTCTTTGTCGTCACTTTTAATACTTTCTTCAAGTTCATTTAATGCAGATTCTATCTGTGATTTCTCGTCATCACTGATTTCATCCTTTAACTCTTCAAGAGTCTGTTTAGTTGAATGAACTAGTGCATCTGCCATGTTACGAGTAGATACAAGTTCTTGGAACTTTTTATCTTCTTCAGCATGAGATTCAGCATCTTTAATCATTTTTTCAACTTCTTCGTCTGAAAGACCGCTAGAGGATTTAATCGTAATTGATTGCTCTTTGCCAGTATTTTTATCCTTTGCGGAAACATTCAATATACCGTCAGAATCAAGATCAAGAGTTACTTCAATTTGCGGCTGTCCTTTTGGCGCCGGAGCAATACCTTCAAGGTTAAATTGCCCTAGAGACTTATTAGCAGTTGCAACTTCGCGTTCCCCTTGCAGGACATGAACAGTAACTGCTGACTGGTTGTCAGCGGCTGTTGAGAATACCTGTGATTCATGAGTTGGAATAGTTGTATTTTTTTCAATCAATTTAGTCATTACACCACCCAAGGTCTCAATACCCAGAGAAAGAGGCGTTACATCTAGAAGCAATACATCTTTAACGTCTCCGCCTAGAACTCCGGCCTGAATAGCAGCACCCATAGCTACAGCTTCATCAGGGTTTAGGTCTTTTTTAGGCTCTCTGCCAAAGAAATCTTGGACCATTTTTTGTACTTTCGGCATTCTAGTTTGCCCACCAACAAGAATCACTTCACTAATATCGCCACTCTTAAGTCCTGCGTCCTTTAAGGCAATCTTGCAAGGCTCAATTGAACGTTTTAAAAGGTCATCAACAAGAGACTCTAATTTTGCACGTGTAATCTTAATATTGAGATGTTTCGGTCCAGAAGCATCAGCTGTAATGTAGGGCAGATTTACCTCTGTCTGCTCTGAAGATGAAAGTTCAATTTTTGCTTTTTCTGCTGCTTCTTTTAAGCGCTGCAGGGCCATTGCATCTTTTGCAAGATCCACGCCTTGGTCTTTTTTAAATTCACCAACCAAAAAGTTAATAATACGTTGATCGAAGTCTTCACCACCAAGAAAAGTATCGCCGTTAGTAGAAAGAACCTCGAAATGTTTTTCTCCATCAATATCTTCCATCTCAATAATTGAAACATCAAAAGTACCACCACCTAGGTCATACACGGCTACCTTTTTGTCGCCTGTGGCTTTATCGATGCCATAAGCTAAGGCTGCTGCTGTAGGCTCATTAATTATGCGTTTAACATCTAGACCAGCAATCTTGCCCGCATCTTTAGTTGCCTGACGTTGGGAGTCATTAAAGTAGGCAGGAACAGTAATTACCGCCTCTGTGATTTTAGTACCTAAATAATCTTCAGCAGTCTGCTTCATTTTTTGAATAACACGCGCTGATATTTCAGGTGCAGCCATCTTTTTGCCTTTAACTTCAACCCAAGCGTCACCGTTATCAGCTTTAACAATTTTGTATGGAACTAAATCTATATCTTTTTGTACAGCTTCCTCTTTGAATTGACGGCCAATTAATCGTTTAATTGCATAAAGAGTATTTTCAGGATTTGTTACAGCTTGTCTTTTTGCAGGCTGACCCACCAAAATCTCTTCAGAATCTTTTGGATAAGCAATAATTGAAGGGGTTGTACGATCACCCTCTGAGTTTTCAATAATTTTAATTGCGCCTCCATCCATAACTGCGACGCATGAATTTGTTGTGCCTAGATCAATACCAATAATTTTTGACATTTTCATTTACTCCTAGTGTTTTCTATAACCCCTATTTAGGGATATATATAATTATTTCAAGGTGTTAGTGAAATTATTTTGAATTTCTTTCTAGAAGTATTAATTTGACACTTTCAGGTACAAAAGTATCTATATCGCCGCCAAGTAAAAATATCTCCCTTACAAGGGATGAGGATATGTTGGCGAATTTCTCAGATGGTGTCATAAATAGAGTTTCAATGTGAGGGTTCAATCTTTTATTCATTCCACTCAACTGAAATTCATATTCAAAGTCAGATACAGCTCGCAAGCCTCTGATAATAATTTGAGCGTTATGCTTTTTAGCAAAATCAACCAACAATGAATCAAAATTAAGTACTCTAATATTATTCAGAGAGCTCACTGCATTGTTAGCAGCCAGGGCTCTTTCCTCAATATTTAAAAAGCCGACCTTGTTGACATTTTGCGTAATTGCGACAATAACTTCATCAAATAATTTAGAGGCACGATGTATTAAATCCACGTGACCATTAGTTATTGGGTCAAAGGAGCCAGGATAGATAGCGGTTTTCTTCATAATTTGCTTATATTTATTAGACAGTAGTGAACTTTGCCAGATTTTTTATGTTTGACTATATTATAACAATAACCAGTAATTGAACTTAATTTGTCTTCATTTATGATGTATTTAGATTCTATATATATCTTGCTCTGATTATTCAAATAATTATTACTTGAAAGTAGTGATAACGCTTGAGGTAATAAATCTGTAGAAAATGGTGGATCCAAGAAAACCAAATCAAAAGATTTGTCGCATTGATTGGCGAGATAATTTAATGCATCAGCGTTTATTAATGTGTAATTATTAGTTTCTAATAATTCTAAGTTTGATAGCAGTTGTTTGTATACAACAGGATTTTTCTCAATAACATAAACCTCTTTCGCTCCTCTTGATAGAGACTCAATGCTTAGTGCACCGCTACCCCCAAAAAGATCAAGTACAGTTTTATTAGTTATCTCGAATTGCAGCCAATTAAATAGGGTTTCGCGAATTCTCCCAGAAGTCGGACGCAAACCAGCAGCATCAGGAAAGGTAAACCTTCTTCCCCGAAAATTTCCTGCAATAATTCTGTAACTATTTTGCATTTAATTTTTCCTTATTGAATATTTCCGCTCTCCAGCCACGACAAAATGAAATATTGGTATCACCTCTAATAAACTTTGTTTGTGACTTGCTGGTAATTATGATTTCGGTAGGTAGTTTGTATTTTTTTGCAATCATTTTAATGTTTCTTTGTAATTCTTTTTTTGCATTTTTTTCTGAAGCATTTAAGGGTTTATTTATTTTTGCTAAATCTTTGATTGTAAAATTATTTTTTGAATTAATTATGAATTCATCAAAACTTTTTTGGGATTTTTCAGATAGCTTATTTTTCCCGCAGGCATAGTCGATTAATTTCTTGTCTGCCATTATCCATTTTCTAGGTATATTTTTTTCTTTAGCATTCTTTTCGCGCCAGGCAACGAGCTTCATTGCCTCTTCTTGATGTTTTTTTGATAGTCGAGAAACTCCTTTAGTCTTATTCCAAACTTGCTCTATAGATAAATCATAAAGTGATGGATCCAGTAAATAGGCTGAATCTTCTTCTTGCCATTTAGTTTTGTTGTTTAATTTGAGTTCATTAACAAGTTTCTTGTAGTTGGGTATAAGATATCTAACATCATCTAATGCATAATCAAGAACACTCTTTGGAAGGGGTCTTATAGTCCAGTCAAATCTAGTGTGATCTTTCTTTAGGTGAACACCTTGTAGCTCTTCTGTCAGGGCTTTATATGAAATTTGAACAGGGTAGTTAAGTAGAGAAGCCGCTATCTGGGTATCAAACAGTGCATTCGGTATTTGCTTTGATAGTTTGAAGAGTGCCTCAATGTCTTGTCTTGCAGAGTGAACTATCCAGAGAGTTTTTTTGTTATAAATTTTTTCAAATAAAGGTTCTAGATTATCAATCGAAAGGACATCTATACATTCAATAGAATGTGAAGTTGCAATTTGAACTAGACAGAGCTCTGGGTAGTAAGTATCAATTCTTTTGAATTCGGTATCAATAGCTAGATACGAATCATGAATGATTGTCTCTAT
>Ga0208524_1001749_pt1 | contig 9881 bp, 5 predicted proteins | sample ETNtaG_28_FD_185779 | JGI IMG/M metagenome (GOLD analysis project Ga0208524, IMG submission 185779) | Marine microbial and viral communities from oxygen minimum zone, Eastern Pacific Ocean - ETNP201406SV61 (SPAdes) (version 2) | ecosystem: Environmental > Aquatic > Marine > Oceanic ... | reverse complement strand
TTACCTGTTATGACAGTGATGGCGGTGACTGCGCAGATCCTTTCTGTGGTGACGGTGCCTGTAATGGTGATGAAACCGAAGCATCATGTCCAGAAGATTGCATGTCAAGTGGTGACTGCGCAGACTGTGAATTTGATTTCACAGCTTACGGCTCTGAATGCTGTGATACCGCATGGGATGAGTTTGGTATAAGCTGTACTGCCCTTGAAGCAGATTATAATTGGGATTGCTCCGGTTGTAACTGCCCAGGTGATACTGAAGGCGAATGCGGTGACGGTACCTGTAATATTAATGAAGACTGTGAAACCTGCGAAGCTGACTGTGGTGTATGCGGCGAATGTGGTGATGGTCAGGTAGCTGACTGTGCTGATAATGATTGCTGTCCAGAGTCTTGGATTGGTGATGGCTTTGAAGACTGTGAAGATCAGGCTTATGGCTGTGACCTTACCTGCTATGACAATGATGGCGGTGACTGTGGTGAAACAGTTTCCTGTGAAGAACAGGGTCTCATCGAATGCATGGACGGATCATGTGCTGCAACAGCTGAAGAGTGTGCTGAATGTCCAGCTGGTACTATCGCAGATTGCTCTGGTGATGGTGACTGTGGTTTTGACACATGGCTTGGTGATGGCTATTGTGACGGTTCTGCTCAGCAATATGGTATTGATAACTGCTGTTATGATAATGACGGTGGTGACTGTACCGATGAAGAGTGTGCCGGTGGAAGAGCTCAAGTTGCTTCTGAATTCAAGAAGGGATATGAACCAATAGCGATGTCTAATGGTAGACTCGTTAATATGGTTAAGGCTGAAAAACAATCTACAACTACAATATCTCTTAGAGATGGCGAAGTTATACAGAACAGTGGTGATGCTGTGCGTGTGGGTCAAGCTTATAATAGCTCTACCCGTGCACTTACAGCAGTGGTTGCCCTGTCTTGTGATGCTTGCCTAAGTGGCGGCCCATGGGAAGGTTCCTGGGTTGTGCCTGCGATGGACTATGGCTACTTCACTGTGTATGGCTTTGATGCATATTCCGAGGCATGTGGTACGGTTACATTCTGTGAAGATACTAACGGAGCTTGCTCTGGAACATCAGCAGAAGTATGTGCAGTTGCCGGTGATAACACCACTGGTGAATGTGCTGAAGATGATGGCTGTGATGGCGCCGGAAGTGGTGACGTTAACGGTGATGGCAACTCTGATGTTCTAGATATCGTTCAGATCGTAAATGTAATTCTCGGCGGCAGTTTTGCTGATGATTGCGCTGCAGAAGCAGCTGACATGAACGGTGACGGCAGTGCTGACGTTCTGGATATCGTTCAGATCGTAAACGGCATTCTTGGCCGTAGCGATGTAGGCGATGCCACAACTGGTAAGCTCATTAGAGATAATGGTGCCTTGATGCTTGAGGCTAATGGCTACATTGGCGGTGTTCAGATGACACTAAAGCATGGTGCTGACTTCTCAATAGAGCTTGGAGCTTCATCAATTGGTGTAGCTGCATTCAAAACTGTTGGAAACGAGACTAAACTCGTAATCGTAGCACCTGAAGGTGAAGAGCTTTTCACCCATACTGGTGACTTCGAAATCGTAGATATGATCGTAGCCAATAGCCAAGAGCGCGTTAATGTTGGTGCGCCAACTGCGTTTAGCTTAAGCAAAGCGTATCCAAATCCATTTAACCCAACAACCAGCATGACTCTGGCTGTGCCACAGGCAGGTAATGTATCTGTTCAGGTGTACAACATCATGGGTCAGGTTGTAGCAACGTTGGCTAGTGGACATATGGATGCAAGTACATACACCTTAACATGGGATGCATCTAATGCATCCAGTGGTATGTACTTTGTAAAAGCGGAAGCTGCAGGAAATGTAACCACACAGAAGCTTGTGCTGATGAAATAAATAACTGATTTTACTGATAACCTTCTTTGTTCTCAACCGCAAAGAAGGCGGAAAATCAGGACCGCCCCGCAATGTATTTTGCGGGGCGGTTTTTTTATCAGGGGATATTTCTTATAGTCCAATTCATTTAATCGAAAATTTTAGTATGTACATCGGTAGAAGCTAGAAATATACATTTTCATTAAAGGGAGAATTCAAGGAGGGAGTTTCCGCTACTTTACTCTCAAGCAGGCTCAGAGTTTTAATATAGAGGTGGGTACGGAATAATCCGAATGGGGATGTGGAAGATTTTGCTCATGGGGATAAAACAAAAAGCTATTTATTTACAACAGAAGTCATCCTTATTGTCTGGTAAATGACATGAAAATTATCTAGGAACATGAACAGGTAGGATTATTCAAATTATTCCATTGTCAAATAAATGCAACTCAAAATATATTACTATTTACAGATTGGAGCGAAAAAAATAGATCAACTATCTAACTAATAATGCATAGCTATTCCAACAGATAATTTATCAAAGTTTTCAGGTTCATTATTGTATTTCCAGAAATATTTGACATAGGATGCCTGAATACTGAAATTTTTCTGAATCATATATGAAAATCCCGTACTGTATGAATGCCGTGTATCAGAATTGTATACATTCGAAAAAGCAACAGGAAGGTATTGATAACCGGCGTAAACATGAATAGGCAGCATAGGAAGATGTAGAGCAAATCCCAGGTGATGAGATAGTGTTGGATGTAATGTATTTCTAATTTCTTGATTAATAATTACACTAGCTGGAAGTTCAAGATCATTCTCAAATATTTCTTCTGAAGAAAATTTAAGATTTCTCCAGTCACTCCATGTTGCTTCATAGAAAACATTATAATGTTTTTCGAAATATCCTGTTCCTATATGAAGAATCAATGGACGTATTGCTTTATAATGCCAGGTGTCTGAAAAAGATTCATCCGTTTCAATATGATTAGAATAGGTGAATTGATCTGCCACTGAAAGTGTTGTGGGTAGCTGAATGGATGCACCGTATTGAAATTTTGGAGATAAGCTGTGTAAAAATCCTACCGTCATACCCAGCCCTTTGTATTGCGGACGAAAATAAAACGTGCTATCATCTGCAAACTCAATCATTTCATCATTGCCTGTATAATACTCAAAATCGCTTCCAATATAGAGTTTTTTTGAATATTCAACTGCAGCACCGATACGCCATATATTCAATCCACCTACTTCAGAATACTTAAAAATATCTGTTCTAGAGGCAGACATATAATCAATTTCTTTGTTTACTCCTCCTCCAATTACCAGGCTACCCTGAAAAACAGGAATAGGATAAGTGAAATGGAATCCATTAAAATTTGTTGCCGAATTATTTTCAGTACTGCTATTAAACCTGCTATTGGAGAAATTACTTTGTATCTGTTTGAATCTATGCATGGCTAGGTTTGCAGGATTGGATGTGGCTCCGGGAATGACATTGCCTGCTGCCACAGTTGCACCCCCAATACTGTTAATTAGAATCTGAGAACTGTTAAAACCAAAATAGGGTCTTAGAACATCATACACATTCTGGGGATAACAAAGCCCGACTGTACATACTAATAAAATAATTAATTTATTCATAATGGTTTCCTATTATGTTTTCTACGTGGTTTAGCAGTGCTCTTATTTGTTTGACTGTCTGTTGAAGTTGCTGAATTTTCTGTACTCTGATTATATGATTTGTTATCTTGAGAATTATAACTATCGCTTTGTGAAGGTGAAGAGTTTGTATTATCTTGGCTGCTATTTTCTACCACAGTATCATATGATAATCGAGAAAAACTTCGATTTCTCTTGGTTTTCTTTGCAGGTCTGTATGAATAGTTATGGGAGTAATCATGATGATTCCAGTCATGATATGAATTCTGCCAATAATAACAGTATTTATGATGACTGTAGTAGCTATAGTTATAATAATAAGGATCGCAGTAGTAACTGTCTGTCCATGAATTATATCTCCAGTTTATACTGCCACAAGAATTCTCATGCATTGAACAACGAGAACAATAATAATTATTTATATATTGATTTGCAACTATGGATGAGTCAACCTGTTCATGGGTGGATAGATTTTCTTCCTGATATTTGTAATCAGGAGGAGGAGTAGGAATGGTATAACATCCTGAAATGCATAGAAGAGAAAAACCCAATGGGAATATTATTTTAATGATAATCGACAATTTTCTAAATGATTGTAAATATAGTTGACGAAGATTCATTTTATTTCTTTTAAGCATAACGTTTTATCCTCCATGATATACTTATATTATTCAAACATACGGATCTTATTACCATTGTAACTTATAAATAATATATCCATATTACAACAAAAAGTTCCATATTATTAAAATAATTCCATATTTAATAATATTTCTACATTCTTTGATTATATTCTATTTTATTTCTAATTTATTGCTGTGGGTTTACACAGCCATTGAATTCTGTAAATACTTATGTTGTTATTAGAAAGGGAAATTATTGAAAATACGTGCAGCTGACCTGTTTAGCCTCATCGACTCCTCTTGGGATAAATTGCAAAGTGAGTATGGTGAAAATTATCAAAGTATGAACTTGGATTTCTTCAACAGTCTGGCCAGGCATATACAACAGAATTCGAGGAATAAATATAAACTTAAGGGGGCAACTCTCTATAAGCAATACTATCTGAAAATAAAGGAAGATGCCCTTGAGAGTCAATCAGATTTTATAGGTGTAACTCCAATATATTTATCTGCTCTTTCTCATTTTGTACATGATCGTCCATTTGAAGAAATAGGTATACACTCAATTTCAGAGTCACAAGAGGAAATACCAGAATTCCCCTCAAACCATCCATCCTTTCCATCATCACCTACTATCTTACTTCCATTCTATTCAATTATCCATCCAGAAAAAATACATGAAACTGGTTTCTCAGATTTTACAAAAACAATTCTCAAAGAAATAGGTGAAAATGAGAATATTCAATTGACAGAGCATACTACGTGGCTGAAGGATGAATCTATTAACCCTACTGGCACCCATAAAGATAGAATGGCATGGGAAATATACCTCTGGTATGAAAATGAGATTAAAAGACAAATAAACAGTCCTGAAGGAAAAATAGCGCTAAAGAGTCTTTCACTTATCAGTACCGGAAGCGCTGCTTATGCCATTCAAGACCTTTTAAGTAAAAAGGGACTCCCAAATCTGAGGGTCCTGATGGACAGGGGAACAAATAAGGAGCTGATTAATAGTCTGCAGGAAAAAGACTGCAAGATATATCTATGTGATCTCGATAGTACAGCGCTCAATTCAAAAGAAATATTAGAAAAGACAGATAATATTAATGGTATTGATATAACCTATGGCAGAGAATTCGACGCTTTAAGGGTGATTTATTACGATTGGCTATCTTATGAAGTTTTGAACCAAAATCCTGATTGGGTATTCATACCATTTGGTACTGGTGACCTTTTTACCAATGTCATTTCTACTAATAGCAGGGAGATGGATAAAAAGGTTGCATCAAAGCGGTTTTTCGGGAATAAACAAATACTTTCAAAATGTAATTTCATAGGCGCAGCAAATAACCGGAAATCTTCAAAAATGAAAATGCTCTACTCTGCCTTCCAAAACAAGGCTATTGATAAAATGAATAGAAAAATTACTAATTTAATTGAGAAAAGTCATTGCAGTAAAACCTCCCGAGTGATTGTTGTAAAAGAAAAATATTTAGATTCAGCCATAGAAATTGCAGAATATTTTGCTCTTAATTTTGAGCCTAGCGCAATCTCCGGATTAGGGTTATTTCTACAACTTTCTGATAATAATGATATCCATATCAAAAGCAATGAAAAAGTCATCTTCATAAATACGGGAAAATGTAAGGTTTGAATGATGGATAACATAATAGATTGTGCAAAGTAAAAACAGGCAGCAATACTTCCACAATTAGCTTTTATGTTTGATAATTATGCATTGGAGTATACGAATGTCTAATCTTATCAAAACCACCTGATATATAAGGCGTTTCTTCTGTTCCCTGATTTTTGTTATAGTCTAAATGGTTAAGTAGATAAAATCAGGTTCACCAAGATTACAATATCCAGTATATTATAGCTGCCATCCTGATTCAGGTCGCCAGTTGGGTTACTGTTATCACCAGATAAAATAAGGTTGGCCAAAACGACAATATCCAGTATGTTCAAGGTTCCATCACCGTTCAGGTCTCCTAAAGTTATATCCATCAAATAGTCGGGGCTGTATTTCTGAGCCCTAGCAATCCAGGAACTGCCAATTCCAGATTCATACTGGTACTGCCAGACGACGTTTCCATCCATATCAACTTCAAGAATTTTTGATGTATGGCACTGGGTGATAAGCGTATTCCCGTTTTCAAGTCGAAATGCACCGCCCTGCATGGGGGTTGTAATATCACCCATATAGAGCCACTGCCATGTTTCTGGGCCATAGGGCTCACTACCATCTAATATATAATTTCCATCTTCAAGGGGAGCGGCAAACTCCAGTGCGGCAGATTGACTATCTTCATGAAAATTATTAAAGAGTATAAGGTTACCTTCACCGGGATAGCCAGGTGGAATCCAGTTGACACTGTGCTGATCGCCCAGAATTTTGTCTGATTCATCTCCCCGACCATAATTTGCCGGGTTGCCCCAGCGGTAGAGAAAATCGCCGCCTTTCCCCGAGTTTCCATCTGTATGACCCGCCGCTTCTTCCGAAGTGGTACTGTGATCGATGATAAAAATTTCATCCTGTCCTCTAGATGAAATGACAATCTGGTCCAGTTCAGGATTGTAGTTAACCGCATTAATATGCATCCAGTCCCCATTAGCACCCTGAGGTCCTCCCATATCATTACCCACAGTGCCGCAGTTAATGTCAAATAGCTCCGGATGCTCTGAAATAATACCATAACCTGGAAGGTCAGAGTTAAAATCTTGAATTAAATGATCCCATAAATGCCACTGCCATACAATCTCTCCGTTTTCGGGATTTAGTTCCAAGAGAGCTGAGGCCCACATTTGATTCAATGGGTTTGAAATGGCTTCCCTGCCCATATCGTAAGCTTCCTGCGCTGTTTTTTTCTCCCATACAATAATGAGTATATTCCCTGATGGAAGAGGCTCAACATCGTGATGATGCTGGTACGTTTCATCAGAAAATGTATAATCCCATAGAATGTCTCCATCCCAAGACTGCTTCTCTATACCGCCGCCAACACCGCCGGCATCCATAGTTGGGTTTGGAACCCGGTAGGGATAAATGATGGAACTATCAGGCAATAGATAGGGCATGCTGGCAGGTCCATATTCGTGTGACCAGCTATGCAAAATTTCATAATCATTATTCATTAAATGCGTTGATGCGCCATCTTCCTGGGCGCTCTTTGGTGTAAACAGGGTATACCCGTCAAACACTTCCCCGTATAAAAAGAGATTTAGGATAAAACAAATAATATATTTTCTATGTTTTGTCATCATTTACATTAATTATCCAAAATCAGGTTGGCTAAAATGACAACATCCAAGATGTTTAAGCTGCCATCCTGGTTCAGGTCGCCAGCAGGATTGCTGTTGTCGCCAGATAAAATAAGGTTAGCCAAAATGACAACATCCAGCACGTTCAAAGCTCCATCACCATTCATATCGCCCAGAGATATGGAGCCATGTAGATTAAACGCAAACGATTGCATCTTATTCGGCGCATGAGCGGGATAAACTTCAAGGCTGTAATTAGAAGAGGGGAGGCCGCTTACATCAATATTAAAAGCGGTACCAATAATACTGTCTGCAATTAATTCTGTGCCAGATACATCCTTAAGTGTATACTCATACACATCCTCACCCCATCCAGAGCTGTTGATATTAGCGGTAATCATGCCGTTTATAGGCTCTACATAGGCTTCTGCCACATCACCTTTATATTCATTGATGCTTAGTGAAAATGCAATGGGGTAGAGGCTGGGAATCCGGGCACTTCTGTACATAGTAACATCGAATCCCATATTTTCTACCTCCAGATGCCATACAATTACGTTTTCTGCGGTAACTTCCAGGGCATGGCCTGTTCGACCGGCTGTTATAAGTGTATTGCCGTTTTCCAGACGGTCGCATTCACCACGGGATCCCGTAAACATCTCTGCAGGCAATATATATTCCCATACAATTTCAGCACTGTAATTAGACTCATCATAAGACACTTCAACACAGCGAGATAATTCGGGGCTCAGATAGCGATGATTATCAAAAAATAGGAGATTGCCATTATCCAGTACCTGCACCGAATGCTGCTGTGAAAAATTCAGGTCATTCCCAAAATAGATTTCATTCATAAAATCAGTCTCACCCATATTCCATATAAGCTCTTTGCTGGCATAATCAATTTTGGTTATACGTGATAAATTTCTGACAGATACAAAGACAGATCCTGAATTTTCATCAAAAAATACCGAATTGGAATGGGTCCAGTCCATTTTGAGGACCCCAGAGATATCATTATAAATTTCAACATAGTAAGGGTTGTAATCTGTTGTTAAATCATAGTATTCAAAGGTATTCCAGCTCCAGATTTCAGTGCCGTCCTGATCAATCTCTCTAAATATATCGCCCTGCCAGGGAATCTCATCCGGTAACATATCATTGCATTCTTCTGGGCAGTATTGATTTTCAACGGTGGCAGAAATAAGAAAATAGGTATTATTTGATGTTTTGGTGATATGGTGATGCACACTGTTAATATTGGGAGGAGTTTCAAATACAATATATCCGTCAAGGTCAATTTCATAACCTTTTCCAGGCCCAAAACCAACCATATTGCCATTATTGAGAAACTGCGTAAATACAAAGCGTTCTTCAAAATTTTCTTTATCAGCAAACCATATGGGATTTCCCTCCCTGTCCAATCCTCCTGAAAAATTCAACGATTCAAAGTCCATGATTGTCACTCCATCCTGGGAGAGATATTCATGATATGTAAGTATATTTATTTCATCCGGAAAATAATCAGGTAGGGGACTTATACCAAAACTGTATATTTCACTACAAAATGGTGTGCTGTCATCGGCGTAAAGAGCGCAGATAAACCAGGTATAGGTAGAATTCCAGTCTATAAAATCAGTTTGAAGCATCGAATTTTCCAGCACATTGAGCTCAAGCTCTTCTCCAGTTCCCATCTTCTGCAGGGTGAACTGGTAGCTTTCTGCATCTGGAATCTGATCCCACCTAAAAAATACCTGGGTATAATTAAGTATTGCTCCATTTTCCGGCAGCATTTCTGCGCCCAAACTGGTACATATTACTAAAAGCACAATTTTTTTCATGTATGACATATACGAATTTAATTCCATATCATTATCTATAAACGTAACGATTCGTTACAGTTAAGTTATAATTTAACTCAGTTCGAAGGATTACTTTTGTGAAACCCGTCAATAATTTGATTGGCAGGGAAATGGGCGTATATTGATAGTATTTAGGAGGAGTATGTATAATAATAAAGATATTGATGCCTGTTTTGTGATATCTGTTACATTTTTTCACATAATTTACCTATTGAAAAATGGTGAAAGATGATAACTTTGCGGGAGGTCGTGTACTACTCGTTATATAAATATAATTAATGAAAACCTAGGAGAAAATAATGTTAAAAAGAACGCTACTATTAATTTCTGTAATCTTTGCCGGATCATTGCTTGTTGCAGTTACAGCAAAATCAGATAATCAAATGATTTCATCTGAAGAAGTTCAGAAAATGAATGAACTTAGAAACAAGATAATTGAGTCTAAAGCTATTGCGGGACAAAGTGCCCTTAATAAAGTAGAGAAAAATCTTGTAAAAAAATATAAGCAAAGTCTAGTTCAAAAAAATAAATTAATGGAAAAAATCCAACTACAAAATAAATCAGATAAATCTAATAATTTA
>Ga0208524_1001746_pt1 | contig 9884 bp, 13 predicted proteins | sample ETNtaG_28_FD_185779 | JGI IMG/M metagenome (GOLD analysis project Ga0208524, IMG submission 185779) | Marine microbial and viral communities from oxygen minimum zone, Eastern Pacific Ocean - ETNP201406SV61 (SPAdes) (version 2) | ecosystem: Environmental > Aquatic > Marine > Oceanic ... | reverse complement strand
GAATTGGAGTCACAGCCGTCATCTCTGGGGCCACTGAATCTGGGTTTATATCCTCTGGCTTGTCTACATTGAAAGCGCCACCCCCGGTTCCAACAACGAGTTGCCCTCCGTAAAACGCTCCGCATCTTGCGTTTAGATAAGTGCCTGTAGACCACTTAATCCTTCCCTCCTTTACTTCTGTGTTGAGATTTAAGGTAAGTCGTTGCGTTGTAATACCGCCAGAAATTGGAAAGTAAACATGGTATTGCTTATTGTCTCTATCAAAAACAGCATTGATGGTTTCTGGATCATCCACTTGGGAAAGAAAGGATCGATAGAGAATTTCTACCTTGTCGCTTAAAGATTGGCTCATCAACAAGATGCCGTTATCTTCTGAGCGATGGACTGTGTGGATACCAGAACGAGAGCAATAGAGAAGGTCGGAGCCAGCCGACTGAATGGTGTTGTGGGAGACACAGCCAATGTTAATGGATGCCCTGTTATCGAGAAGCCATTTAGCTATATCTGGATCTATATCGTAAATGAAGGTTCTGTCTTCAGTAAAGATGGCGAGCTTGGTTTGCTCGAATGGGGCTATACCTGTGATTCGTCCGGCTGAGCCAACGATATTAGAGATATTTATTTTGCCGCCTCGCAGGGCGTCAGCACTATCTGGCGCTTCATCATCCGCCCACACTTCATGATTATCTACATGAGATAGATAAACAGTTTGCTCATTACCTGAAACACCAGCGGCGACCATCCTTCTTTGGACAGCGCTAAAGTAAGCGGGACGCATGATCTCGTTCATGGCGAACGATTGGTTGCGAACCCAAACGATACCGTCGTAGTTGAATGATCTTTGTAATCGAGATGTGAAATGCACCTTTCGATTGAATGTAGTGCTACTTACCAGAGAGTTCGATGCGTAGGCTTCGAGTTCGTCTTCATTATCGTTATTTAGGTAGATGCCCCCGCCACGTTGCTCAGCCCATACGAGATGGTCTTTATCCAAGAACCGCATTTGGACGATAGGGTAACCACCTTTCCTGAAATGCGCTGTGGACTCTCTGACAATCTGCCCCTGGAAATCACAGTATCCGTTTTCCAGTTTCGTCATGTGCAATGACTTGCTGGTATCAAGAGATGTTTCGTGCCTAGACGTATCTAAGCCGGAAAACGTACCATAGATTGCCGTTCTAGTATTATTAATGCCAGTAGGCGAACTGGTCTTACTAGCCATGTTAGGTTGTGGCTTTCTCTTGTCCCGTAATAATGGACTGGTTTATGGGTGAGTCCATCGGTCTTACCTGAAGGGCTGGGCTTCGATTACCGCCACCATCCGTGGTGTTGGTGGTGTTGAGACGGTTCCATAATTCTTGATTAAGCGTTTTGTAATAAAGCATCGTGAACATCTGCGCTTTGTCTGACGCTTGCTGAAGGGCGTATTGGGTGAGTAAGCCAGCGATCATAATGTTGTCTGGTACAGCGCCTGATTCAGAAACGGCGGTGTAGTAATCCAGTTGGGTATCATCCCAGTAGGGGTGGTTGCGAACCTCATCAACAGTGAGGTTCGCGAACTCAAGCATCATGCTCATCAGGTGACCGTCTGATGTGTCTGGCGCGAAATCACCAAACCTTCTTAATGCTGAGAAGATCAGGGATTCAAGTTGAGCATTGCCGTCCTTAATATGCGGCGTGGAAATACGGGCATCAGCCATGATGAGGGATGATCCTTCCAATCTGGAAATGGTGATGTGCTTCAAAGCGATCCTTCTCGGATGCGCTTATCGTCCACATAAGTCGGCCATCGCCCATCATTGATGGTCTCCACCCTCCGCCGGGGTAAAGAACTTTGAACATCCCCTCCTTTTCTTTAGAGACGTACTTGAATTCGATCTCTATTTCATCAGGTAATACGGCCTCTTCTTTCGGGGCTGTTTTGGTTTTCGGGCTGGCTTTTTGTTTTTTATTTGACATCAGGTTCTCCATAGAAAAAGGGGGCATTTCAGCCCCCTCTTTTTAACCCTTTACGGGAGAACTGTCGTCCCTATTAGGTTAGGGCACTCCAGTTTTTGATGTAGGCGTGAACCTTGTCTTGCAGGAGTTCCAGACCACATTCGGTCAGGTACTCATGCTTCACCGCATCTTCGTCGTTCGCTTGACGATCCCTGAGTAACTGGGTGTCGCGATTGGCGAGGTAGCGATAACGGGTGAATGGGAAATCGACAATCAGCATCGAGTTTTCCATGCCCGGAATCATGCGGAACTGCGGGTGTACATGGACAAGCAGGTCACCAGCAAAGGTGGCGTAGCGGGTCATGGAGACTCCGTAAGAGCCTTCAACCTGCGTGGGACTCCACCGTTGTTTGCCTATCTTCTGTAGGTTGCTTGCAACGCGAGCGCCTATGAAGGCGACCTTCTGCTTGCTACCAAACGCAAAGATAGTCTCAATCAGTTCACGATCAAACTGATCTTCGCTGATAACGCCATTCACATATCCGGGAGCGCCTGCGCTACCATCAATGACGGTCGTGATGGAATTGAGCAAGCCACCAGTGTAGCGGGTAGGTTGAGCGGTTGTACCGCCTGTTTCGTGTTTCTTGCCCCAGATCATTGCACGTTCGATATCCATCATGTGCATCCGTAAGCCTTTCGTCGTCACCTCATCTTCCTTATCTCCAGTGCGGAGGTAGGTTGATTTCAGCGTATTGGTGACTTTGAATGCCGTACGGAAAATCTGGCAATAGTTACTGACGACAACAGCGTCAAACGATACTGCGATTGGACTTGTTGCCCCTTCCTCGGCCGCGAAGCCGATAATAGCTAGATCAGCATCATCAGCAATAGAGTGCGAAGTGCCGCCAATATTCCGCTCGACAGTGATAGCTGTCAGAACAGCAGGGTTGGAGTTAGCAGAAGCACGCATCACTTCGCCAGTGGTGAGGTTGGTCAACAGAGCGCCAATTACAACGAACCTCGTATTGGCGTCCGAATCGACCACGAGAGCAGTTGCAGTTGTGTTATAGCCACCGCTATTATTAATTTTGAGCGTGCGCTCAGGCATCTCGTCCCGAAAATTTTTGTATTCCGGGTCGTCGGTGCTTTCTGAATTAGCCATCGCAAGTAGAGCATTAAACGGTGCCGAGCCATTTGGCTCCAAGAGTGTGAAAAGTTCACGATAGTTCTTGGGCCGAAAATCGGTATCGAATTCACCCGTACCACGAAGACCTTGGATTGGAGTAGACATTACTCTTTAGTCTCCTTAATAGGAATGTTAATCGGTTTTTTACATTGGCTCGCTATGCGGAATATCCATCGCACCTGCGAAAAGAGAAGGGCCGTAGCGCTTCTATAAGCGTATTGTGAACAACAATTTGTTTTATGTCGTCCCTAATTAAAGAAATACTACTATGCTGTCTGGTTTCTCTGAGAAAGGATCTGCTCAGCAAGACGGTTCAGATCAGTCTGGCCTTCTGGTTCAGCGGAAGCGGTTGCGGCAGATTCTGTTGCGGCACCTGATCCGATTGAGCCGGAGTAGGCTTGTCGTCGTTCTCGTTGCGCTCGGAGTTGTGCTAATTCAGGCTCGGTTCCCATATTTCGGAAGTCCCTGACAACATTAACTAGAAGATCGGGGTCAAGGAAATCTTCCATTGTGTATCCGCGATCTTCCGCAAAGTCTTTGAAAGCTATTGCGTCTTCATCAGTCATCTGGAATACCTGTTGAGCGCGATCCAGATTGTTTGCAATAGCCCGTTGCATATTGTTTGCTTCTCTCTGCTGGGATTCCTGATTGGCTTGAGCGGCGGCTTGGACTGCACCGTCACTGTGGGCAAGGACTGCGCGTAACATGTTTTGGGTTTCCATATTCATGTTAGCCAGCTTTTGCATTGTCGGGCCTATCTCCTCAAAGCCCGGTGGGAGGGTTGCTGAGTTCTCCTCTTCCCATCTTCGATATCTATCGGCAACGGCATCAGCATCAGGTACGTCGATGTTCCCTTCATGAGCGCCTGCCATTGCCGCGCTGGCTTGGGAGATATTCGGAGACTCAGCGATCTCCATAATGGCCTTAGCCAGTTGATCTGGTGTTGTTTGATACTTAGCTTGAAGCTGTTTTATAACCTCCATTACTGGCTTCATCTGAGCGTTTTGGTAATTCAACGCCTTGTATCTATCCATTGTGGAAGCGATCTGCTTCTCGGTTAGCTCTCGCTCCCCGATTTTGAAAGTGACTGGATCAGCGCCCATCTTGTCACCTTCAGTTACAGGGCTGGACTGCTTGATGGCTTTCTCTTCGGCTGTTGTAGGGGAATCTTTATCCTGAGCTTTAGCACTTGGTGCGGCAGTTTCCGGCGGTATAGCGGGATTTTGCGGCTCTAGTCCCATTGCGCGGGATGCTAGTTCATCTACTTTTTGTTCATCTGTTGCCATTAGTTGGTCTCCTTTATATCGGCCTTGGCGGAATTAAGAGCGACCTCTCCTTCGAGTCGAGCAAACAACTTGTCCGGTAGGTCTATCAGTTGGCGTGAAGCCCACATGGCCCCTCGCCTAAAATCGACTTCCTTTTCAGTCATGTTGGGATTGTCGGCTAATTGATAGGCGGCGCGGATAATCTCATCCTGCATTACGCTTTTCAAATAAGCCCAACCCTTCCCGTTTCTGAGTGAGTCAATAGCTTTTATAGCCTGTTCTGGCTTCATAGTCGTCCCTTTAATACAGCGTATGCGAGCATCTGTACCTCCCTGTCTGTGTTACCACCTTTAGCTCGGTTGTAACCCCAAATAACGAGCCTCGTATTTCGTTTCGTGTATCCTAGATTAGAGTTAATTCGATCAAGGCTGGGAGCAAAAAATCCGCTATGTCCCCCTGATTCACTCCGTATGGCTGATGCTTCAAGCCTTAATCCTGTTACCTCGCATACCCCACGTTTCATTTTTTTCTGAAGCCAAGGGGTGTCTAAGGAGTACGGGATATCACGTAATGTTGATCGCCTCTTTGCTGATCGTAGCATTATTTGGGTAATGAATTTTAGGTTATCTTTCTTCTGCGCAAAATAATTCTTCTTCATCTGGCGGTTGTGGCAGGGTCTACAATCTCCGCGTATCCCGCCCCCGGAACGAATGGCACGATTTTCTTCAGTTATCTTTGTCCCGCATTTAGCGCATTTCATTATTCAGTAGAGCCGCCGCCCACATGATCTCCTGTTGGGGGGAGTGCGGAGGGAGGGTCAGAGACCACGGGGCGGGGCATTTGTTCTGGATCTATAGTTCGGATTGAGCGAACCACTGATCGCGGGATGTACCAGAGATTGCCGAAGTATCCTTCGTCTTTACCGGGGCAATGCGTCATGGCTAATACAACCCACTTTCTATCCTTATAAGCTAATAATCCGTATGTTGTCGTTAGCTCCTCGGAGGGGTCAAGATTCTCCCATCCGGCTACAGTATATGCGTCAAGCCACTCACATACTACAAGAGGCGGCGGTTTCCCAGAGGTTTTCTGGATATTCATTAATAAAGGACACCACCCATGATGGGATTACCCCCGTCTCCAAACACCTGTTGTAAGAAGTTTCTATATCGCCGTTGTCTGAAACACCGAACTCTTGTACGAAAGCCTTCTCGAAGACGTCCCATTCACTACAATTAAGTAGCTCAGCAAGTTCGGAGATTGTCCTCATAGCAATTCATAGCGGTATTAGGACACATGGCCAATCTTTGGTCGTCCCTAATCCGTTCCACCATAATTAGCCGGGAGAGGTTCTTCACCCTCTTTATAAAACTTCCCGTCTATACATGTGTATCGAACTGGTTTCAATTCGTAACAAATGTAATCACCATCCTCTGCCGGGATTGGTTCGAGAAAACTTCTAAGGAATTGGGGCAGGCGTTTCATGGGCATTGTTTTCATTTTTTCTTCTTTAGCGTTGGCAAAAACCAACCCAAAATCAAAGGCACAAGCACAATCAAGATCAGCCCATAACCACCAATTTCAATGACTCGCCCAAGCAAGCTCCAGAAATCTGAGACAGGAGCGGCCTCTGGAATCATCATGTCTCCACCTATGCTCCCAAGTGTGCCTGCTATCAATGCGCCCGTTGGGCCACTAAGCAATGCACCAAAGCCAGCAGACACCCCTGCCACCGTCCCTTTCGGAATGGAAGCAATGGGAAAACTGGAACAAGCTGTCAGAAACAGCGAACCAGTAGCGATAGTAGCACTGCTCCAGCGAACAGCCATAGCACCCACCTCTGATTTTCTGGAATTTTTTTGTAAAGTTCTTTAATGTTCATTTAGTCCATCCTCTGCGACAGTTGCCGCACGCTTCTTCGAAAGTGTCAATCCGCGATATTATCCGTTCTTCCATCTTCTCTAAATCATGTTTTTGAGCATAGCTCGTAGCCACCTTGGTGATGCGGTCATGGAGTGTTGCATCCTCCCGCCTGAGTTGATCGACAAGAATATAAAACCGCCGTATCCCGACCGATAAAATTATCAGCAGAATTGCTAGTATGGAATCGAAAGCGGTTGATAAGTCCATTACTCTTTTGGAATTGCTGATTTGATTCCGTTAATTACTATTGCCATTAGACTTCCTTCTCTTTCCAGCTAGTTGTTTCTTCATCCCATACATAATATTTACCATCATCTGGTTTAACTACTGGTGGTTGCCAATCATCATTCTCATCTAAAGACCAAGAGGGGAATGGTTGTGGTCTTATAAACTTATCTTTTGTAACATCGTATGTGTATCCTTTACCTGCATATTGTTTTCTAAAATTATCATTATAAGAAGTTTGTACATAATTTCCAGCACCATATAATTCAGTTAAAAAATCAATACCTAATTGTTCTTGTTCGACTCCATCACTATCAAGGATTACATCATTGACAATGACTTCTACCTTAGTAACAATATTTGATTCATCTAAAGTTGTAAAATGTGCCATCTATATCTCCTATACAGTATATGAACCAGAACCGTTATATACTAAAACTTTATATGAACCATCTGTAGTTACTGTTGGTGAACCTGTTGTAGTGCCTGAATAACCAGAAGTTGGCATTCTTAATATAACTACTCCAGAACCACCAGCTCCACCTCTGGGGGTGCCACCACCTGATGATCCACCACCACCACCGCCACCACTATTAGTTGTACCAGCATCACCAGTTATTCCGGCCCCAGTTTTACCGTCTCCTCCTCCACCAGCACCTCCAGAACCGGCAGTACTACCACCATTGCCTCCACCACCACCACCACCTGCTCTAGTTACAGCAGTACCTGTTATTGAAGAACCAGTACCATTACCACCATTACCGGGGTCACCTGAGTTGTGAGAAGGATCACCTGCTTGACTAGCACCGCCACCACCGCCACCAACACCAGAGTTGTAATTAGCACCAGCGGCACCAGCATATCCTTGTCCCGCTGTTCCAGCACCGCCGTGTCTAGTACCACCACCCATACCACCGCCGCCACCAGAGCCACCTGTTCGTCCAGCACCATGACTTCCGTTAGCATCTGAACCTCCACCACCTCCGGCTGTTGATGTTATAGAGCTAAATATTGAATTACTACCATTATTACCCGGTGCACTACTAGTTGTAGCTTGTGCTCCACCGCCACCGACAGTTACTGTTAAAGCACCAGTGCCCGCAGGAAAAACTATAGTGGATGTGCGATAACCACCAGCACCGCCACCGCCACCATTATCGTGACCGCCAGAACCACCACCAGCTACTACGAGATATTCAATACTAACTGAAGAACTTGTGCCGTGAAAATTAGAAATTCTAATCTCACCTGAACCGGAAGCATTACCATTACCATAATATTCACTTAAAGCGTGAGGTGGTGAACCACCAAATTCACCAGCAATATTACCTAGACTTAATTGTCCACTACTTGCTAATGCCATTATTTAGACTCCAACTCTTCAACTCTCGCTGATAACTCCTTAATTGATTCTACTAATATTGATATAAGAGCATCATATTTAACTGTCTTATACTCATCATTAGAGTTCAAATCTTTAACAATCTTAACTGCTTGTGGTAATACTTTTTCAACATCTTGTGCAATTACACCTGCCGACTTCTTACCATCTTTTTTCCAAGTAAACTCAACACCATTTAATTGTTTAACTTTATCTAAAGCATCTTCAACAGTAGTAATATTATCTTTTAATTTTCTATCTGAGGCAGTTGTTGTAGAGTAGGCGATAACATCACCATCAGCGTGTAAATCACCATCATTTTCAAGCCTCATATCTAATACACCATCAAGATACCAATCGTGAGATGTTGTATTTACATAATAATAATCATTAGTATCTTGACCTATATATTGAACATCGCTTCTTAAATCAGATTCAACAGAAAATGTAGTGGTACTTAAATCAAGTCCTGCACCCGCCGAATAAGTGGTATTAGTATCTGTTGGTGTTGCCCAAGTATTATCACCTCTTAAAAAACTACCTGCATCGGCTGTACCTGTTCCTAATCTTGCTGTAGAAACTGTGCCAGAATCTAAGTTAGTAGCATTTAAAGCAGTAAGACTTGCACCTGAGATTGCCGGCAATGCACCAGTAATAGAAGAAGCTGAAATACCTAAAGCCTCAACTACTGATTTAGTAGGAGCTACTCCTGTTAGGTTAGAACCATCAATAGCAGGTAGATTCCCTGTCAATGCTGTAGCATCAATCGTGGTAGAAGTAAGTAAACCAGCAGAACTTATAGAGGCTTTTTCTACTCCATCACTCTGAAACTTAATATCATTCCCAGAGCCATCAGCGTTTAGGGTTAAATCTTCCGCTGAACTCTTTATCGTACTCACTTCGGATGCCTCCCTTTAATTTCGTTTATCGTATCAACCCAAGTTGTCGTGCCATCTCTGTCATCATCGAACTGCATCTCAAATTGGTTTAGTTGGTCGTATTCTGCCTTGCGGTTTCTTGCGTATTCTTGGCTGTCGTATTCTGCTTGGAGTCTGGTTACTTCTGCTGTGATTAAGGCTTCGTCCAATGTTACTGCGTTACCATTAGCATCAGTAGCATCAACATCGCCATTAATTGTGACGACGGTCGGGTGTGTGTTGCGTATCGCTTGACTTCTCATACTGCAATCTCCATCAGTGTAATGTTCTGAATCATACCATTATTTGGAGGACATTCAGCGGTAATCCCCGGATTGGCAAGGTAATAGAGCCTGTACGTTACAGCACTCGTACTGGCAGGGGATGCCAAATGAATGAGTGAAAGGGGCATATCAATTCCACCGTTTGCGTCAGCCCGCCGTATTTTTCCCATACCATTGGTGGAGCCTCCGATGTTCACCCCGTCCTCATACAGCGTGTAAACCATCGACCCGATATTACTAATTCGTCCCACTGATGTAATCAAAACCAGAACTTTGCTGGTCGCATCAGCAGGGGTGATATCGGCTGTCAGATTACTTGCGACAAAAGATGCGCTGGTAGTACTGCTGGCGGCGGTCGAGGTCGCAGAAACAACCTGCAACACCTTACCACCACCAGCCTCTGCCCAACTCGCAGTTGAAGCATCGGTTGTTAGAAACTTTCCTGCATTACCTGATTGTGCTGGTAAAGCATCTACGGTTGCCCAACTTGCAGTTGAAGCATCGGTTGTTAAAAATTTACCTGCATTACCTGATTGTGCTGGTAAAGCATCAGTCCAAGAGTTATCCCCTCTGAGGAATGTTGAGGCACTAGCAGTACCTGTAGCTGATAAATCAGCTATATCTACAGCATCATTCTGTATCTTATTAATACCAGTAGAGCCACTAATTGATGTTGTCATTAGATTGTCGCTCCTATTATCGCCTCAATCTCTGCGACAGTCAAACCAAGTGCAGAGAGTTTGTCGTGCGCTGATTGTTTGTCTG
>Ga0208524_1001745_pt1 | contig 9886 bp, 5 predicted proteins | sample ETNtaG_28_FD_185779 | JGI IMG/M metagenome (GOLD analysis project Ga0208524, IMG submission 185779) | Marine microbial and viral communities from oxygen minimum zone, Eastern Pacific Ocean - ETNP201406SV61 (SPAdes) (version 2) | ecosystem: Environmental > Aquatic > Marine > Oceanic ... | reverse complement strand
GTTATGAGGAAAATAAAATGATTAACCTAAAATAAGTTTTCTCCCCTAACAATATTTTTCCTGAAATATTGTAACGAAAAAAATGATTCTCTACTTAGTTTTAATAATTTCAGTCTCTCTTTTAAGTGCCACTGATTATTATGTTTCACCCAATGGCTCCGATGATAACAGTGGTACAATCGAAACCCCTTTCCAGACAATTCAGCATGCTGCCGATTTGATGCAATCCGGTGATAACTGTTATATGAGAGCAGGAATTTATCACGAAGAAATACAGATCAATAATTTAAATGGCACTTCATCTGACCCGATCACTTTTACTAATTACCAGGATGAGCCTGTCATACTTGACGGTACGATCCCCATAACCAGTTCCTGGACTGTCCATGATGGAAACATCTATAAAACAACGCTAACAGAAGACATCTGGCAGCTTTTTGTTGACGGTGAAGAGATGGTCATGGCCCGCTGGCCCAATGCACGATTTGATGATGAAACCATCTGGGATCAGGAGCAGCACTGGGCGCATGGCGATGAAGTCAACGGCAGTAATGGCGTAATGGTAGATGACCCACATGATGATGTGAGCTTGGCAAATTCAGGCATTGACATGACCGGGGCTATTGGTGTTCTGAATATTGGGTCGTTTAGAACCTGGACAAGGTTTGTTAACAGCCACGGCGCCGGGAGTAATTCCTTTACCTATGATCCGGTACCTGAATCTGCTTATCGCACGAAACATCATTATTATTTTCTGGAGAAAAAACTAGAGTTTCTTGACCAGGAGGGTGAGTGGTTTTTCAATCATGTGACGAATGAGTTGTACTTCTGGCCGCCCGGTAATGCTGATCCGAATAATCTTAACATTCGTGGCAAGGTTCAGTCATACTCTTTTCAGATCGAAAATTCAGATTACATAGAGCTTAAGGGATTACATTTTTTTGCATCCACTTTCAAAATGGATAATTCAGATTACATGGTGGTTGACAGCTGCAATTTTCTGTACCCAAGCTGCTATAAAAGAATGCTTGGTGTAGTGGATACAGAACCGGAGATGACCTTGATCACAGGCAGCAGTAACTGCACGGTCAGTCGCTGTGCATTCAGGTATACTGATGGCAGTGCCATTGAGACATACGGAGGTAATAATACAATTGAAAATTGCTATTTTTATCATATCGATTATACTGTCACTGACCTTTCATCGGTAATGACCACCATCAGAATGGGCGGCAGCAACAATGTATTTCGTCAGAATACTCTGCATAGAACAGGTGCATCCTCCGGTATCAACCCAGGTGACTTAAGCATTGTAGAATACAATGACATGTATGATACGGGATATCTTCAAAGTGACGGTGCTATTGTTCATTTGATGGTAGGGCAGCAACCTGGTTCAGAAACCCGCTATAACTGGTTGCATGACAGTCCAAAATACGGTGTAAGATTCGATGGTGATGGAGATGGAACTCAGGGATCAATGCATCACAATGTCTCCTGGAATATAAAGACAGGACACATGGTTAAGGGGCACCATCATTTCGTGTACAATAATACAAGTTTTGATACAGAACAAAATAGTATCGTCATTCTTATCGATCTAGGCGGCAATGAAGGCACTATTACACGCAATAACGCTGCCGATAAAATAGCAGGCCATAGGCAAGATTCATACCAGGATTACCCGGTACCGGGCATTTATGACCACAACTGGAATGGGTATGAAACGGGCGGTAATGTAAGAGATCTTTTGATATCTCCACCTGCTTATGAGAATGTTGAAGATTACAATCCCGACGAATATGATTTTCGGCCTAATCCTGATTCTGCACTGATTGATGCTGGTATACATGTTGCAGGAATAACTGATGGCTATGTAGGAAGCGCCCCTGATCAGGGTGCTTATGAATACGGAGGTGAAAACTGGACACCGGGTTGCCCATCGGACGTAAGTTCATATCAGTTTCCGGTAGTAGCGGTTGCTGGTGATGATATCGTAACGACGAGTGATGAAGATGGTATAGCAACAGTGACGCTGGATGGTTCCGGTTCTTACGATCCTAACGGTGATGCTCTTACATATTCCTGGACGCTTGATGGCACAGTAGTTTCGACAGATGTGTCATTTGACTATGATCTCAATGTTGGAGTTTTCACTTTTACACTTACCGTCAGCAATGGTGTATCAACAGCGAGTGACGATGTTGTTGTGACTGTGAACTCATCAACCAACGAGGATGACAATGTTGCACTTTCCTTTACAGCTGCTAATGAAGATTATGTTGATTGCGGGAATGATGCCGAGCTGCAGATGGGCACTCATGATCTGACTGTAGAATTCTGGCTTAAAACCACTACTACCGGAGCCCAGAGAATTATTTCGAACGGTGGACAGACAGATTCGGATGATGGCTATTCCATCTGGATTAATAATGCTAATAAAATAAGGGCTGGTTGGGGCGATGGTACGACAAGTGATGCTAAGAATAACGAAACGATCGTAACTGACGGCAACTGGCATCACTGTGCGGTTGTGTTTGACCGTGATGATAAAGTGTGGGTTTATGTTGACGGATATGGGCAGAGTAAACCTATGAGCACCTACTTAAATGAAAATTTAAACAACACGAATGACACTTTCGTATTGGGACGTAAGTCTACAACGAGTGCCAATGATTCCTATACCGGCAATCTTGATGAGGTACGGATCTGGAACACGGCCTTAGATACTGCTAATGTGAGTCTCTGGCGAGACGAAGAGCTGACAAGTTTACATCCTAATATTTCCGATTTACAGGCTTACTACAAGTTCAATGAGGGTTCAGGTACTACTGCAAATGATCTTACTGCTGATTATTTAGGTAGCTATGAAAGCGATGGGACTATAACTGGGGCACAATGGGTAACCAGTGACATTCCAAATTTCGCAGTATATGATGATGAAGATCTCCAAGAGGAAGGCAGCGCCCCATCTGCTCCGAGCCTAACGTCGCCGTCTGATTCCCTAGCGATTTCGCTCACGTTTGAAAACCTGTATACCGACTCTGTGGTTTTTGTGTGGGAATCATCGGCTGATTCTGATGGTGATACAGTGATGTACCGCGCCAAGTTCGGCCACATCGTTTATTCCGGTGAGACTTTGCTGGACACCGTCAAACACGACAGTACGCTTGCAGACACGAGCATTGTTGTGTTTTACGAAGATTTTAATGAAGATCTCGTAGATCTCGGCGGCGATAACAGTGTCCTCAAATGGAATGTGTCCGCAATAGCCGGATCGGATACGGTGCTGTCAGATAACGGTCCGCGGTTTGTCCTGGTGGACGGTACATCTTTGAGCGTGGATGAAGACTTCATCCCCACTGAGTTTGCACTACGTCAGAATTATCCGAATCCGTTCAATCCGGTAACAACAATCCAGTTTGATATTCCCGAAGCAGGAGAGGTTCGCCTGGATGTGTATAATATACTTGGTGAAAAGGTTGCAACCTTGGTTCAGGGCCGCCACGAAATCGGCAGATACACCATAAGGTGGGATGCCTCGGGCATGGCCTCGGGGATGTATTTCTACCGAATCAGTTCTGCCAAGTTCACAGCCACCAAAAAACTGGTGCTGATGAAATAATGTCTATTATTAAATTAGTATAAAATATTGCACCATGAAAAATAATTTAACCAGACGTCAATTTTTAGCAACCGCCGGAATCGGAGCCGCTGCTCTGGCAGTTCCGCAAATTGCCCACTCAGCCATCGCGGGGAGGAAAAGCAAAACCCCCAATATTATCCTGATAATGTCCGATGATGTGAGTCCTGATCTATATGGATGCTACGGTAATGATTCTGTCAAAACCCCCAATATTGATTTTATGGCACGTGAAGGTGTTCAATTCCAGACGGCCTGGGCCACTGCAATCTGCAGCCCGACTAGGGCGATGATTATGACTGGTCGGTATGCTAATCAGACCGGATTCTATCATAATAATCTGTATGTTCCCCAAAAGGGTGAAACCAAAGATCTGCATAAGTATCATCACAGTTTTGCCAAGCTGATGAAACAGACCGGTTACGCTACCGCAATTGCTGGTAAATGGCATCTTGGAAAAGGAACGCCATATTCAGAAGAGGGTGGTTTTGATGAATACTGTTTGTGGGAATCAATTGGCAAAATCAGAAAGTTATCCGGGAACCAAAAATATAAGGGTGGCTGGGAGAATGATAATACTACAGCCCGTTACTGGCATCCCGGCATTGTGCAAAACCATAAACTGCTGGATACAAAACCAGACGATTTCGGTCCGGATATATTTACTGATTTCATTTGCGATTTTGTTGAACGGAAGAAAGATCAGCCCTTTCTGGTTTACTATCCAATGGCGGCGCCCCATGGTACGAGGGTCGGCCCATCGACAAATCCGAAACGGGGATCTGTAGGAGAAATACAAAAGAGCGCTGATTCTGAGGAAAACGCTACTCGTTTCCAGAGTATGAATGAATATATCGATGTTCTGGTGGGCCGGATAATCCAGCAAGTGCAGGACCTGGGTTTACTGGAAAATACGATCATTATCTATTGTTCTGATAATGGATCCGGTTCGACGGCGAAATCCAGGGCGGTTGAACGAGGCTGCCGGGTACCTTTTGTAGCCTATGGAGGTCCGGTGAAAAAGCGCGGTTTAACAGCCGAGTTAACTGACTTGACTGATATACTTCCGACCCTTTTGGATTATGCCGGCGGTAAGTTACCACAGGATTATAGGGTTGATGGTACCAGCCTAAAACCATTCTTCAGTGGTAAAACCGACCAGCACCGCGACTGGATATACAGCACCATTGGTACCAGCCAGCTTGTCCGGACGAAACGATATCTTCTGGAGGCAGTTAATCCGATCCTGGAAATGCCCAGAGGCCGTTTCTATGATTGCGGTGACAGTCGCGATGGATATGGTTATATTAACGTCACCAATTCGGAGGATCAACAGGTTCAGAAAGCACGGAGGGAATTTGACCAGATATTGAAAAAATATCCACCGCTTACAAAAAGTCATCCATTTTTCCAGACTAAACGTGGCCGGAAGGTGCTGGGGGGATTCACCGGTGTTAAATACACCAGGAAGCATCTCCATAACCATAAAGATTTTCGGCGTTACGAAGAATAATACTGGGTACTTTTTACCTAACCTAATTCTTAATGACGTTTTTTACTTCGTATAATTAGATACTTTTCAAATAAGAGAGAAAAAATGCTCAACCATACAAAAAAAACGTTCTTGTTCATCATTTTGAATGTATTGTTTCATAACGCAGCTCCGGCACAAGAAATCACTCTTCTTTCCCAATTGGCTACAAGTGGGGCTGCTTTTGGTGTAGATTATAAAGACGATTTTGTCTACGTCGCAGACTGGTCAAACGATTTAACAATCGTAGATGCGGCTGACCCCTATAACCCTTCAATTATTGGAAATGTAGGTTTTGATGGAAGTGGAAGAAAAGTAAGGATCTTCGGGGATTATGCTTACGTAACAGGATCTTATGGGATACATATCGTAGATATATCGAGCCCATTTGAAGCCACGGTTGCAGGTGAATTCATCAGAAGTTCTACTGGTGGAGTATATCCACATGGTGTAGATGTAAAAGACGGTAAATGTTATATCTCATTCAATGCCATGGGCTTGTACATTGTTGATGTTTCAAATCCTGAAAATCCTGTTGAGCTTGGTCATTTTGATGCCCTGGACTGGGCTAGAGATGTTGTGGTTGTAGATAGCCTGGCATATTTGCTAAATCTCAATAATGGCGGTAGCTTTTCAGACGCTCTACAATATTTGCAAGTATTGAACATCTCTGACCCAAACAATATCTATGAAGTTGGAAATTGGACAGGCTCTAATGATTATGCCTGGTCAAACAGCCTCATCGTCAGAGAGGATCATGCCTATGTCCTTGGTGATAATGGTTTGTTTGTCCTCGATATTACTGATCCAACAAGTCCTCAAACTGTGGGAGTCTGGAATCCTGGTGGTTGGAATTTCAGAATGTCAGAGGATGGTGATCTACTCTATATCGCCAAAGAAGGCGGCGGGATGAAGGTGGTGGATGTGTCCGATCCAACAAACCCGACCCGAATCAGTACTTTTTCTACCTTTGATTACTGTGCCGATGTAGCTCCAAGAGATAATCTTGTATATATCGCCGATGGTGATGGAGGATTACTCATTGTCCAGCATACGTTCGCACAAGTTTCAATTGACATTGATCACAATGAACACTGGAACCTTGTTGGATTACCTCTTGAGGTTGAAGATTCCAACTATCAGACACTCTTTCCTGAAAGCATTGGAGGAACATTATACTCATATAATGGGGCATATGTACCTGAATCGTATCTTACTTCTGGTGAAGGCTACTGGTTACGATTTGAAAATTCTGGAAGTACCACTATTGATGGAATACCAATCAATGAACTTACCATAAGCTTGAGTGAAGGCTGGAATCTTGTTTCTGGAATTTCTGAGACTGTATCTATTAGTTCTGTTTCTGACCCAGATGGTATTATTGTAAGTGGTACTCTATATGGTTATGATGGAGCCTATCTTCCGAGTGAAGAACTTATGGCAGGTAAAGGCTACTGGCTTCGGGCAAATAGTTCTGGTTCTATTGCCTTAATAGGAAATTAAACTGCCCCACATCTTTGTAAAAAAGTGGGGGGGGGGCAGTGTCGGAAAGCAGGGAATTTTGATTTTATAGTATAGTTTTTAACTTATTTTGCGGGACTGCATCTAAATAATAATTTGCAAATTTCCTAATAACTGGAAAAAGCACATAAATGAAACGTAAGATATATCAGATTTATTTCACACTATTTGCCCTGTGTATTGGAGCCATTCATTCCCAGACTTATAAAGTAGTAGATACAGGGCAGGAAAAATTTTATAACAATACCGAAGAAATTACCCCTCCTTCACCCGGCGAAGATTTTTATGGTCAGGATGCCCATTTTGATGGGTATCAGCCTTCCTACAGCGACAATGGTGACGGCACTGTAACCGACCTCAATACCGGTTTGATGTGGCAAAAAGCAGTCAGTGATAAAATGACATTCGATGAAGCTCTTGCCGGGGCGGATACTTTCAGTTTGGCAGATTATGATGATTGGCGACTGCCGACCATAAAAGAACTCTATTCACTCATTCTGTTCAGCGGTGTCGATCCCAGCGGTTGGCAAGGCAGTGACACCGATTTATTAACGCCTTTTATAGATGCAGCCATTTTTGAGTTTGAATACGGTGATGAAAGTGCCGGTGAACGCATCATCGATGCTCAATATTGGTCCAGTACCGTTTATGTAAGCACAACCATGAACGGAGATGAAACGGCGTTTGGCGTGAATTTTGCGGATGGTCGTATTAAAGGATATCCGGCAGAACCGGTGGGTCCTCCGGGGCAGGAATTTATCATGACGTCATTTGTGAAGTATGTCCGTGGCAGTGAATACGGGGTGAACGATTTTATTGATAATGGTGCTGGGACCATTACTGACCAGGCAACTGGACTCATGTGGACACAGGACGACAGTGAAACTGGATTAAACTGGGAGGAAGCTCTTAGCTGGGTTGCTCAGAAAAATACAGACAGTTATTTGGGTTACGACGACTGGCGACTGCCTAATGCCAAGGAATTACAGAGCATTGTTGATTATACCCGTTCCCCCGAAACGACCAATTCCGCTGCCATTGATCCACTTTTTACCTGTTCCGTTATCACCGATGAAGACGGAGAAGATAATTATCCATTTTACTGGACAGGCACTACCCATGCCAATATGCAGGTTAACGGGAAATATGCAGTTTATGTCTCTTTTGGTGAGGCACTGGGTTGGATGGAAATGCCGCCAAACTCCGGTAATTTCCAATTATTGGATGTTCATGGTGCCGGGGCGCAGCGAAGCGATCCCAAATCTGGTGATCCCGGTGATTGGCCCTATGGACATGGACCACAGGGAGATGTGATTCGAATATACAATTATGTTCGTCTTGTCCGAGACATCCAATCAACCAGCACTTTAGAATTTCAGTCAGACTGGAACCTGGTTGGACTCCCCATTGAGGTTCAAGATTCATACTACTTGTCAATATTTCCTGATGCCATAGAAGGAACATTATACTCCTTTAACGGAGGCTACATATCCGAATCATATCTTACTTCTGGTGAAGGATACTGGTTACGATTTGCTAATGATGGCAGTACCACTATTGATGGAATACCAATCAATGAACTGACCGTTAATCTGAATGAAGGATGGAATCTCATCACAGGTGGAAGCACTTCTTTAAATATTTTAGATATACAGGACCCGGATGGAATTATCATTGCTGGCACAGTCTATGGGTTTGTTTTGGGTGGTTACTCAAACGAAGAAATTATAGAACCTGGAAAAGGATACTGGGTTCGTACAAATAGTTCAGGTAGTATCGTTTTAATAAGTGAGTAAGTCTCCCCTCCAAATTGATTCCTCTGGGTAAATTGAAGAGACTTTTATTTATAGCATTGTTGGTTTAATTAACTAAAAGGAGATTGAAATGAAGAATTTAAAACCCATAATATTACCTGTTTTACTTGTTCTAATACTTGGCTCATTAATTTCATGAAAAATAATTTTTATTTTCTTTTGGGGTTTTTAATGATCTTTTCTGCATGTGAAACGGAATCAGGATCAGATGAAATTTATAAAGTATATATAGCATACCAAGGTGCGGACAAAGTTGGCGTCATAAACGGTGAAACCGGAGAAATCATCAGGGAAGTGGAGGTTGATATGACTTCAGGAACAATGGATAATCCTCACTTTGTGATAATTGATGAAAATCACGGTTACTGGTACGTTACCCTTATTTCGTCCGGATACGTTTTGAAATTTGATCTTTACTCTGATGAAATGATTGATTCAGTACTTGTAGGAAATATGCCAGCACTAATGGCATTGGATGAAATTCATCAAAGACTTTATGTCTCCCGTTTCATGCCAATGATGGGAACGGGCACCGATTCAAAAGAAGTACACCAGATTGACATTGAGACCATGGCAGTTCTCGGTGCTGTGAATATCGGTGCAAACTCGCCCCACGGGATCGCATTGAGTGCCGACGGAGAAACGCTTTGGGTAGCGAGTAACCAGGCATCTCATTTTTTCAGGATTGAAACGGGCAGGTTTGGTGAAAATGGCTATCAACCCGAGAACTTTAAAATAGCTTCGGACGTCCAGCCTAGTTACGAGTATAACGACGGCTACTACGATCCTCTGGAAGTAGAGCTGAGCATTGATGGATCAAAAGTGTTCATTTCTTGTTCCGATCCGGCAAAGAATGAAGTCAGAGTTTTCGATGCTGCTGATCCCAATACACTTGTCGCTTTATATCCAACCGGTACGAGTCCCTGGCATATGGCAATTGTACCAGATGGATCGGGCCTTTATACGACCAATAGATCAATGATGAATCCAGGTGTATCTTACATTAATTTATCAGATAATTCAGTGAGTCAAATTGAATCAGAATATTTTGATCTGCCTCATGGCATTGGAATTTCGGGGGATGGATCAAGAGTGTTTGTAACCAGCAGTGCAATGATGGGAGGCTATCTCCACATCATAGACACCTCTACAAATGATGTTATCAATTCCATTGAACTTGGCAATGGAGTAACGGCAACGGGGCTTGCCGTGATGCAATCAATGTGTACGGATTGTGATTAAGAAACCCTTCATTCCATTCTTTATACTTATTGTGTGGTTTGTCTCCTGTGATGACGGAGCAAAAGACGACGGGGAACAGCCTAATAGCGAATATCCCATTCAAACTTCCTTCCAGGTTGCTGATTTTGAATCTGC
>Ga0208524_1001728_pt1 | contig 9947 bp, 8 predicted proteins | sample ETNtaG_28_FD_185779 | JGI IMG/M metagenome (GOLD analysis project Ga0208524, IMG submission 185779) | Marine microbial and viral communities from oxygen minimum zone, Eastern Pacific Ocean - ETNP201406SV61 (SPAdes) (version 2) | ecosystem: Environmental > Aquatic > Marine > Oceanic ... | reverse complement strand
CGTGGTGCTCGTGTTTCTCCAACACAAAAACTCGGGAAGTTATAATGCAGCATGAACCTTTTGAAAGAAATACCGTCAAGTGATTCAATCATTTTTTCATCTTCACGTGCACCTAAGGTGGTAACAGCAAGTGCCTGTGTTTCTCCACGTGTGAACAAGGCTGAACCGTGTGTACGTGGTAAAACTTTTGTCTCGCAGGTGATTGGGCGAATTTCTGTAGGCTTTCGTCCATCTATCCGGATTTTATTTGTAATCAAGCTGGAGCGCATTTCATCTTTTTTGATGTCAGCAAAAATTTGTTTGAGCTCTTTTGCGGAATCTGAATCCGGTGAGTCTCCAAGAATCTCATTGCTGACTTCATCACGTAATGTATCCAAACGTTCGTAGCGTTCGATCTTGTCTTTGATGCCGAGAGCATCACGCAGACGTTTAGGTGCAATCGCTTCAATTTTGGATTTTAGTTCTGCATCTACTGGTGGTACATCGACTGTGCGTTTTTTCTTACCAACACTCTGCATCAACTCTTCCTGCATCTCAATGATCGGCAAAACTGCTTCCTGACCATACCAGAGTGCGTCCAGCATCACTGATTCGCTAACACCGCTTGATTCACCCTCAACCATTAAAATCGCATCTTTAGACGCAGCCATGAAGATGTTCAGTTCACTAACTTCGAGTTCTTCAGGGCTGGGATTTGTGACAAATTTGCCATCAACACGACCAACTCTTACACCACCCAGAGGATTGTGAAAAGGGATGTCAGAAATTGCCAATGCCGCTGAAGCACCGTTCATCGCGGCAACATCAGAAGGATGGATAAGATCGTGGCTTAAGACTGTTGCAGCAATCATAGTTTCTGCAAGGTAGTTATCTTCAAAAGCCGGTCTCAATGGTCGGTCAATAATTCGTGAAATTAGTGTCTCACTGTCCGAAAGACGTGATTCACGTTTTAAGAAACCTCCAGGAATTCTTCCGGAGGCATAACCTTTTTCAACATAAAAAACGGAAAGGGGGAAAAAATCCGCACCTGTTCCTGATCCTTTTGCTGCAGTTGCAGCAACTAATACTACTGTATCACCGTATGTAACTAATACGGATCCGTTGGCCTGTTTGGCCATTCTTCCGGTTTCCAGCTTCATAGTTGCCGGTCCGAATTCTCTTTCAACAATTTTCATTATACTCCTAATTATCAACGTTCTACCGATTCAGACTCAGGACTAAGCCTCGTTCAAATGTCTCTCGGTATTCTTAAATGGTAACATGCTGTTTCCTACTATTTCTGGTCCATTAAATTTAATATTAATCCAGTTCTCTGCCATATAGCTTCAGGATATTTTCAAGAAATTCATTCTCACCAAACTAAAAAGGACAACAGAAAGAGGGGAAGCAGACTTCATGTTACAGGATACGGGGGAAAAGAAATGGTACAAAAGGGCATTTGCCAATAAATACCATGCAGAAGACCAGCCCCCGTGGACAAGTCCTCTGTGAAGTTCTGTTTGAGTCACTTGACGCGAATCTGAAGCTGTTTTGATATAGCTCCGTGTGCGTCAATATTTCTCTTTTTAAGGTAACTCATAAAATCACGACGTTGACCTACGAGTTTCAGTAAACCTCTGCGGGAACTGAAATCCTTGGGCTGACTACGTAAATGATCAGTCAATGAATTGATACGCTCAGTTAATAATGCAACCTGCACTTCAGTTGAGCCAGTATCGGAATTGTTTTTTCCGAACTTGTTTACAATTTCGACTTTTCGGTTTTTTGTTAACATATTAAATAATCTTCTTAACTAGATAAAAACTTTTGATGGTTGAAAATAACAGACGTCATTCTCCCACATTAAGTAACCGATAGCAACCAAATTATGGCCTGAATCTAAAACTTTTGTCTGAATTTGCTTCGATTCTGCGTAAAATTCATATTCTGCATACTTTTCGGTGTTTTTTACAGTATCAGGAGGTTCCGGAACTTCTACTCGACGACCGTGTTTTATGTCAGTCAGCATTTGAGATGTTGCACTGACAGTATAAAGGTGATTCAACAGTTTTAAAGGAGAAATCCACGGTACATCCGGGTCACTTTCCATTTGTTTCAATTGCTCGATTGTGACTGAATTGTCACTGTGAAACCATGCTCCACATGCTAAACGTTCCAAAGATGTAAGATGTGCACCTACTTTCAGTAAAAGTCCCAGATCATTTACCAGTGTCCGGATGTAGGTTCCTTTTGAACAGTGTACCCTGAATTGGACAAAAGGCAGTTCAACAGACTCAACCTCTAATTCGTGGAATGTTACTGTGCGAATTTTAACAGGCACCTTCATCCCTTTTCTTGCAAGTTTGTAGGCAGGAACTCCGTTGACTTTTGCGGCGGAAAAGGCAGGTGTTTGCTGTTCCTGCTGTCCGAGAAATGAGTAAACCGCTTTTGTTACTTCTTGCGTATTTAAAAAGGAAGGATCAAGAGTCTGTGTGACAGTACCCTCCGCGTCATAGGTGTCGGTTGATTCTCCGAACTTACAAATCGCGCGGTAAGTTTTGTCTACATTATTAAAGAGTGGAATAAGGCGGGTAGCTTGTCCGAGAAAAACAGGCAGGACACCTGTTGCCATGGGGTCTAAAGTGCCGAGATGTCCGATTTTTTTTTCCTGAAACTGTCGTTTTACAAAACGAACGACATCAAAAGAAGTCCAGCCTTTCGGCTTGTCAATGCTGATTATGCGCAAGAAACTCATTCGTATTAGCAAAAAACTAACAAATCATTCAGCAGTTTCAGCATTTAGATCAAGATCAGATTCCTGAGACTGATCCGAGTCTTTCGGAAGTACACTGCGCAGCAATATTTCAATTTCATCACTGTGGTCAAAGCCTGCGTCATACACAAAAGTTAACTGCGGTGTGTTCCGTGTTTTGAGAACCTTACCCAGTTGTATGCTGAAAAAGCCTGCAGCCTTGTTTAATGAGTCAACCAACTCCTGCTGTCCTGTTGAAGGAAAAATCGTAACATGCACTCTTGCGTATGACATATTAGGTGCAGCTTCTACTCTGCTGATGGTTACTTTTTTGAAACGTGGATCTTTACTTTCGAAAAGAAGAATTTCGGAGAGTCTACGTTGCACCAGTGTGCTGAAACTACTTCTTCCTGTTTTTTTCATGATCTTATTTAGAGACGTGCGCTCTCTTCAATTTGCTCGTATGCTTCCACAATATCTCCATCTTCAATTTCAGTAAAATCCAGCACCATTCCGCACTCATAGTTCTGCGCTACTTCCTGGACATCGTCTTTGAATCGTTTGAGTGAGATGATAGAACCTTCAAAGATACTTTCTTCTTTTCTTAATACGCGTATCATGGCATTTCTAAAGAGCTTCCCATCAGTGACGAGACCTCCGACAACTATACCGTTTTTACCTGCGGAAAAGACCTGACGTACTTCTAGATGTCCAAGGATTTCTTCCCGGATTTCTGGTTCCAAAAGGCCTTCCATGGCTGCTTTGACATCATCCAATGCGTTGTAAATAACGTCATAAAGCCTTACATCAACACCTTCTACGGCACGTATTTCTTTGGCTTTTGCATCCATCTTCACGTTGAAACCAACAATAATTGCGTCCGAAGCAGATGCTAATGTAATATCTGTTTCGGTAACATTACCAACTGAACACAAGAGAAAACGCGGTGAAATCCTTTCATCACCAATTTGTTCAAGTGATGATTTAAGAGCTTCGACTGAACCCTGCACATCTCCTTTTAAGATCAGGCGAAGTTCATTTGCCTGGCCTTCTTCAATTTTACTGAACAGGTTATCAAGACTTGTTTTCTGATCAGCCATGATAGTTTCTGCTCTGAGTTTGTGCTCACGTTCCTCTGCAATTTGCCGAGCTTTCTTTTCATCTTCAAGAATAACAAATATTTCACCAACTTCAGGTACGTTGCTCAAACCAGAAATTTCTACAGGAATAGACGGTCCTGCTTCTTCCATCGCGCTGCCGCTTTCATCAAACATCGCACGTATTCTTCCATGGATACTGCCCATGACGAAATAATCACCGATCTTGAGTGTACCGCGCTGGACCAGAACGGTACCGACAGGCCCCTGTCCTTTACGTACTCGTGACTCAATGATGGTTCCACGCGCAAGTCCTTTGGGGGTAGCTTTCAGCTCTAGGATTTCTGACTGTAAATGAATCATTTCCAGCAGTTCGTCAATTCCTTCACCTGTTTTTGCAGAGACCTTCACAAAGATTGTACTTCCACCTAAATCTTCAGGAATCAATTCATGGCTGAGCAGTTCCTGCTGAATTCTCATTGGATCAGATTCAGGACGGTCAATTTTATTCACCGCTACAATTATCGGTACATCGGCTGCACGGGCGTGCTGAATTGCTTCAATTGTTTGAGGCTGAACTTTATCATCCGCGGCGACCACAAGTACAACGATATCAGTGATATTTGCTCCTCTGGCACGCATCGAGGTAAAAGCCTCGTGTCCTGGTGTATCGAGGAATGTAACCCTGTTTCCACCTGCCTTCAGATGATATGCGCCAATGTGCTGGGTAATGCCGCCAGCTTCACCAGTCGCGATACGGGTTTCCCTGATTTTATCGAGCAGAGAAGTTTTCCCGTGATCAACATGTCCCATGATTGTCACAATCGGTGCGCGAACTTCCAAATCTGCTGCATCTGGTTCATTTTCTTGCAGCAGGTCAGTCAACTCGAAGGTTTCCACTTCAACTGTCACGTCAAAATCTGCGGCAATCAGTTCAGCGGTTTCACCGGTGATTGTCTGGTTGATTGTAGCCATAATGCCGAGTCCCATCAGTTTTTTTAAGATTTCCGGCACTTTGATACCAATCAATCCTGCAAGTTCTGCGACAACAACATGGTTGCCGATCCGGATATTCTTTTTACGCGGATTGAAAACGTGCTTAGGCACATTAGAGTCAATAGACTTTTTGGCTGCTTTTTCATGTCGACGGCCATGTTGCTGATCTTTCCTACGGTGACGAGGCCTCCTATCACGGAAGAAATAATCTCTTTGTCCACCTCCACCCCTGCGTTTCTTTTCTTCATCAAGTCGGCGGAAATTTTTATTCTTCCCGGGGACCTCTTCTTCTGCAGAATGATGGTGCTTGAATACAACCTTTTTCTTCTTTGATTTTTGACCTTCAGCAGAGCTTGTCTCTTTTGCGGTGTCAGCTGCTTTTTCCGTGGTTTGTTCTATTGTATTTACTGTAGCAGACGGTTCGATGACACTTTCCGGAACTGCTTCTTCAACAGCGGAAGGTGTTTGCTCTTCACTCAGCGGTACTTCATCAACTGCCTGTTCTGTCGAATCAGCTTCCTGAACCGGAACATTATCTTCAGTAATTTCAGCATCATTTCAGCATCTGGAATTGCTACATCTGCAGCAACTTTTTCTTCAGCAGGAGCTTTAGTTTTCGGCGTAAGTTCTTCGTTATCTTTCTTTTTCCTGCGGACACGTCTTTTTGGCGCATCTTCAACTACCGCCTCATCTAATTTGGATTTAGTCGAGATTGTGACAATTGAGGAATCTTTCTTCGCTTTAGCTTGTTTGCCCTCTGCAGTATCTTCAGCAACTTTAGCAGTTGCTTTCGTGCGGCTTACACCGGCGGCTTTTGCTGCTTTAGGCATGACAATGCCTTTAACGCTTTTTGCCATTTTTCTAACTATCTCAGCTTGATCCAAAGATAGTTCTGAAAAGTTACCTGTAACTGGAATTCCAGCTTTGCGCATCTTGGTGAGCAGTTGCTTGGCCGGCATATTTAACTCTTTTGCCAGTTCAAATACTCTTACTTCAGACATGAATTCCTTTATTTATTTCTACTGTTTATTGCTACAGGTCCAATTGTTTCTACCACGTGCTGTTTTCAGCTAGTTTTAGCTTTTGTCCCAGCTTTAGCTTTTGTCCCAGCTTTAGCTTTTGTTCCAGCTTTAGCTTTTGTTCCAGCTTTAGCTTTTGTTCCAGCTTTAGCTTTTGTTCCAGCTTTAGCTTTTGTTCCAGCTTTAGCCTTAGTTTTTACTTTTTCCTCTACAGCTTTAGCTTCTTCAGCCTCAACAGGCGCCTCCGCTTCTTCTGTGGAGACTTCAGTTTCTTCAGCTAGTTCCTCTGCCGGACTTTCAACTTCAGCAGCAACTTCACTTTCTTCAGCCTCAACAGGCGCCTCCGCTTCTTCTGCGGGGACTTCAGTTTCTTCAGCAAGCTCCTCTGCCGGACTTTCAACTTCAGTAGCAGCTTCCGGACTACTTTCACCGTTTTCTTTAGTTTTAGCTAATTCTTTTTCCAACTGTTCGTCAATGGAAAGTTCTTCTTCCTCATTGGCAACGATATTGATTTTGTAGCCGATTAATTTTGATGCAAGCCGAACGTTCTGCCCTTTGTGACCAATTGCCAGAGAAAGTTGATTCTGAGCGACAATCACATCTATTTGATTTGCTTCCTCGTCAATTTCAAGACTCTCTATTTCCGCAGGTGCAAGTGCATTACAAGTATATTGATCTATGTCTTCACTCCAGCGTACAATATCAATTTTTTCACCATTCAAATCATTGACAATTGTCTGTACACGACTACCCCGCATACCTACACATGAACCAACGGGATCCACATCTTCATCTGTGGAATAAACTGATATTTTTGCTCTGCGACCAGGTTCTCTGGCAGCATTGACGATTTTGACAATGCCATCAAAAATTTCAGGTACTTCCATTTCAAACATCTTAATCAGTAAGCCTGGATGTGTTCTTGAAATCGTTAGTTGAGAATCTTTATGGGGATTGTCATTTACATCGAGCAATAAGACGCGAACATGGTCCCCAAAAGTGAAATTTTCACCGTAAATTTGCTCACGTCTGAATAAATATGCTTCTACTTTATTTTGAAAACTGAAGGCTATACGGCCGTTTGGTTCCACACGTATTACGTTTCCGGTTAAAACCTCGCCAATCTTGTCAGTAAAAGTAGAAACGACCATTTGCCGTTCTGCTTCTTTTAAACTGCCAAAAATGATTGGACGCGTAGAATGCGCAATGCGTAAAAATTCGCGATCACTTATTTCGTACTCAACTTCATCACCAAGACCTGCATTCGGATCAATTTGCTCTACATCTTCTACCGAAATTTCGTTGTTTGAGTCTTCTACTATTTCAACAACCTCCTTAAAATGTGATAAGATTATTTTACCGGTTTTTTCATCAATCTGACCCTCAATTTCGTTATACGGAAGTTTACGTTGAGCTGCCTGTATCAGTGACTCTTCAACCAACTTAATCACAACTTCGTGGTCCAAACCTTTCTCTTTGGAAAAGTCCTTGATGATTTCAAATAAGTTCTCTTTCAAAATTTACCTTTTTTGTTGTACGTTTTCGTTCAATAATTCTATCAGACAGTCAAAAATCCAAGATTGGTTCTAGGTTCGCTTTTGTAATTTGCGAAAGCGGAATTACTAATTCTGAGCCGTCTGTTTCCAGAATTAAGCGTACTTCCTCTTCAGAACACTCTTCAAGCATACCGACTGCGTTCTTGACTCCCTGTATCTTTTGCTGCAGCCGTACCTTAATACGCTGCCCCTTGAAAGCCTTAAAGTGTTCAGGTGTTTTTAATTTACGGAAAATTCCGGGTGACGAAACTTCCAGAGTATTCGTTTCAAAAATAGGATCATCACTACCCAGGACTTCCATAGCCACCTGGTTAACAGCTACACAGTCATCCATCCCGATTCCGAGCGGACTATCAATAAATAACTGTATTGTTTGCTCAGAACCATGCCGGTTAAATTCGATATCTATCAGTTCATAACCTATAGTTCTAACCGGTAGAGCTAGCAGATTAAACAAATTTTCTTCTGTTCGGGCCATGTGATCCGCATTGTTTTGAGCAAGCTATAAAATATACAGATTAAAAGCTAACTCCCATTTTTATCAGTATTATGATGATAAGTCGATTCTTTTTTTAGTCTTGCTTAAGCTTTTCGGTCTATTGTCAAATAGTCAACAAGTTCTCCAAGCAATGCTTTGGCGGGATGTTCGGGGAGTTTTTTCAAAGCGGATGAAGCCAGAACGGCTTGTTTTTGACAGTAATCTGCAGCAGCATCCAATGCACCTGTACTTTCAGCACGGGCTATACACCAGTCTATATCAGCCTCTGAGACTTGTTCTCGTTCTGCTAATAAAATACTGCGAACACGCTCCGCATCTGTTTCCGATAGGCGCTCCAGCAGTTCGATAGTGATTAAAGTGCGCTTTCCTTCAGCGATGTCGCCACCTCGCTCTTTTCCATAACCTCCGGCACCAGCGCTTGGAGCCTCATTTTCACTTTTTTCTGATAAGTTCAACAAATCATCACGAACCTGAAAACCGATACCAATCGCTTCTCCAAAACTACCGACTGTTTCCAGTTCTGACTCCACAGCATCGGCAATCAATGCTCCACACTGACAAGGCCCCCTTCCGGAATACCAGCCTGTTTTCCTGCCGATCATTTCTCGGTATTCTGCACGGTCAGGAAAAGACCTTTTTGCTACCCAGCCGATATCGAGTGCCTGTCCTTCAAAAGTTGCCCGCATGACATTGTTCAAATGCCGGTGAATCCGCAAAGAAAGTGCACTTGACAATCTTGAGTGGTTATTTAGCAGAGTTTCATGTACTAGGCCCAGCAGAGCATCTCCGGAATTTAACGCAAGAGCAATCCCGTGTTGGAGATGTAAAGTCGGTTTCCCGCGGCGCAGCAAAGATTCGTCCTCGATATCGTCATGCACCAGTGCAAAATTATGAAATAACTCTAGGGCTACTGCAGAAGTCAGAGCGTCTTCCGGATCACCATCGAATAATTCACAACAGAGCAGGACCAATGCAGGACGGAAGCGTTTTCCTCCACGTTGTGGATAGTCACGCATTAGATCATAAAGATACTCTTTTGGTTCACCGTCCGGAAAGCAGCGTAGAGTTTCTTCGCCTATCCACTGACTGGCTGCTTTCAGATAAGTATTTAACTGCTTATGATCGCGGGCAAGAATTTTCATCGTATATTAATTTCTGAACTAAAGGGCAATTATATTAAAGAAGAATGATTTTTATTGCTTAGTATGATTTAAGTTTCGGAATACGGAAATTGTTTTTTATTCGTTGATTTGACTGATTGAGCCCTGCAACAGGTAAAATAACACTCAGTCGGTCGGAACCCGGCAGAAAATCAATGCGGTGAAATTCTGTTTCAGGATTCAAAAACGCTTTGCCAACATCTTTCAGGCGTCGTATCTCCTGTCCGTTAATCCGCAGGACAATGGCATTTGAAAGTTTTTGATAACCAATGTTGATTTCATCAGGGATAACCTGCGTCACTAGAACAACACGCTGTTCAGACTCAGTATTTTGGGATGCAGACTCACCTTTCACGTTTTTATAATTGTCATCCATCAACACAGTCTTATTTTGTTCCAAAAACAAACGTAGACGTACAGGCGCACGTGATCTCCAGTTTGCTCCCCACATGGAGAGGTAATTCAAGGTCAATTCCTGAAATAAAAATCCACCCTGAATCACATAACGTGGAGGATGTCCTACTCTTTTCAAGGGCACAGTTCGTCCATTTTCTTCATAGGCAGAAACTCTTGTCTGCAAAACTAAGGCTTTTCCATCACGGATCAGTTCAAGTTCCAATGAATCTCCGACTTTAAGCTGATCCAAAAAAAGCAGATCAAAGAGCGAAAGTCCCCATTCCGGATGTTTTATTTTGCCATCATGTGAAAGTGGCCATTTGCCTATTTTAGTCAAATAATCCCCGCGCTGTAAAACGTCAGAACCTGTACCGTAAGGCAAAACCCGGTTGATCCATATTCCCGGAAGTTCCGGTGGAATTTGAAAAAAATCGGCTGTGCTGCGTTGCGGTAGTCTGCTCCAGCTAAAACCACGATGTGCTAAACTCTTGTA
>Ga0208524_1001705_pt1 | contig 10039 bp, 12 predicted proteins | sample ETNtaG_28_FD_185779 | JGI IMG/M metagenome (GOLD analysis project Ga0208524, IMG submission 185779) | Marine microbial and viral communities from oxygen minimum zone, Eastern Pacific Ocean - ETNP201406SV61 (SPAdes) (version 2) | ecosystem: Environmental > Aquatic > Marine > Oceanic ... | reverse complement strand
AAAAATGTTGGGATGAAGATGGGAATGAAAAAGAATGTAATTAACCCCCACCCAAAGGATTTAAGCAAGAGCCCCGCAGTAGCGGGGTTTTTTGTTTGTGGGATAATGGGTAGATTTGGATAGTCAAAAAGGAGAAGTGAAATGAAAAACATCATACCTTTATTTTCAATTAGTTTGTCATATCTAATGATTTCTGGTTGTGCTACAGTTACAAATCCAACGATTGTTCCTGTTGAAGTAAATAAACCAGTTGTTAGTAAAACAATTGAAAACCAACCAAAACATTTCATTAAAAGAAAAGTCGCAATTGGCAGGTTCACTAATGAAACCAACTATGGTAAGGGATTTTTTGACAAATCAAGCGAACATGGCATAGGAAGGCAAGCAATGGATATTTTGTCAGCCCGTATGGCTGCATCAGAAAAATTTATAATGCTTGAACGTGAAGATATGGACCTTATTAATAGTGAATTAGAAATGAACAATTTAGGCAGTATAAATATTGCGGCTGATTATCTAATTCTTGGTTCAATATCTGAATTTGGCAGAAATACTACCGGCGAAGTTGGTGTGTTTTCCCGAACAAAAAAACAAACCGCTTTTGCAAAGGTAAATATCCGTTTAGTTGATGTTTCAACAGGTCAGGTGATATATTCAGAAGAAGGATCTGGTGAAGCATTCTCTGAAGTTGGAACCACGTTAGGTGCTGGTTCTCGAGCTGGATATGATTCATCGCTAAATGATAAAGTAATTTCTGCAGCAATTTCGAAGTTGGTTAACAACATTATAGAAAATCTAACCGAAAAACCCTGGAGATCATACATACTAAGCATTCAAAGTGAAAATATTGTAATTGCTGGAGGTAAAACTCAAGGAATAAATATTGGGGATACTTTCAATATTTTCAAAAAAGGAGATATTGTAACTAATCCGCAAACTGGAATGAAAATTGAATTGCCTGGAGAACTTATCGGTAAAGTTAAAATCACTCAAACTGTTGGAACGAATATAAATGACGAAATATGTTTTGCTAAAAGTGTAGGGAATGAAATAAATGTTTCTGACTTTAAAAATTATTATGTCGAAGAAATTTCTAATAACAAATAGGAAGGAGTACTCAAAATGAAAACAATAATTATTAGCATTATTTTTCTATTGTTTGTTGGTTGTGCATATAATACCGGCACAGTCCAAAGAGCGGAAAAAAGTTACTTGCAATTTATAGGCAATTCTGAAGGTGTAAGAATATTGATTGATGAAAATAATACTTTTGAATTAGCCGAAACCAAAGAAAACAAAGATATGCTTTATCAATTAAGCCATGGAAAGCATACACTGAAAATATACAGGGATAACAATTTGATTATTGATCGTATTATCTTTTTAGAAGACCATGGAACAATGGAGATAATAATACCATGAAAAACACAACAATATATCTACTGCTTATTTTGTTAATTGTGGGTTGTGTACCTACGCCAATGTATTACTGGGGCGATTACTCAAACACTTTGTATAAATACAAAAAAGATGCAACACCTGAAATGTTAGATAAACATAAAACAGAACTACTGGATATTATTAGTAAGTCTAACGAAAAAGGTCTGCGAATACCACCAGGTATAAATGCAGAACTTGGTTACATTTTTTTTCTTCAAGAACAATACGACCAAGCGATTGTTTATCTTAAAAAGGAAAAGTTAACATATCCAGAGTCAACTAAATTCATTGACGATTTTCTTCAAAACCTAAATGAAGGATAACAAAATGAAAAATAAAATTATAATTTTAATACTATCATTGATAATAATAAATGGGTGTGCAATTATTACGAAAGGTGAAGCCTTCCCCAAAATGTATAAAGAAAAACCTGTATCTATATTAGTGCTTCCCCCAATCAATGAATCAACAGCAGCAGATGCAAAAGAATATTACAGCACAACTATTGCTGAACCGCTCTCTTTTGCGGGTTATTATGTCTTCCCGATTGAAATTGTCAATGAAGTGCTAAAACAAGAAGGCATTTATGACACCGAATTAATTGTGGATTTAGACCCTTCTAAATTCAAAGAATACTTTGGAGCCGATGCAGTTTTATTCACAAAAATAATAGCATGGAACACATCATATTATGTTATGGGCGGTAATGTCAAGGTGCATATAGCATTTGATTTAGTTTCAACGAAAACTGGTGAAACACTCTGGAGTTATAATGATAAACTAACAGTTGATACTACTGCAGATGATAATGAGCTCGGTGGTGCAGCAGGTCTTTTATTACAATTGGCTGCAACAGCAGTGCAAACTGCCGCACAAGACTATACTCCTTTGGCAAAAAAAGTGAACACAACTGTCTTAAAGACTATACCTTTTGGGATTTATCACACCCAACATGGCACTGACCAAAGTTTAACTGGTGTTGAAAAGAAAAAAATGAATCAGTGAAATTAATACAACGCCTACCTAAAGGATTTAAGCAAGAGCCCCGCAGTAGCGGGGTTTTTTGTTTCTAGACATTTAGGACTGATGTTTAATAACTTTCTACATTAGTAGCCGATGCTTTTGGTGAATTGATAACCATCAATAAAGGCTAGTTAATTCCAAGATAATAACCAAGGGAGTGTATATGTCTATTAAGAAAATGTTGAATAACTTGATCGTTACATTGATAATGGTTTATTCGTTCTCATTTGCTCAATCAAGGGCATTTGTAACTTTCGATTACATGAATGTCAAACCTGCTAATGTTAGTGAATATTTAAATCTTGAGGGTGAAGTGTGGAAGCCCGTTCACAAAGAGTTTCAAAACCGTGGGATGGAGGTTTCTTGGTCTTTATATATGGTAAGAGGAGCTGGTACGCAAAATCACTACAATTATGTTACAGTTAGTGTATATGATGGTTTGGGAAGCTTGGATAATGATGCTGCAAAGCTGAATGAAGTAGTCAGTAGCGTCTATTCTAATGAAGAAATTGAAGGATTCTGGAATAAAACATCCGCTGCACGTTTACATAATGGTCAAGATGTCTTTTTTGTTTATGACCAAGCTCTAAAAGGTAATAATAAAAAATTATCCGCTTTTAGTTCTGGCAAAATAGGCCAAGATATAACTGTTACGTTTATGCAAACCCTTGCAGGGCAGGATGCTGTTGGCCTTGAATCGAAATGGTGGAAACCTATCCATAAGGAAAGAATTAAGCGTAGAGTTATAAATTCGTGGGAGGTTTTAACAAAGAGGTTTGTATCTCTTGGACAAACACAATTAGATCACGATTATGTTACTTGGGAGAATTATACTACTTTTTCTACGATAGATGATTCTTATAATAGTGATAAATTCACAAATGCGGTAAAAAAAGCCCATCCTGATGTTGATTTTAGCGAGGTGAATGAAGCAACAGTAAAATCAAGAAATTTTCTTAGATCTGAGATTTGGGAACTTGTAGACCATCTTAATAAATAAACTAAATTAATAACAATTAAGCCCCGCCAGTAGCGGGGTTTTTTGTTTGTGGATAATACTGTGTAAATTTCGTTATGAAACGCCTCTGGCTCAATTATAAATGAAAAGAGTTTATGTACCTAAAATTGCTACTTGCATTTTTATAGGAGTATCTATTATTCATTTAATGAACTTTTTTATTGGCTAAGTAATTTGAAATTATAATTTTGAAGTTTGTTTTAAAAAATATAGAAACGGTTTACAAGTCTTTATTTTTATTTTTTTTAATAAACATTTCCTTTAGTCAAACTAAAATAAATGAAGAAGTTAAATTTATAATTAGCGATTTAATTAAGGTTAAGAATTTTAATGGCGTTATCAGTTCTGAAAATGTTTTAAAAATATCTGAAGAATATGGATTAGATAATGATCAAATTATGGAGTTATTCAGACCCTATTCTAAAATTTATTCTAAAGCTCCAATTTCAAATTATAATGTTGGAGCTGTATGTAAAGGAGCGAGTGGAAATTTATATTTTGGATCAAATATTGAAATATTAAATGAGTCTTTAAGTTTTACATTACATGCCGAACAAGCTGCAATTATAAATGCCTGGAATAATGGAGAAACAGAAATAAGATATATTAATGTTGGAGGATCACCTTGTGGCCATTGTCTTCAATTTTTGAATGAATTAAATAATGCCGATTCTTTAGTTATTGTAAATCCTAAAGGACAGAATTTTCGAATAAGTGATTTATTAACTCTTGCTTTCGGTCCGAAAAACTTAGGGGTAAAATCGGGTTTGTTATCTAATCAAAAAAATGTTTTGGAATTAGATAATGACTCTCAAGACAAGTTGGTTAAAAGAGCTCTATTAGCTGCAAAAAATAGTTATGCTCCATATTCAAAAAGTTATTCAGGTCTTGCAGTAATGACAAAAGACAGTAGAGTTTTCTATGGAAGTTATGCTGAAAATGCAGCTTTTAATCCTAGTGTTTCTCCTGTAGAATCTACACTCTCATCTTTAAATCTCTCTAAAGTACCATTTGATCAAATTGTTAGAGCTGTATTAGTTGAAATGAAATCTTCAAAGGTTAGTCAAAAAAATGTATTTGAATCTATATTAAAAAGAGTTGCTCCAAAAGCAGAGTTAGAAATAGTTTATTGCACCGATAAAAAATAGAAACTTTTGATATTAAGATGAGAAAAGAATTTATACCCCTTTTGATGGTCATTGTTCTTACAAATTGTATAAGGACGAATTCCGAATGGAAGTCTTTGATTGTAGATAATTCTCTTGAGGGTTGGCACATTTTTAAGGATGTTGAATCAACGAGGGGATGGATTGTAGAAAATAACATCTTTATTTTTAACGGGGTATCAGATATGGAATCAGGAGAAGGCGATGCAAGCTTGTTATCGGACAAAGTTTACGGCAACTTTGAAATAAAATTCGATTGGAAAATAGTACCCGGTGGTAATAGCGGTTTTATGTGGGCGGTAAACGAAGATGAAAAATATAATTATCCATATCAAACAGGACAAGAAATTCAAATTTTAGATCATGCAATTTATGACGACCCTGAAAGTGCTCTCGGGGGAGAGATTGAACGAAATAATGCGATAGAGGATATGGAAGCCCGTAAGCATTTTGTTGGGGCACTATATGATTTATATGCCCCTACTGAATTAAATGTAGCCAAGCCCGCTAACGAATGGAACTCCTATCACATCAAAATAGATTACAAAGCCAATCATGGGGAGGTAATCCTCAATGATGTTCTAATTAATTCATTTCCACTTCAAGGGCCTGAATGGGACGCTATGGTTCAGGAGAGTAAATTCAGTAGATCGGAAGATTATGAATATTTGGGCGATGCACGGTGGTATGATTTTGGAAAATTTACCAAGGGACATATTTGTTTTCAGGATCATCCAGGTGAGGTCTCCTTCAGAAATATTATGATTAAAGAGCTTGATTGAATTTGTCTTTTAAATGGCCGAGCTAATACTTACTAAATAAAAGCCAACAGATTACCAGCTTTCTCAACCACTTCTCCAATCACAACATCGTAAGTGACGGGGGACGGTCGGGATGAAAGAATGAAACGCCTCTGGCTTAACTAACCCCGCAGCAGCGGGGTTTTTTGTATGTGGGATAATGGGTAGATTTGGATATGATTAGATATACATCATTACTGTTATTTATTGGTTTGGTTTTTACAATGATAATTAACCTTAATTTTCATGAAAAAGAAAATTATTATATAGACGATGAGATTATTAAAGACCCAAACTTGGATTATAAGAATTACACACCTAATCCATCTGACTTAATTATTTCTCGTTCAGATTACGCAAATAAATTGTATGGATTTTGGTTAGGCCAATGTATTGCAAATTGGACTGGATTAGTCACCGAAATGGATAAAATTGGTAATATTGGTGAAATTAAAACAGGTGAATTTTATACTAGAGAAGATTGGGGTAAGCCTGACCAACCTAATATTTGGAATAATGGTAAACCTAGTGATTTATCCCCTAATATAGATTTTGTATTTGTGAATGAAGGTGGTACTTGGGGCTCTGATGATGATACTGATATTGAGTACATGTATCAATATATGCATTATGTAAATGAATCTAGCATTTTAACTGGAGACCAAATAAGAAAAGGTTGGCTAAAACATATAAAAAAAGAAGAAGAAAACTTTCTTTGGGTTTCAAACCAAACTGCTTTTGATTTAATGTATGAGGGGATGATACCACCCGCTACAAGTTCTCCTGAAAATAATCCTAATTATGAGATGATTGATGCACAACTTACAACAGAAATATTTGGTTTTTTTTCACCTGCTCGACCTGATGTTGCTCTAAAACTTTCGCATTTACCCATTCGGACAACTGCAAGGCAAAACTCGGAGTGGATTGCTGAGTTTTATGTGATAATGTATTCTCTTGCGTCGTATTTAATTGAAAATATAAATATTAAAGATAAGGTTTTATGGATGGCGACGCAGGCTCGAAAGCGGTTGCCTAATGATTCATATTCAGCCAAGATGTTTGATTTTGTAAAAACCAAATATGAAGCAAATATACCTTGGGAGAAAACTAGAGATATGGTTTACCATAAATATCAAGTTATGCAGGAAGATGGATATGATTTAACATCAAAAAATTTACATTGTAATGGCTGCTTTGCTGCTGGAATAAATTTTGCTTCTAGTATAATTAGTTTATTATATGGAGAAGGTGATATACAAAAGACGATAAAGATAGGAACTTTATGTGGATGGGATTCTGATAACCCTACATCTACTTGGGGAGGATTGATTGGGTTCATGATAGGTAAAGAAGGTATTGAAAAATCTTTTGGTAGGAAATTTGGAGAAAATTACAATATTCATAGAACTAGAATTGGCTTTCCAAATAAAGGTATGGACACATTTTCTAATATGGCAAAAATGGGGGTGTATGTTGTAGATCGCGTAGTTCAAAAACAAATTGGAGGAGGAATAGACCTAGATAAAGACTTATGGTATATTCCTAATGTAGGAATTAACATAGTTGCAGGTTCACCACTTTAAGAGATGTCTATAATAATATTTTTGATATGTTAATTTATTATTGCCCCACATCTTGTCCGCCTGTGGCGGATTCGTGGGGTTTTTTGTTTCCCCCCATTTGTTCTTACATTCCACTGTGATGAAAAGATCAATATTTTCTAACTAAAAATTAGAGTTTTATGAGAAATAAGGATTATCCGTTTTTTACAGGATTGTTTGTTTTAGCTGCTGTATGGAACCTTGTGGGAGCAGGCTTTGGTTATTTTAACACAGAACACACTTTTCAGGGTTTGTTTGAAAGAGAACTCAACGACCCACTTTTTTACGAAATTTACAAAGGGGCATGGGGCACTACTTTGATGTTTTTTATTGGTTATTTATTGGTTGCTTATAATCCTGTTAAACATTCAGGTGTGGCATTGATTGGCGGAATAGGAAAATTGGCATTTGCAATCGCAGAGCTACAATTATATCTTGATGGACTTGCAAATTCCAAAATCCTTATCATCGTAGTTGGCGACTTTATCTTTTGTGCATTATTCGTTTATTACTTCGTAAAAATGTATGCCAACAAAAAAGCAATAGTATAAATCCCAATAATTATGAAGGTAATAGCATTTCTATTACTCTTATCAGTCTGTATAACCAAAATCCATACACAGGAAACATGGAAACTTGCTAAAAATAAAAAAGGAATTAAAGTGTATGTGAGCGTGGTCCCCAGTAGTGATTATTATGCATTTAAAGCCGTCATGTCGGTCAGAGCAACTGAAATTGAAATAGTAAAAATATTTAAAGATGTGAACAAATATCCTGAATGGTTTGCATTTACTGCATCTGCAAAACTGATTAACCAAATAACGAATGATGAACAGCTGTTTTTCATGGAAACCGACTATCCTTGGCCATATTCCAATGAATGTATGAATTACCATATGGAATTTGTAAAAATTCAAGGTAATAAACAGAAAATCACAATTACTGGAACTAATAAAAGTACGAATTGTAAAAATTCATTGAAAAAAGCAAGTGGCTATATTTTACTCGAACCGGATGGAGGAAATACAAAAATATCATATTATTTTCATTCCGAACCATCGCAAAATATTCCGACATGGCTTATAAACCCAATGATACATGAGATGCCGTATCAAACTTTTATATCAATGAGAAAGAAGATGGATTAATGACTTGGTGGTATGCGAATGGACAGAAGAAATCTGAAAAAACTTACAATTATGGGAAATTGATTTCTTCCAAATGTTGGGATGAAGATGGGAATGAAAAAGAATGTAATTAACACCCACCCAAAGGATTTAAGCAAGAGCCCCGCAGTAGCGGGGTTTTTTGTTTGTGGGATAATAGGTAGATTTGGATATGATTAAACGCATTGCACTACTATTGTTTATTGGGTTGGCTTGGGGGCAGAATTCTCCGATTGATTTTGAAACTGGTGGTTATGGTGCCACTTGGACTTGGACTGTCTTCGAGAATGGTGATAATCCTTCCCTTGAAATAGTGACAAATCCCAATACTGGCGGTATCAACTCATCAGCCACCGTAGCGAAGTTTACTGCTTTACAGACTGGTCAACCTTGGGCAGGCTGTGAATCCCTGCACGGTTCAGATATTGGGACGTTCTCTCTAGATGCCACCAATAGCACAGTAAAAATTATGGTATATAAAACCGTAATCAGTGATGTAGGTCTTAAGTTTGTAATTCCATCTAGCGGTTCACTTGGAGAAATCAAAGTTGCTAATACTGTAACCAATGCATGGGAAGAATTGACCTTTGATTTTTCAAGTCACATTGGTCTTCCCGAAGCCATTGGTATTGATCAGATTGTTGTTTTTCCTGATTTTGATCTAGGAGGTAGAACTCAAGACAACATAATATATTTTGACAATATTAGTTTCTCCTCTTCAAATTCTGTCGGGGTTGATAACAGAGGTGAGATTTATCCTCATGGATTTGCACTTGAGCAGAACTACCCCAATCCGTTCAACCCAATCACAACCTTACGCTACGATTTACCAGAAAACAGTCTTGTGAATATCATCATTTACGACATGCTGGGCAGACAGGTAAGGACACTAGTGAATACAACCCAAAATGCTGGGTATAAGTCAGTCATCTGGAATGCTACCAACAATCAGGGTAATCCTGTGAGTGCAGGTGTATATCTATACCAGATTCATGCTGGAGACTTTGTGCAAACAAAGAAGATGGTGCTACTGAAATGAAAAAGTCACTATTGATATTATTTTTTACTTCTGTTGTTTTTTCTCAAAGTGATGGACTCACTGTGATTTCTAATAATGGGGGTGATGAGCAAAATTTATTTACCGCATTAATAACCAATGATTATAATATTCATCATATCTGGTATCATCCTTCTCCTGTACATAGTATTGCATATATTCAAAAAGATAGCACTTTAATTGCACCATTAGTCATAGATAATCCAATTATGCCTCTGACAGGCCCAGGTGCTGGAGGAAGATTTCAAAAACTAAATTGGGAAGGAGATGTGATGTGGGATTTTTATTATTTTGATACTCTTTATAATCCACATCATGATATAGATCCTCTACCGAATGGTAACATATTAGTTATTTGCTGGGAAGTGAAAACCCAAGAAGAAGCTGAAAGTATAGGGAGACTGTATATAGATGACGAAATATGGCCTACAATGATAGTCGAACTCGAACCACCGAATGGAACCGTAGTCTGGGAGTGGCATCTTTGGGACCACCTGATACAGGATGTCGATCCATCACTTCCAAATTATGGTGTTGTATCTGAGCATCCGGAATTACTTGATATTAATAAGGGAGCTCCCGTAAATAATATTAATGGTGATTGGTTACATGCAAATGCCATTCAATATAATGAGGATCTAGATCAGATTATTTTCTCATCACGTCATATGAATGAAATTTATGTAATAGATCATAGTACAACATCTGAAGAAGTTGCTGGGCATTCAGGTGGAAATTCTGGAAAAGGTGGAGATTTTCTTTATC
>Ga0208524_1001704_pt1 | contig 10040 bp, 8 predicted proteins | sample ETNtaG_28_FD_185779 | JGI IMG/M metagenome (GOLD analysis project Ga0208524, IMG submission 185779) | Marine microbial and viral communities from oxygen minimum zone, Eastern Pacific Ocean - ETNP201406SV61 (SPAdes) (version 2) | ecosystem: Environmental > Aquatic > Marine > Oceanic ... | reverse complement strand
TTTACAATAGTAGCCTTATTAACAGTATCAATGAATTTTTTGTGATACTCATCAATTACTGATACACCCACGCAATATTTGTCATCCCATTCTATACCTATCATTTTTAATCGTAGCCTGTGTAAAATATAAAAACAATAGTGTAAACACTCTATTCTTAACAAAAATATGATATTAGTCGTGGAGTGAGCAAAAAAAGGAAATCAGAGGAAGCAGTTGAACTTAAACAAGAATAAAGATGAATTCACCACACCCGCCAAACAGCTCGTCGGGCAGAAAGGCGCGTTTCACACAAAGGACACTCCCCGGACTGGAAAGCGCCGAGGACAAGCGAGGACGAGCGAGGACAAGAAAGAACGCAAAGGAAAACTAAAATATAGGTGAAAAGACGAAAGATATTGAACGCAGATATCCCCGCCTACCTGCCGGTAGGCAGGGATATTCACAGATGATAAAGCAGAAACTTAGTAAAAAATAATGTCACTTAAACATCAGAATACACTGCCTTGCAAATAGGGACAGCGCCTATTGTAGACATGAGTATCATATCTTGCTTCTATTTTTTTCTCTGCGCCCTCTGCGTTGAACCCTAAATCTACAATCTTCAATATTTCACCTGAGTTTCAGTATAACATTATTATCAAGCTCACCACCATGACAGTAAGCCAGTATGTCATCAGCTTTGCCCCCTGCATACTCTTCAGCATTTTTACTTGTTAACAGATTATGCTTCCCCAGTTCTATAATCCTCTGGTCCCTGACCTGATGGAACTCCAGCCTTGCTTCACTGCCATCAATCGTTATTGTCCTGAAGGCGTGCGGGTACTGAACAGTTGCGGGAGATGCAATATAATGGAGTCCATTAACGGTCTGAATCTTTGAGATGTGATGATGTCCAGTTAGACACGCCTTGACCTGAGGTGCACCTTCAAGAATAGTATTAACCTCCTGATAGTTCTTCAGGAGATATTTCTTCTTCCACTTTGGTATATCCCTGTTCCCCCATGTAGGAAGAAGGAGATGATGACCTAAAGTTACTATTTTATCATTAGGATACTTTGCGATCTCTTCCTTGATCCATTTGAGTTCCGCCTGGGGAATTTCACCGTTATCATGACCCTCTATAGTTGTATCCAGACCCAATATCCTCAAACCCGGTACAGGTGATACACTCCATGAATAACTTCCTATGTCAAGCCCGTGACCTTTCATCTTTTCAGCATACTGCTCCTTCGATAGTGCGATTCCGGGAGGGATGGGAGATACCTCACGATTGCCGAACTGGGCAAAGTAAGGAATCTTAACACCTGACATGATATCCATAAACTCATCGAATCCTTTTGTGCCGGGGTCTGTGTTGTTAATATTGTCACCGCCAAAGAGGATAAAATCTACATCGTCCACCTCGTTTATCTGATCTATTATATCCCTGAAGATATTAAAGCTTTCCTCAACTAGGGCAGTACCATTCTTTCCTGTAAATGTAACATGGGTATCTGTAATATGGGCAAGCTTGATGTTCATCTTCCTTCCGGCCTCTGCCTCATCATCCTTCTTCGACGCAGTCGTACATCCTGCAAAGTTTCCAACCAGTACACCACCTATGAAGACGGCCTGACCAACGGCAAGACCGCGTCTCACAAAATCTCTCCTGCTTAATCCTCTCTCTAATCGAGTAGTTGTATCCTGTACTGTCTCATCTTTCATTTTACAGCCCCCCATTATCTTGTTTGGCTCATATTTTCCAGATAGCCCTTTATCTTCTCCGCCTCTTCTGCTGATATAAATTTTCCGGCCTCTTTTGTATCGTGCATATAGTTGATTATGCTTGCCCACTGTTCCGAGGTATAAGGATAGGAGTCAATGACCGGCAGTTCATGACAGAGGGAACATTTAACCTGGTAAAGCTCCTGGCTGACTAAATCCACCTCTTCCTTATGCAACTCCTTTTTGTATAATCCCTCTTTACGCAGATCCTTTGTCACCGTTGTCGTACAGCCGGAAATAATCTGCTGAATAAGAAGCAGGAAAACTACCAAAATTGTGTAAACATTACAACGTGTTTTCATTTTCCAATCCCTCAATTCCTCTGACAAGTCCCGGTTCGGACATACTCCTTAAACCGATTAATTCCGGGTTGGCTACCCCCTTATGCTGAATCAAGACTTTAAACACATCACCCATCCCGCCCGGAAGAAAAAGGTTCTTTATTGTCAGGAGCTTGCCGATATCTCCCTGTACCTTATTCATCTTATCAAGAATGCCAAGTGCTATTAAGAACCTTGATTGTCTTGTAAAACCGGTTGTGCTTAATCCACATCTGCTTCCTGCCTCCATTAAACTGCTGAAATTTACGTGAGATGTTATATCCTGACTACCAACTCTTTCATACGGATTCTCACTTGTAGTATGCTCGTAATAACACATCAACGTCCCCCTGTACCGTTGTTCAGAATAAAGGTCTTCGGCAAGATGTCCATAATCTATCGTAATAACAAAACCCCTGTTTAAGTAATGAGGTATATTCTTCATCCAACCCTGTGCCTTCAGGTTCACCTCTGCCCTTTGCCCCTCTTTTAAGTTTATTTTAGACTTTGCAAAATAGTCTTCCAATACCGGATCGGACAAATCATCGATTACCTCACAAAATTTATCTTCCTTAATTGTTACATATATTTCTTTCAGGCAATTATCCTCTACTACCACCTGATGTACCGGAAGTGAGTCAACAAATTCGTTTGATAAAAAACTCCCCACAACGGGTTCAAACGAAAAACCATCTTCAGAGAAGGATTCCCACGATACTTTATCTTCCAGTCCCTTCAAGGTATTGGATTGTCTCTCAATAAGGTTCCGGCTTATCTCTACTATCTTATAATCAATCTCCTCGAAGAATTCAGGAAATTCATTTCTTATAAGGTTAATTATGTCATAACAAAACCAACCCTTACCAGCTCCCATCTCTACTACCGTAAACCGGCCTTTCCCCATCAGCCGCCACATCTGTTCCAGCTGTCTGGCAATAAGCTCACCAAATACCGGATGAACATCTGAGCTTGTGTAATAGTCACCCTTTTTGCCTATCTTCTCCTTCCCGGAAGTGTAGTATCCATGTTCGGGATGATAAAGTGCCAATTCCATAAAATCAGCAAACGTTATCTTCCCTCTCTTATTTATCAAGTCTACAATCTCTTTCTTTAGAGCCGGAATTTCCATAACAAAATGGTATCAGAAACAGTATACATTTTCTAAGACATAATCTGAGAATTTGGATTTTTCTAATGTAGTTTCCTTATTGGGCAAAGGAACTAAATTGACGTGATAATTGTTGTTAATACAAGAGGAAGAAAGCTATTATCCAACCAATAAGTAGTCAAAAAAGGAGGGTAAGAAGATGCGTAGACTAATGACATATACAATGTTAGCCTTCTTTTTAGGAGCTTTTATATTTGGGCTTAATGCATTTGCAGGAAAGTCTGTTGATTGGCCAGGTTACGCCGGAGGTTCAAGCCTCGCAGTAATTGAAGGTACAATCAAGAGTATTGATCTTGAAAAGAATGAAATCTGTTTTGAAAAATGCGAATTGCTGGGTGATGCACCATTAATGGTCACTGAGGAAACAGCTTGCTATATAGGAGATGAAATGACAAATATAACGTCAATAAGAGGCGGTACTGAATTTAAGACATCAGACAAATTTGACATTACTGATCTTGAAGCAGGTGACTATGTAAAATGCAACTATTCAAAGAGAGATGGAAAGTACGAAGCAGTAAGGATTATTTATACCACTCCGTTTCTCAATATATCGGGTGGGCTTATTTTGTTTATGCAGAAGGTTTCATAATATATTGGGATTAATGTTTCTGTACGTTATCAGGCAAATTTAGTAACATACCTCCTTTCCGCAGGACTACAAGAAAGAGTAATTTATTATGAAACTTACCATTCTCGGTTCGGGAACAGGTATCGTTACGGCAAGGAGAGGCTCTTCCGGCTATCTTATAAACATTGCCAACAAGACACTGCTGCTTGACAGCGGTTCAGGAACCTTAAAGAAGATTGCAGAGGCGTCTGTAAACTTCAAAGACATTGACTATGCAATCTACACACATTTCCATCCAGACCATGTTACAGACCTTATTTCACTCCTGTTTGCACTGAGGATTCCCAGTAACTACAAGGGCAAAGATCTGGCAGTAATCGGCCCTGCAGGTATGAAAGAATTTCACCGAAAACTGACTAAAGTATTTAACTATTTCATTGAGGCCAGGGGATACGATCTTACCGTCAATGAATTACCGGGAGGTCATCTTGACTTTGGAGACTTCAGGCTTACTTCAAGCCTGATCAATCATCACGAGGGCAGTCTCGCGTACCGTATTGATTCAAAAGACGGAAAAAGCCTCGTATATTCCGGTGATACGGATTACTGCGAAAACATTGTCGACCTGGCACGTGACGTAGACGTGCTGTTGCTGGAATGTTCCTACCCCGAACACATAAAGGTGGACGGCCATCTGAACTCAACACTTGCAGGAAGGATAGCAAGGGAATCGAACTGTAAGAAACTTGTACTGACACACTTTTACCCAATCTGTGATGATTATGATATTTCAGGTCAATGCAAAGAGGAATTTAACGGAGAGGTGGTATTAGCTGAGGACCTGATGACTATTGAGGTTTAAAATTATAGTAGTCAATTTCTCCCCTAAGAAACGGTCCTGACCGGCGCTTCCAGTCCCTGCTCGATCATCCATTCAGGAAGTTCAGGTTTTCTGGTTTTGTCCTTTTTGATAAACGGACTTAATAACAATCTGAAAATATCTGTGACCGTCATATACCGGCCAAACTTGCGAAGGAGCTTGAATGTGGCTATGGGACGACGGAGTATCAGGTAACCAAACAACTGCTTATATCCCTTTATCCTTGCCTGCTGAATCACTTCACTCGGAAGAATTGTTGGATCGATGTCTGAACACTTAAACCACTTATGCCAGTCGCGTTCATCATCAATAATACCCCTTTCCACATATTCCTGCCATAGCGGAGTTCCACGGTAAGCGCATAACCGGCTAAAGCTAAATGTGTCGAGTCTAAGCCGGGCGGCAAATCGAAAACTCTCCAGAATATCTTCAAAGGTTTCATCCGGCGAGCCGACCAGAAAAAAGCCGTGCGTCGTTTCAACTCCGTCTTTTTTGGCTTGCTTTACGGCATATTCTATCTGTTCAAGGGTTTGGTTCTTTTTCAGGCGGTCGAGTACTTTCTTTGTTCCGGCTTCCACGCCAAAGGCAAGAAAAGTACAGTTAGCCTTTACCATCAATGGGAGTTCCTCTACAGCCACCGAATCAACTCTGCCCTCACATCCCCAATGAAACTCCAGTTTTTTGTCGATGATACCGTTGCAAATGGTTTCTATGCGTTTACGCTGCATCAGGAAATGGTCGTCGGTCAGGTAGATTGATCTGTAGCCTTCATCATGCAACTGCTGCATTTCGCCCAGGACATGCCCCGGTGAGCGGTTCCTCCACTTGCCACGTGCGAGGGATGGAATGTCGCAATAAATACATTTGAAAGGGCAGCCGCGTGTGGTTTGCATGGTGCAAAAACGATCGAGGGAAAGAACTGCCGGCACATCCATTGGCATCGACTCGATGTATTCGATGGGTAAGCTTTTCCGGTCGGGATAAGGAAACTGATCAAGGTCTCCGATCAGGGGACGGTCAGGGTTATGGACCACTTCACCATTGGATCGCCAGGTAAGGCCGCCGACTACTTTCAAATTATCCAGGTTGTCGAGGTACTCAGGAATCAGCTCTTCACCTTCCCCCCTGCCAACGCAATCAATGTATGGCGCATCTTTCAGTATCTTAACCGCATTCACCGTTGCAAAAGCACCTCCGATAATAATGGGTGTATTTGGCGCCGCCTTCTTCAGCCTTTGCGCCATACTCTTCACAAGAAGGTAACAAGTAGTTGAAAGAAATGAAAGGACAATTACATCAGGTTTTTCATCTTTCACGGCCTGCTCGATGTGCTCTTCTTTCATCTGTGGATGGCAGGTATCGAACATGGTTACCTCATGTCCGTGACTGCGGATTATCGGTGCCAGTGTCTGAATGCCAAGTGGCGGGAAAGCCATCACCTCAATCCGATCACTGTTTCCTGCTCTCCTGAGTTTTTCAGGAAGAATGTTGTAATAATCCTCGTCTCGGATGTAAATGAGGTAAATTTTCATGAACTAATCTTTTGATTCATAGATGGTAAAAGCGAGCAAAATATGAGCCCTTTCCATAAACTATGTGTTCCGTATTATGCCCTAAGCAGAAAATGAGTTGGACTCCTTCCGAAAGGAAGGACCTATCCTGCTTCATGTTCTTTTTGCTTTTTTGGGTGTTCTGACTCTGAATATTTATCAGGATTTTCGTTATATGCGTTTGCACAACCCTCACAGCATAAATGAACTGTCTTTCCATCGTGTTCCACATCTTTCTGCTGCCCCTTACTGTCTGCGGCTTGTCCGCAAACCGGACAATCATTACCGGAACTTTCAGCAGCAGCAACTTCCGTGAGGCCGCCCTTTGTACCATCATTACTACCGTCATTCTCAACCTTCTCAATACCACAGCAACTGTTGGCAAATACCGGATTGCCAGAGTTAAAAGCCACTAACAAAAATGCAATAACGACAGCACCCATTAAAATTCCCATACGCTTCATAATACCTCTCCTTCTTTTGAAAATATAAATATTGACTAAATTTCACGTAAATCTAAATTGCTATAAACGTATAATAATCAACATAGAATATGCCTGATTAGTTCCCTAATTTCAAGCAAATAAATCTACTTAGCCTAAACACCCTATTCCTTAATTTCTTAACATCACATCACATATATATACATCAAAATGTTTTATTTGCATTCTCTGCCTGTTTCTGTAAAATTACATTTCATTTTTCACATAATCCTTGAACAGTACAATTAACAGAAAGACAGTTTCTATTAAATGGAAAAGGTTAAATTAACCATTAACGATAAGACTTACGAAGCGGAGCAGGGCAAAACAATACTGGAAGTAGCCAGGGAAAATGACATATCAATTCCGACTCTCTGCCATGATAAACGCCTCGATCCATATGGTGGGTGCAGAATATGTCTGGTCGAAGTCAAAGGGGCAAGACAGCTACTGCCATCATGCATATCCAAAATCAATGAAGGCATGGTCGTACATACAGAATCTGAAGATGTACGCAGGACGAGGAAAGGGGTCATGGAATATATTCTGTCAGACCATCCACTTGACTGTATGACCTGCGAGGCCACAGGCTGCTGCGAGCTTCAGAATGTCGCATATTCCATGGGCATCAAGGGAGAGAAATTCAGGAGTAGTGAAAAAAGAGGCGGAGAACTCCAGGACAAGAACGAGCTTATTTACAGGGAAACACCCAAGTGTATAAGGTGCGGGCGCTGTGTAAGGATATGTGATGAAGTAACGCAGGAACACGCAATAGAGTTTGGAGGCAGAGGATTCCAAATGTGGGTTGCTACTCCTTTTGGTGAGTCGATGCTGGATGGTCCGTGCGTCTTTTGCGGACAATGTGTATCCACGTGTCCGGTAGGCGCCATACGTGAGAAACAGGCAATGGGCAGAGGCCGTCCCTATCAGGTAAAAAAGGTTAGATCAACATGCGGCTACTGCAGTATCGGATGTCAGATTGATATCCACGTCGATCATCAGGGAATAAGCAAAATAACCTCGGAAGTGGGATCTACACCAAACAACGGTAACCTCTGCATGAAGGGCAGATTCGCCTATGACTTCATAGACCATCCGGACAGGCTTGATACCCCGATGGTCAGAAGGAATGGAAATCTTGAGAAGGCAAGTTGGGAAGAGGCATATAGCGTTATTTCCAAAAAACTGAAAGGTATAAAATCAAAACATGGAAAAGACTCCATATCATTTATAGGTTCAGGACGGTGTACGAACGAAGAGAACTACCTGATGCAGAAATTCGCAAGGGCCGCAATCGGTACTAATAATATTGACCAGTCAGAAACGGAATGCCACTCCCCAACCTTAAACGCCCTGAGAAGTACTCTTGGCCTGAGCACTACAACAAATTCAATCGAGGAAATCTCAAAATCCGATGTGATATTTGTGATTGGAGCTAATGTTACAGAATCGCATCCCATAATAGGGTTAGAGATAAAGAAGGCAGTGCAAAATGGAAAAACTCTGATTGTCGCTGACACGCGCAGGATTTGGCTGGAAAGGATCGCAAACACCTTCTTAAATACTCAACCCGGAACAGATACCATTCTCATCAACACCATGATTAACGTGATCATCGAGGAAAAACTCCATGATGAAAAGTTTATAGAAAAGAAGACAGAGAAGTTTAACACGCTTAAAAAGGCTGTTGCTAAAGATGATATTGAGAAAACCGTAAAACTAACCGGTATATCCGAGGAAACAATCAGGGAAGCCGCCAGAATCTATGCAAACGCAGAGAACGCTATAATACTATATGGAAATGGTATAACACAACACAGGTCTGGTATTGATAATGTAAAAAGCCTTGTAAACCTCGCCTTATTGACTGGTAATATTGGTAAGGAATGCGCGGGGATATACCCGCTCCTGGGCCAGAACAATGGCCAGGGAGCTTTCAACATGGGCGCTATACCTGATTTCTACACGGATTTCCAGCCTGTCTCAGATAATACGGTTCGCAAGAGATTCGAGAAGATTTACAAAACCTCATTACCTAAAAATAAGGGCCTGCAAATCAGGGAGATGTTTAATAGCGCACAAAAAGGGGAGGTCAAGGCGATGTATGTTATGGGCGCCGATCCCCTGATGAGTGAACCCGATACAACAAAGGTAAAGAAGGCACTAAATAAACTGGAGCTATTGATAGTACAGGATATATTTATGTCAAATACGGCTCAATATGCTGACGTAATATTACCGGCAGCCTGTTTTGCTGAGAAAGATGGTACGTTTACTAATATTGAAAGACGAGTACAGAGGATAAAAAAGAGTGTTGAGCCACCGGGCAAAGCAAAAGCGGATTGGAATATAATATCTGAACTCTCCACTTACCTGGGATATCCAATGAATTATGATTCACCGGAAGCCGTATGGGAGGAGATCAGGAAGGTTTCACCTAACTTTGCCGGAATCAATTATTACAGACTCGAAAGCGGTGGAATTCAGTGGCCATGTCCAAAAGCCGATCACCCCGGTACAAAATTTCTGTACGAGAAAAAGTTCCTCAATGGAAAAGCAACATTTTCCACAACAGAAAACAAACTATCTCTTGAGAAAACTGACAAGAGTTACCCGTTTATTCTCAGCACAGGACGCACGCTTTATCATTTTAACAGTGGCACCATGACTCACAGGGCAAAGGGAAGCATACAGAAGCAGCCTTATCCATTTGTAGAAATATCACAGAAAGATGCCAATGATGCCGGAATAAAAGATGGAGAAATGGTCAGGATAGCGACTAAACGCGGACAGATTTCTCTTGCCGCCAATATCACTAACAGGGTAATGCCGAAACAGGTCTGGATCCCATTCCACTTCATAAGCGCTCCGGCAAACTTACTTACAAAAGACCCAAGCACTTCACGTACAAACGGCAACTCAAACCTGATGCCCGAATACAAAACCTGTGCGGCTAAAGTAGAAAAGGCGCAGGTTGACACTGAAATACAAAGTTAACGACATGCATAGCACACACACAAAAATATTAGGTCAAATCTCCATTTCATTCCCTCAAATAGTCTGACAACTTACATAGATTATTTTGTCTGTTCAATGTGCGGAAGGAATTTTCCATTCATGGTTACCACCATGCGATCTTCCCCCTTATCGCCGACAACCTTGTGAACAGTCAATTTGAAGTCTATGGCAGACATAATACCGTCACCAAATATTTCATTCATGACTTCTTTGATAGAATCTCCATAATGCAGGCAAACCTCTGTCATACGATAAATATTGGGTTCCTGGATAATAGTGGGGTC
>Ga0208524_1001694_pt1 | contig 10068 bp, 10 predicted proteins | sample ETNtaG_28_FD_185779 | JGI IMG/M metagenome (GOLD analysis project Ga0208524, IMG submission 185779) | Marine microbial and viral communities from oxygen minimum zone, Eastern Pacific Ocean - ETNP201406SV61 (SPAdes) (version 2) | ecosystem: Environmental > Aquatic > Marine > Oceanic ... | reverse complement strand
ATGTATGTTATAATCGGTTTTCCCTCAGAAACAAGGGAGGAAGCACTCGAAACGCTTGATTTTGTAATATCAAATAAGAGATACATGGAGTCTAAAGGTGCGTCATGTCTTATATGTCTGTTTGAATTGGAAAAGCATGCTCCCATAATGCGTGATCCCGGTAAGTATGGATTGACAAAAATAGGACATCCTAAACAAGACGATTTAAGTCTTGGTTTCTTTTACGAGACAAGCGAGGGGATGGCCCCTGAAGAGGCAACCAGTGTATACGAGAACGTAAAGACTGAAATTGACAAAAGACTGTCTATATTTCCATACAATTTCTCGATGTCAGACGGGTTGTTATATTTAGACCACGTTTCAGATAAAGTCCATGAAGCTTCTGAACGTGGTACACATAGTGAGGTTATCTAAATGGAAGATGAGAAAATAGACCGCGGAAGAAGGGATTTTTTTAAGGAAACCTTTTCGTATATAGGAAGTGCCGTTGGTGATATAGTTAAAACCAAAGTCACATCAATAACTAATCCTGGTTCTGATCCTGACACCAATTCAAAAGCAAGACGTTATATCAGGCCTCCTGGCGCTTTAAAAGAAAAAGAATTTCTTGCCTTATGTACTAAATGCGATGAATGCGTTAAGGCGTGTCCGCATTATAGTATACGGAAACTAAATAAAGATTTTGATATTGCTGACGGAACACCCATTATTATTCCGGAAGAAACGCCATGCTATATGTGCGAAGGCTTTCCATGTACAAGGTCGTGTAAGGAGGGTGCTCTTGTAGAGATAAAAGATAAGGAAGAAGTTGCGATGGGCAAGGCATATATCAATGAATCTAATTGCATGGCGTACGGTGTGCAATTCTGTGAACAGTGTGTAAAGAATTGTCCTATCCCGGATGCAATGTATCAGGAAGACAATAAACCTATGGTAAGAAAAGAAAAATGCGTAGGGTGTGGTATTTGCGAGACTGTGTGCAAAACAGTAAATCAGCCAATAGCCATTAAGATCGTTCCTGAGCAGTAATGAATTATAGAATTGAGGAATTGGGGAATTCAAGAATTCCTTAATCACTTAATTAAACAATAAATGTAAAGGTAGAAATATATGAATGAATGTAAAAAGTTGTCTACGTGTGAGTTCTGTCGTGATTTTGAAACATGCAAAAAACCCGAAAAAGGGTTGAAGCATAATGAATGGGCATTAAGTGGCAGGATGGCCCTGATAAAGAAAAAGATTATGGTTATGTCTAACAAGGGTGGTGTTGGCAAGAGTACGGTCACAGTCAATCTGGGAGTGGCATTAGCTGAAATGGGCTATAAGGTAGGGATTGCTGACGTTGACATACACGGTCCCAATATTCCTAAAATGCTTGGAGTGGAAGGTGGGAGGCTTAAGGACAATGAGAACGGTATCGATCCATTATCTGTTAATGACAATCTCAAGGTAGTCTCACTGGCTTTTCTTATTGAAAGCCCCGATCAGCCGGTTGCATGGAGGGATACTGCAAAGTATGATTATCTCCGTGAGCTGGTGGGCAGTATCAACTGGGGTGAACTAGACTATTTGCTGGCTGATTTGCCTCCGGGGACAGGTCATGAGCCTATTACCATGATTGAGTTAATGGGAAAGGTAGATGGAGCCATCATAGTTACTACGCCTCAGGATGTTGCTTTGCTGGATGCGCAAAAGGCGATACTATTTGCAAAAGATAATGACGTACCTATTTTAGGGATTATTGAGAATATGAGCGGCCTGACCTGTCCTCATTGCAATGAAGAGATAGATGTATTTAAGTCAGGCGGAGGAAAAAGAATTGCCGATAAGATGAAGGTGCCTTTTCTTGGCAAGATACCTCTGGATCCGGAGATTGTTTCTAAATGTGATGAAGGAAAGGCTTTTGTCGCAGGTGATAATGGTTCAAAGAATACCGCCGCATTCAAGGAAATTACCGAGAAAATTGTGGCATAGGCTCGAAAACGTTCGTGGCAGTAGAACATGTAGTTACATGGCAAAATTGTTTGTGGTTTTTTCTTAAATATTCTTTACAATATAGAGCCTTGAAATAATACATTTAAGAATGATCTATACTTTAATATTAATGTTGTTTTGTAAATAGTGAACAATTGTTTAACATAAAATGATTGATAAACATTCCAGAAAAATAAGCTATCTGCGGGTATCTGTCACAGATTTGTGTAATCTTAGATGTGTATACTGCATGCCGCCGGGTGGATCAGAACTGAGCAGGAAAGAAGAGATCCTCAGTCTTGAAGAGATACTGAAGCTTATAAAGCATGGGGTAAGTCTCGGTGTAAACAAGATAAGGATTACGGGTGGTGAACCACTTGTCAGAAAAGGTATCATTTCCCTGGTTAATCAAATTGCTGAAATTAAAGGTATTGATGATATAGCAATGACCACTAATGGCGTATTTCTGAAGGAATTTGCAACGGAATTGAAGAGTAGCGGTCTTTCCAGACTGAACATCAGCCTCGATACCATGAGAGAAGATCGTTTTGCGGAGATCACAAGAGGGGGCAATATTGCGGATGTTTTCGACGGGGTTGAAGCAGTATTAAAGGCAGGCTTCAAAGGCACAAAGATGAATGCAGTGGTAATGCGTGGTGATAACGATGACGAAATACATGATTTTGTCAGATATATCATGGAAAGAGATATAGAGCTGAGATTTATAGAACTTATGGCTTCCGGATGGAAAGATATGGTTGATGAAGATCGCTTTATGCCAACTTCAGAGATAATGGAGAGGGTCCGGGGAGTTGGTGAGCTTGTGCCGGATAAGCAGCGTATTGGAGGTGGCCCTGCCACTATCTACAGGATAAAGGGTGCACTGGGGTCAATCGGATTTATCTCAGCGGTCTCAAAGCCATTCTGTAAGACCTGTAATCGCTTGAGGCTTACATCTGACGGCAAACTGCGTTCGTGCCTCCTGACTGGGGGAGAGGTTGACATAAAAGACATCCTGCGATCTTTCAATTTGGATGAAAAAGAGATGCAGGATAGGCTGACAGAAGCTTTCTTCAGGGTTACAGACATGAAACCAATCGTACATTCCGGAAGGAACAGAGCCGTAATGAACCAGATTGGTGGCTGATAATCTTAGCTACGATGAAAAACGTATAGAATAACACAGAAGATTACTCACTTTTCCTGTTAATCCACATATATCATGTCAAAAGAGACTAAACTTACTCATATCGACGAAACCGGCGCCTCACGGATGGTAGATGTCAGTGAGAAGGAAATCACCGAACGCATCGCAGTGGCTCATGCCAAAGTTACCATGACTCCGGAAACATTCAGTCTGATTATGGACAAGAAAATAGTAAAAGGTGACGTCCTCGGAGTAGCTCGTGTGGCAGGTATAATGGCAGCGAAAAAAACAAGCGAACTTGTCCCGATGTGCCATCCGCTTAACCTGAATTCTGTCAAAATAGACTATACAAACAATAATCTGGATTCCATCGAAATTACTTCAGAGGTGAAGATTACTGCAAAGACGGGTGTTGAAATGGAGGCTCTAACAGCTGTGTCTGTTTGTGCTCTTACTATCTATGATATGTGTAAATCTGCAGATAAATCAATGCTCATAAGTGATATATACCTGGTCAGGAAATCCGGAGGCAAGAGTGGCTCCTTCGAAAGGGAATAGAGCGCTGGTTTGTTAGGCGGGAATTCCTTTGCCACTAAGACACAAAGGGTAAAAACAGTTTTCTATTGTTATACTAAATTTCGCTTTTCTTTATTTAGACAGGATTAACATGATATATTTTTTCTTTCGCCTTTAACCTTAGTGTAAATCCGTGAAATTCGTGTCTGAATTCCTATGCTTTCAGACGTTTGATTTCTTCTTTCAATTCTTTTATTTCTTCCTTTAAAGATTCAAACTCTTTGGATGAATCAATTTTATTTTCTTCAGGTACAGCATTAGGCTGTACACCGACCATAAATGAACCTTTCTCAAACTCAACATTTGTCATGACCCAGGAAAAAGTTGCTTGAGAATCGAGAGCAAAATCAACACCACCTCCACCGCACTTTTCAGGAGAAGCAATAGTTAAATGCCTCCCTCTAATTCCTTAATATCCATTATGCCTACCCTTTCAATAGCAAAAAATTATAACTGGTAACAGTGCCTTAACACCTTACTGCATATGATTCTGTACTAAAATAACGCAACATAACAAATCATTTGAAAGATTTCTTGCCATTAAGCGAATTTACTAATGCATAGACAATATGAATGCAACCTCTATGTTAAGCAGATAAAACAGGAATAACGGCGATATTATTCATTATTTCCCCTTTTTTTGTACTTTTGCCCATGTGTCACGAAGAGTTACAGTCCGATTAATAACAAGCCTGTCAGCTGTCGAATCAGTATCGATACAAAAATAGCCGAGCCTTTCGAACTGAATCCTTTCGAATGGCCTTGCATCTTTAAGGCCGGGTTCTACCATACAGTCTGAAAGAACCTGAAGTGACTGGGGATTCAGGTTTGATCTGAAATCTTCTCCTTCTTTTGCTTCTTCAGGGTGCTCCTTTGTGAATAGATGGTCATATAATCTGACTTCGGTACGTAATGCATGCGAAGCTGAAACCCAATGTAGCGTGGACTTGACCTTGCGTCTGTCCGGGGCATTACCTCCTTGCGTAGCCGGATCATAACTGCAGTGTAATTCAACTATCTTTCCGTCATCATCTTTTACCACATCTGTGCAGGTTACGAAATAGGCATAGCGCAGCCTCACCTCTCTGCCCGGTCCTAAACGAAAGAATTTCCTGGGAGGGTCCTCCATAAAATCATCCTGTTCGATGTATATAACCCTGGAGAACGGGACTTTTCTCGTGCCGGCGCTCTGGTCTTCAGGATTATTTACAGCGTCAATCCACTCTTCCTCGCCTTCAGGATAGTTGTCTATGACCACCTTCAAAGGCCTTAAGACGGCCATTACGCGGTTGGAAGTCTTATTCAGGTCTTCACGTATGCAATGTTCCAGCAGGGCGATATCAATAGTGCTGTTAAACTTGTTTATTCCGATTCGCCTGCAGAATTCACGAATAGCTTCCGGGCTGTATCCACGCCTGTGCATACCGCAAATAGTCGGCATACGCGGGTCATCCCAGCCATTAACGTGTTTCTCATCAACCAACTGCAGGAGTTTACGTTTACTCATTATGGTATAGGTAAGTTCCAGACGTGCAAACTCAATCTGCTGAGGGTGGTGGACTTCCAGTTTATCAAGGTACCAGTCATACAGTGGCCTGTGGTTCTCAAATTCCAGCGTGCATATCGAGTGCGTAACACCCTCAATAGAATCTTCCAGGCCATGAGCCCAATCGTAGGTGGGATATATACTCCACTTGCTGCCTGTACGATGGTGTTCTGCATGTAAAATACGGTACATAACCGGATCACGTAAATTCATATTAGGTGAAGCCATGTCTATTTTGGCGCGAAGAACACGAGAACCGTCTTCAAATTCTCTCTCTCTCATACGCCTGAACAGATCCAGGTTTTCTTCAACACTGCGATTGCGGTATGGACTGTCTTTGCCGGGTAACGTCAGTGTTCCACGGTACTCACTTGTCTGGTCAGCATCCAGATCACAGACATACGCATGACCCTTTTCTATTAACTGCACAGCGTAATCGTACATCTGCTCAAAATAGTTCGAAGCGTAATAAAGATTTTCATTCCAGTCCCAGCCCAGCCAGCGCACATCATCCTGTATAGAGTTAACATACCTGTCTTCTTCTGTGACAGGATTGGTATCATCAAATCTCAAATTACATTGTCCACCGCTGTTCTCAGCAGCTATCCCAAAATTCAGACAGATGGATTTGGCATGGCCAATATGTAAGAATCCGTTTGGCTCCGGAGGAAATCTTGTGATTACCTTTCCGTCCCACTTATTTGCACTTATATCTTCGGCGACAATTGCCCTGATAAAGTCTGCCGAGGGCTGTTTGCTTCCCTCATTTTTGCTATTTTGCATGTTTTAAATCATAAAACAATAATCGTAAAACCAGAATTATTTTGGATATATTATCAATAAAAGCCTCTTATTTACAGTTTAAAGTTTTAGAATATCATTTTTGATGCAAGTTCTTGACATGCACGTATAAGCCAGATACATTATGTATTGATTTTGTATTTGAGTGAATAGGGAGATATTATATGAAGAACGTATTGATAGTTGGCCATTGTGACCTGGACAATCCTCAAATTACTTCGTTGATTGAGAAAAACTTTTCCGCAAAGGTAACAAGGGAGAAACTATTGAAGAAGACAATGGGATGTCTAGAAAAGCAGGATTATGATCTGGTTATAATTAACCGGATAGGGGCGTTTGATCAGGAAGAAGGCCTGGAATTGATAAAGGAGATAAAAAAAGACGGCCGTTTTAATACGCCATTAATGATGATTACCAACTTCAAAGAGCAAATGGACAAGGCCATAGAAAGCGGTGCTGTACAGGGATATGGTAAAGACAAACTGTATGATGAAGAGACTGTGGAACTGCTGAGTAAGTATTTAGGTTGAATCAGAAAAGGAAAGTTCACTGCAAAGACGCAAAGTACGCAGAGAAAAGAAATAATGTAGGTTAAAAGCAAAAGACAGACACGAATTTCACGAATTAACACTAAGGTTAAAGACGAAAGGCAAGAACTAAGATTGAGGAATTCCTAAATTACTTATCATAGTTTAATGTTTCGCCCTCGGATTTGGCTATTACCACCGCACCGCAGCTATCACTCCATACGTTGACGGATGTCCTGAACATATCGAGTATCCTGTCAACAGCCAGTATCAATCCGACACCCTCCAACGGCAATCCGACAGCAGATAGAATTATTGAGATCATTACGAATCCGGCCATTGGGATTCCTGCCGCACCGATAGAGGCGAGCAGGGCGGTTGCTACTACAATCGCCTGTTGAACGAAGGTCAGCTCTATCCCATATGCCTGAGCTATGAACATGGCCGCCACACATTCATACAATGCTGTACCATCCATATTTATAGTGGCTCCGAGAGGTAAGACAAGGCTGCTTACCCTGTTGGAGACTCCTGATTTCTCTTCTACTGTCTCAAGTGTTAATGGCAGGGTTGCGGACGACGATGAAGTCGAGAATGCCGTGATAAGAGGGGTCCTGAGGGCTTTAAAGTGGGTATACGGATTTATCTTCCCAAACAGTCTCAGGATTAATGGAAGGACTATAATCGCGTGTATGCCCAAGCCGGACATTACGGCTATCATGTAAAGGCCCAGTCTACTGGCAATATTCAGTAATGCCGCGGTATCACTTGCCTGTCGTGATACAGTTAATGCAACTATTCCAAAAACACCAAGAGGGGTAAACTTGATAATTAGGTGTGTTATCTTCATCATCAGCTCAAAGCCGGCATTGAGAGCAGTGACGGAGAACTCCTTGTGTTTTCCTGAAATCTTTGTAATAAAAATACCTGCCAGGATAGAGAAGAAAATAATAGGCAGCATCGTGCTGTTAACAAATGCTACGAAGATGTTTTCAGGGATTATACTTATTAAAGTACTTCCGAATGACTCTTTAGCGCTTGCCAGTCCCTCTATGGGTTCTGTAAATCCCATATCCGCACCCACACCCGGTCTTAAGAGGTTTACCATTAACAATCCGGCAAGTATTGCGAATATACTCGTGATAATATAGTAAGAGATTGTCTTCAGGCCTAGTTTCCCCAGGCTGCCTGAGCCTATATTTGCAATGCCGGATGCTATTGAGGTGACTATTAATGGTATGATCAGCATCTTGAGTGCACGCATGAATATCACACCCATCCAGCTGATATAGCTGACATATTCAGTCAGATAAAGACCGTATAATATGCCTAATATTAACGCTGTTAAGATTTGCCAGTGTAATGGAAACTTTTTCATAAGATAAAGCTCCTTCTTGCCCCCGTCCGATCCGGCACGGGCGGGCGCCGGTTTGTTAGGCGGGAATCCATTCAATCAGATGGTGTGATCCAACAAGATCTTTTCGATCGCTTGTCGAATAGCCGTATCTGTGTCAGGTACAATTATATTGTTTATTGTTATTGTCGGATAGGAATCAATGCCGCGTTCCATTGCGTGTTGTTGGTCTTTAGCGACCTGTTGTTCGATCGTAATACTATTAATATAGTCATTAATATTTTGTGGTATCTGATCGTATTTGGCAACAAGATCAATGAGAGTACGCCAATCCCATGGTCCATTATGATTGATCAGGGCTTCCTGAATTATGCTGAATTTCCCAATAAAACGCGCATACTCTGCGATCTTAATAGCGCGCTGAGCCTCCCTTGTCAGCCCGGGCGGACGTAGTATAATCCTTCTCTGATGAAGTTCAGAAGAGACAGTTTTAGCCAGATTCCAAACTTTAGATACATTTGGATTTGTGTAGTCAACAAAGATATCAATTATGATGGGGCTATCAAGGTTCAATATAATTTCATCGGTTTCCTTTCCGGATTCAAGACTTTCCAGCACATAACTGATTTCGGCCTTACCGGCACTGCATCCAAAACATGCAGGTAGATTAGGACTTCCTGGCAGGTATTTACCGCATTGGCAGGGGCATTTACGATTGGCAAGAATTTCATCGATTAACTCGATGAATTGATTCTGCTGGGTTGTGGATGTTTCCTCAGCTTCACATTCCTGATAAATTGATTGTGTAACCGGCACTGCTTCAAAAATGAAGATTACGATTATCAAAAACAATAAATAGCGCAAAGAATGCTTTACTAGAGTATTTAAGAGATTGTAAGATTTAATCATCATATTAAACTTGTGGATATCTTTAAATTTGTATCATCTTATGCAAAAGCGGATATATAATCAAGAAGGTATTACTGCTGAAAGCTCAGTTATCAGTAACAATAAGTCGTTTCCCTGTGAATGTATTATTAAATGTCTTGATCGGAACTGCAACAGGGTCGAAGGGGTCTACGCCCGGAGGGAGAATTTTACCTGAAAGCTCTCCAGTAACTTGCTGATATGCATTATCGAATTCGACGGTGAAGCTGAACAGTGCCGATCCGACACCATCTTTTAAGGAAGTGAAATCTAGCGTTCTGGCCGCAATCTTCCTTTCTCCTGTCTCCTTCCATACTCCCTGTTGGTTGCTGAACTTGATGTCGAACTGGAACGAGTGAATGCCGAACCAGCTGCCATCTGCAGTGATTGTAACAATCCGGGAACCACCTTCATCAGCCTCAGTCAGTAGATACGTGCCGGCAATTTTCTCGCCAATAGCTGAATCATTCTTACCGGCTCTGACCTCGTCTGAGCATAAGATACTTAAAAACAATGATACGGACAAAATGACCAGAGTATTTAAGAGATTGTAAGATTTAGTCATCATATTAAACTTGTGGATATCATTAAATTCGCATTATCTTACGTAAAAGCGGCTATATAATCAAGAAGGGATTATTGCAGAAAGAAATTGGACAGGATAACAGGATAAACAAGGATTGATTTATATTAGGAGTGGATTGGATAATTTGACAAATAAATAAGCGTCTGTTATTAGAAATCATTTCTTGATTTAGTGTAAGCAATTATTTCTCTTCATCCATTTCTAATGAGTAAATTGTCGATTGACTTTTCACGTTGCTTTTATTTTTTCTAAAATACACAATGAAAAGAGGCAAGAAGCGTGTAGAAATATAAATATAAAATGAATTGACTTTACAGAACAACCATATAATTTTTTCTTGACATAAAATAAACCATTCGTATACTACTAATTAATATTGAGACTCAATATCAACTAAACTTTAATTTAGTACTTTCGGAAATTAATGTCAAGCGCAAACACTTATTTTATAAATATTTACATTGAGACTCAGTTTCAAATTTGAAGTGGTAACATTCCATTTACTAAATATAACTTACATATACCAGGTTTTAGAATGCAAAACACAGAAGTAAAAAGTCCTGTTTCTAAGAAGATTGATTATCAAATTGCGCTTGTTGGCAACCCGAATGTAGGGAAGAGTGTATTGTT
>Ga0208524_1001669_pt1 | contig 10210 bp, 10 predicted proteins | sample ETNtaG_28_FD_185779 | JGI IMG/M metagenome (GOLD analysis project Ga0208524, IMG submission 185779) | Marine microbial and viral communities from oxygen minimum zone, Eastern Pacific Ocean - ETNP201406SV61 (SPAdes) (version 2) | ecosystem: Environmental > Aquatic > Marine > Oceanic ... | reverse complement strand
CTAACCATGTATTCGCAACTTTGGACGCTGGAATTGATGTGAAAGGCATCGCACACATTACGGGCGGCGGATTAGTAGAAAACATTCCGCGGATTTTGCCAGATGGATGTGGCGTAGAAATACAGAACGGTTCCTGGCCGAACATACCCGTTTTTGATGTGATGCAATCCATCGGCAATGTGGATGAAGATGAAATGTTTCGCGCATTCAATATGGGAATCGGAATGGTCTTTATTGTGGATTCTGCTGATGCGAATTCAGTGAAAGATGTGCTGAAAGATTTGACGAAAGTATATGAAATCGGCACCGTAGTAAGTGGGGATAAAAGTGTTATTATTAATAATTAAAACGAGAAAAAGATTTGTATCATATCCAATTGATTGAATCATATTTGACGGAAAAATAATATGTCTAATATCGCCATCATCCAATTCCCTGGTTCAAATACGGAGCGCGAAACACTTATGGCGTGTCGCCGAGTGGGGCTGAATCCAGTTGAATTTTTGTGGAATGATGCGAGCGAAAGTTTATCAAATTTTGACGGTTTTATTATCGTGGGCGGATTTGCTTACGAAGACCGTTCCCGGGCAGGTGTAATTGCGGCGCTAGATCCTATTATGAATCAAATAAAAGTTGAAGCGAATAAAGGAAAACCTGTTTTGGGAATTTGTAACGGGGCACAAATTTTGGTAGAAAGTGGTCTCGTCCCCGGCTTAGATAGCCACCGTGTGGGAGTTGCGCTCACAGATAATAAACGGGTGAAAGGTGGTCATGTGGTTGGTGTCGGCTACTATAATACATGGGCTAATTTGAAGATGTCCGCGCCTCCTGATCGTTGTGCTTTTACTCGACATTTGAATATGGATGATTTTATTAACATTCCGTTGGCCCATGGAGAGGGACGCTTCATCCTTCCCGAAGAATTGCTGAATAAAATGATCGCCAATGATCAAACCGTCTATCGGTATTGTGATGATGACGGCAATGTCGTGGATGAATTTCCCACCAACCCAAATGGGTCTATGTACAATCTGGCAGCAGTTTGTAATCCTGCTGGAAACGTTATGGCCATGATGCCCCACCCTGAACGAACAAAAAACGGGAATTCCATATTTTCATCTATGAAAAATTTTATTGAAAATGGAAATCCCACTACAAACCACTTGCTTTCATTTAATCGCCCCCATTATGAAGTGGCTAATTACCAATCCAACGATGATGCCGCCGAGTGGATCGTTGATATGATTATCACTGATAACGAAGCATCATCCGTTCAAAATGCGCTCAATCATTTAGGCTTTGACGTATCTATCACCCGTCAAACCCATTGGGAAATATCCACATATGGCAACCGGGAATCTATCTTGAAAAAAATTGACAAAACTGGCGAGCTTTACAATTCCAATAAGGAATTTATTAGCAAAGCTTCAACCACAGAAAACATCGCATCGCTTCTGGTTCGGCAAAAAGAAGATATGGTCGGTCGGGCAAAACTCGAATCCTTGACGGAGCGATTTGAAATTGGCGACATTTCCGAAATTAAACGCGGCGTCATATGGAATGTGACCATAAATGGCGGTAATTTTGAAACTATTTTAAAGGAAATTTTGGATACACACATATTATTCAACCCACTATCTCATGAATGCTATAAAATCAACTGAACAATACAAAGACCGCATTAAAGCGGAACTGAACAACACATTAACAGAGACGGCTTTGTCCGGTGGATTCTCGGATCGACGTATCGGCAAGGTGCGAGATCAATATGATTTTGGCGACAAGGTTGCGCTCATTACCACAGATCGTCAAAGTGCATTCGATCGAGTTCTCGCTTCCATTCCATTTAAGGGACAAGTGCTCAATCTCACCAGCGCATGGTGGTTTGATCAGACAAAAGATATTATCCCAAATCATGTGATTGACATCCCTGATCCCAATGTAACACTTGCAAAAAAATGCGATGTTTTTCCCATAGAGTTTGTTGTTCGGGGATATATCACCGGCAGCACCAGCACAGCCCTATGGACCGTTTATAATAATGGCGATCGAGAGTACTGCGGCAATACCCTGCCGGAAGGATTGGTGAAGAATCAAAAGCTCGAGGCCAACATGCTCACGCCTACCACCAAGGAAGAACATCACGATCGTCCCATCGCTCCGGATGAAATTGTCAGCGAAGGATGGATGACAAAGGAGGATTGGGATTATTGCAGCTATAAGGCGCTGGAACTATTTTCCTTCGGACAAAAGAAAGCAGCGGAAAATGGTATGATCTTGGTCGATACAAAATATGAAATGGGTCGAGATGAAGATGGTACAATCCGACTTATTGATGAAATTCATACTCCCGATTCCAGCCGATATTGGATTGCTGAAACCTATGATGAACGGATGGCCGTTGGGCAGAACCCCCAAAATGTTGATAAGGAGTTTCTGCGGCTCTGGTTTGTCGATAATTGCGATCCGTATAATGATGAAACATTGCCGGATGCACCGGAAGAATTAGTCGCTGAATTATCCAGTCGATACATTTATCTCTATGAGACCATCGCGGGCGTAGCTTTCCCTTTTCCTAGTGTGGGCAAACCGGTTCTTGAAAGAATTAATGAAAATTTAAAGGATGTGTTATGAAAGCAGTTATTATAATGGGTTCAACATCAGACGAACCCCACGCAAAAAAGATCACCGATAAGTTAGATGAATACGGCATCACATGGGAACAGCATGCGGCATCTGCACATAAACAACCATTAAAAGTTTTAGCTATTTTGACTGCTAATAAAAATGAAAAAGATATTGTGTATATCACCATCGCTGGCCGTTCTAACGCGCTATCCGGATTTGTAGCCGCAAATTCTGAATTCCCCACTTTGGGGTGTCCTCCCTTTTCAGACAAAGCTGATATGCTCGTGAACATTCATTCCACACTGCAAATGCCCAGCAACACACCAGTCTTGACGGTTTTAGATCCGGGAAATTGTGCTTTGGCTGTTAAGCGGATTTTGGGTGTCTGAGCTGAAAAACATTTCACCATTGGATGGCCGTTACGCAAATAGCGTAAAAGATCTATCCGCATATTTTTCCGAATCAGCACTAATGGGTTACCGCCTGAAAGTGGAGATTGAATATCTCATTGCGTTAGGCAATGAAAAAACCATTAAAGAGCTGCCTGCTTTTTCTAAAGAAGAACAATCGCGCCTGCGGAAGATATATCAAAACTTTAATACGGCCGGCGCAGAAAAAGTAAAACAGATTGAAGCCACCACCAACCACGATGTAAAAGCCATTGAGTATTATATTCAAAGTAAGGTTAAAAAAGCGCTTCATCCATGGATCCATTTTGCACTCACATCCGAAGATGTGAACAATCTGTCCTATTCGCTTATGTGGCACGATGGATTGAATCGGGCGTATCTGCCTGCCCTTCGGTCCATGAATAAAGAATTAAAAAGACTTGCCCGAAAATATAAAAACGCAGCTATGCTGGCCCTGACTCATGGCCAGCCCGCCACCCCGACAACCTTCGGAAAAGAATTGGCCGTTTTCTTTGCTCGGTTAGATCGCCAGATCGACCAGATAAAATCTCAAAAACTTTTGGGTAAATTCGGCGGCGCCACCGGCACGTGGTCCGCCCACAAAACTGCATATCCAAAAACGAATTGGATGCGTTTTGCGTCGAAATTTATAAAATCATTAGGGCTGGAACCCAACTTGATCACCACCCAGATCGAACCTCATGATTCGGTTGCAGAAAGCTATCATCAGGTGGTTCGAGTGAATTCAATTCTCTCCGATCTTTGCCGTGACATGTGGGCCTACATCGGTCGAGGTATTCTGGTGCAGAAAAAAGTGGCCGGTGAGGTTGGCTCCTCTACCATGCCCCATAAAATCAATCCAATCCAGTTCGAAAATGCAGAGGGAAATATGGGTATCGCCAATGCACTGTTTAATCATCTCGCAGTCAAATTGCCTATCTCAAGGATGCAACGGGACCTAACAGATTCAACAACATTGCGGAATCAAGGTGTTGCATTAGGACACTCCTATTTGGCGTTGCAAAATATTTTAAAAGGCTTGAGCAGAATCACTGTTAATAAAATTCAAATGACGATTGAGTTAAACAATCACTGGGAAGTATTGGGGGAAGCAATCCAAACCATCCTGCGAAAAAACGGAAAACAGGACGCCTACGAAAAATTGAAATCACTTACTCGCGGACAATCCATTAATTCAGAACACATGGCAGAATTTGTATCAGGATTGAAAATATCTGATAATGATAAAAAAACACTGCTTGAACTCGCGCCGGGAAATTATATCGGGCTATCATCTAAATTGGTTGATCTAATCTAATGTGCGGTATAGCCGGTATTTATTCTCACAAACCTGTCGCGGCTGAACTCTACGACAGTATCGTTCACCTACAGCATCGCGGGCAAGACGCCGCCGGCATTATGACCTATGACGACCGCATGCATAAAGAAAAAGGTATGGGGCTCGCTAAAGAAATTTTCAACGACAATAATATGAAACTGCTCACGGGTAACATCGGTATTTCTCATAATCGATATCCCACTCATGGTGGCTTTTCTCATGGCGAAGTTCAGCCTTTTTGGACATCTGTTCCTTACGGTATTGCATTGGCTCATAACGGAAATCTCACCAACTATAAGAGTCTTGCAGAAGAAATCACACAAAAAGATAGTCGTTATTTAAATACCACTTCCGATTCGGAAGTGCTTCTGCATTATTTCGCAGATTTGCTTCATACGAACAACCCGCCAGAAGATAGTGAAGAATTTTTCTATCTCTTATGCAGTGCGGTGACCAAGGTTTTTAAACGAGTGAAGGGTGCTTATTCCGTTACCAGTCTTGTCATTGGAAAGGGGCTCGTGGTTTTTCGCGATCCCCAGGGAATTCGACCTTTGGTGAAAGGTGAGCGCTCCAATGGGAATGGTGGAAAAGATTATATTTTCGCTTCAGAAAACACAATGTTTTACGCTTTGGGTTTTGAACCAAAAGGAACCGTGCTCCCCGGCGAACTTATTTATGTAGATGAAAGCGGGAAGGTCTTCAGTAAGCGTTTGGTGAAAAAAGAATTCAATCCATGTGTTTTTGAATACGTGTATTTTTCTCGTCCCGATGCCACTTTAAATGATGTGAGTGTTTATCGATCTCGATTGCGGATGGGACAAAATCTCGCAGAAGCATGGAAGAAGAAATATCCCGAGATAACGCCCGACATTGTCATTCCTGCGCCCAGCACTGCCAACACATCAGCCCTTTCGTTTGCCCATGAATTGGGTGTGAGATATTCAGAAGGACTGTATAAAAACACATTCATTGGACGAACCTTCATTATGCCGGGACAGGCAGAGCGAAAAAAATCTGTAAAGTATAAATTGGTGCCACAAGAAACGGAAATTCGTGATAAAAAAGTGATGATTATGGATGACAGTATTGTCCGGGGCAACACGAGCCGTGAGATCGTTCGCATGTTGAAAGACTTTGGTGCTAAAGAGGTGTATTTTGCCGTTGCCTGTCCGCCAGTTAAATCTCCGTGTTTTTATGGCGTGGATATGCCAACCAAGAACGAGCTCATTGCTGGAAATATGAGCGAAGATGAAATCCAAGAATACTTGAATGTGGATGCCCTTTTGTATCAAAGCGTTGATGATCTTGTTGAAGCGGTGACTCGGAGGGGGGATCACCATATTGATACCCCGTGCATGGCCTGTCTGGATGGGAATTATGTTGGGAATGATATTGATGATGCAAAAATTGCAGAAATGGAAACCATGCGTGTAAATGATAGGAATGGAAATGGTTAACGCAAAGTCATGGCGTCTTTGCTTTTAAAAATGAATCGTCAATGAGCGGTCACTCAATAAACTTAAAAGAAAAATTTGACAAATTTTCTGATCACTGGGCCCCGAAGGTGATCGCTGAAATGAACGACTACCAGTTCAAACTAGTAAAGGTGGCGGGTGAATTTATTTGGCATTCTCATGATGATACAGACGAAACATTCATTGTCCTGGATGGAGAGCTCGCTATTGAATTCCGTGATAAAATAATAACTCTTGAAAAAGGAGAGATGGCTGTTGTCCCTAGTGGGGTTGAGCATAAGCCTGTGGCACAAAATGAATGCAAAATCATGATTGTTGAGAAAAGGGGTGTTACGAATACCGGTGATGCCGGAGGAGGGCTCACTGCTGAAAATGATGTCTGGATATAATGAAACATAAAATTCTTGTGATCGGTTCCGGCGCCCGGGAACATGCCATTGTTCGAGCGTTGGGCCGTTCTCCCCAAGACAAAGAAATCTTTTGTCTCGCATCCAATATGAATCCGGGCATTGCTGAACTTTGTGATGAAATTTTAATCGGAAATTTCAACGATCCGGATTTTGTGGTGAGTTATGCTAAAGAAACAGACGCCACACTGGCCATCGTAGGACCTGAAAACCCACTAGCTGCAGGTATCGCCGATGCATTATGGGATACTGGTGTGAAAACTGTTGGTCCGAAAAAAGATCTGGCCCAACTGGAGACATCCAAAGCATTCGCTCGGAATTTATTAAAAGAATATGATATCCCCGGTGGTCCGAAATACCAGACTTTTGATGCAGTGGGTGGTGTTACAGATTTCTTAAATGAGCTGGGTGAAAACTACGTGGTTAAATACGACGGCCTGGCTGGTGGGAAGGGTGTGAAAGTGGCGGGGGATCATCTGCATTCCCACGATGAAGCGTTGGCCTATTGCCAAGAATTGGTGGATAGCGACGGCGAGTTTGTCATCGAAGAAAAATTCGTTGGGGAAGAATTCTCGCTCATGAGTTTTTGTGATGGGGACAATTTGAAACACATGCCGGCGGTACAGGATCATAAGCGAGCCTACGAAGGTGACACGGGCCCCAACACTGGTGGTATGGGTACATATTCTGATGCAAACCACTCGCTTCCTTTTTTAACTAATAATGATATTTCTCAAGCTCTCGAAATAAATATACAAACAGCCCGGGCCATAAAAGACAAATTTGGAGTCGGCTATAAGGGAATTCTTTATGGTGGGTTTATGGCAACGGCAAGCGGCGTAAGGCTGGTTGAATACAACGCTCGATTTGGAGATCCGGAAGCCATGAATGTTCTCTCCCTTCTGGAATCCGATTTTATTGATATTTGTATTGGCGTTGCCGATGGTACTTTGGATCAAGTTGATGTCCAATTTGCAAACAAAGCAACTGTATGCAAATATGCTGTGCCGGACGGCTACCCGGACAGCCCCGTTAAAGGTGAACCCATTGATGTTTCTAAAGTTAAAAATCTAGACGGATTATTTTTTGCATCTGTTGATTTTAAAGGCACAAGTCTCGTAGAGGCGGGGAGTCGAACAATAGCTATGGTTGGGGTCGCAGACACTATTTCTGATGCGGAAGCTCTTGCTGAAAAAGAAGTGTCATCAATTTCTGGACCGCTTTTTCATCGTACAGATATTGGGACGGATAAAATTGTTCAGAAACGTGTTGACCATATGAATTCGTTGCGATGATAAAACTCGGTGTTTTAGGATCTACAAAAGGTACGGATTTGCAGGCCATTTTAGATGCCATTGGATCCGGTGAATTAAACGCTGAGGTTTCTGTGGTTCTTTCCAATCGAGAGAATGCCTTTATTTTAGAGCGGGCAGAAAACCATAATGTGCCCGCTGTGTTTGTCTCTCATAAAAAGAAAACACGAGAAGAGTTCGATGCTGAATTGACAGCAAACCTTAATGAGCACGGCGTGGGCTTGGTTTTGCTTATCGGGTTTATGCGAATATTGTCAATTGAGTTTTGCAATACTTGGCGGGATAAATTATTGAACGTACATCCATCCTTGCTTCCAAAATATGCAGGCGGGATGGACACCAATGTTCATGAAGAAGTAATAAAAAACGGTGACACAGAAACGGGGTGTACGATCCATTTTGTTACGGATGAGGTGGACGCCGGGCCGATCCTGATACAAAAAAAATGTAATGTTGCTTCTGACGACACAGTTGAAACGTTAAAAACTAAAGTACAAGAATTGGAAGGCAGAGCTTTCATAGAAGCGATACAATTAATACAAAACAATTCACATGTCAGATAATCCTACTTTAAATCAAACGCCAATCAAAATAAAGAGAGCACTAATTTCTGTTTTTGACAAAACAGGCGTGGTAGATATGGCTCAATCTTTAGTGGGTCTCGGCGTAGAAATTTTATCCACAGGCGGCACAGCAAAAGTACTGCGTAAAGCCAATATTCCCGTCACTGATGTGAGTGATTATACCCAATTCCCTGAGATCATGGGTGGTAGAGTGAAAACCATCAATCCATTAATTGAAGGTGGAATTCTTGGCCTTCGCGATCAACACACCGCCGACGCTGAAGCAAACCATATTCAATGGATCGACCTTGTGGTTTGCAACCTTTACCCCTTTTCGGAAACTATTTCTCAGGAAAATTGTGCTCTTGCGCTAGCCCTAGAAAACATTGATATTGGTGGTCCAACGATGATTCGCGCTGCGGCTAAAAACGTCGGGTGGGTTTGTGTCGCGGTGGATCCTTCTGATTATTCTACCATAACTGATGAATTAAGGTCTGGTGAAATTTCTTTTGAAACACGCCAAAGGCTTTCCGCTAAAACATTCGGGCACACAGCCCAATATGATACCATTATTCATAATTATTTGAAGGAAGAAGATTTGTCCGACAATTTTTCTCTCTCTTTTAAAAAGCATTCAGAATTGCGCTATGGTGAAAACCCGCACCAATCTGCCGCTGCTTATAAGATTCCTGGGAATAATGAGCCTAATATTCTGAACGCCACTATTCACCAGGGCAAACAACTTTCCTACAATAATATTATGGATGCCGACGGAGCTCTGGCGTGTGTACGCGAATTTGACGCCGCAGCCTGCGTCGTTGTGAAACATTCCAACCCCTGCGGTGTGGCTGTGGGAAATGATCTTCTAGATGTGTACACACGCGCGTTCAGCGCTGATTCCCTTTCAGCGTTTGGTGGAATTATTGCTTTTAATCGTACCTGCACCAAAGATGTGGCTGATGCTATCACATCAGTATTTGTAGAAATTGTACTTGCGCCGGGCTTTGAACCCGGGGCATTAGACGTTTTTAAAAAGAAAAAAAATCTCCGCGTATTGGAAATTGGTGAATTCGGGAAACGTTTCAAAAAATCGGAAGTCCGAAACGTGGATGGGGGTCTTCTTGTTCAAAATACAGATACAAAAATTCTTTCTAAAGACGACCTAACCGTTATGACAAAGGCACAGCCCTCTGAACAAGACATTGAAACTGCATTGTTTACATGGAGGGTACTGCGTCACGCCAAATCCAATGGCATCCTGATCGCTAAAGAAAACACCACGGTTGGACTCGGCGCAGGACAAGTGAGCCGTGTGGATGCCGTCCACATGGCGTTACGTAAGGGAGGAGAAAATGTAAAAGGCGGGGTGCTGGCTTCCGATGCCTTCTTCCCCTTTCGGGACAGCATTGACGCTATAAAGGATTCGGGCATTGTATTGGTGATCCAACCTGGCGGATCCGTGCGTGACCAGGAAGTGATCGACGCCTGCAATGAATACGGCATTGCCATGGCCGTTACAGGAAACCGCTGTTTCAAACATTAAAAAATTGTACAGAGGGCGTCCTCGTAGATTTTGGCTACACCAACCATGTGGTTGGTGTAAAAAGATTGAATCTGCAGATAATAATAGAATGACAAAAATTTGGGTATAACGGGTACTATTGCTTTCGCCGGTTGTGTGTTTTTACACAAGACTTTAATGGGGGGTGAGGGGTAAAACTAATATCTAGGCACGCTCGGGTCCACCAGTTGTGACCATGCATCAATCCCTCCTTCCAGGTTTGTTACATCATATCCTAGCGGTTCTAAAAACCCACAGGCCACAACAGACCGCACTCCAGTGTGGCACATAACGACAATGGGGGTATCTTTGTCTATTTCTTCGTGACAAACGGGAATCATGTCCATGGGTATATGAACGTGGGGGTTTATCCTGGCGTAAGCCACTTCGTGGGATTCCCTCACATCCAATAAAACAAGTTTTTTATTGGAGGCAAGTAGGTTTTCCAACTCTAGCGCGTTTATTCTTTTCATTCTAAGTTACTATTCATATTGTAATGATTAAACTTACATTC
>Ga0208524_1001662_pt1 | contig 10235 bp, 7 predicted proteins | sample ETNtaG_28_FD_185779 | JGI IMG/M metagenome (GOLD analysis project Ga0208524, IMG submission 185779) | Marine microbial and viral communities from oxygen minimum zone, Eastern Pacific Ocean - ETNP201406SV61 (SPAdes) (version 2) | ecosystem: Environmental > Aquatic > Marine > Oceanic ... | reverse complement strand
TTGGAATAAAGAGCCTTCAGCGGCTTGGAATAAAGAGCCTTCAGCGGCTTGGAATAAAGAGCCTTCAGCGGCTTGGAATAAAGAGCCTTCAGCGGCTTTTCTTGTACAGCAAGTATTAAGAAGGATTAAGCAGTATTAAGCAGGCTGTGTCGAGGGAATTTCAGGGTACTTACTTTTGTAGTTGGTCTTTTGTAGTTGGTCTCGGCTAGCCAAGCTGTATGCGCATCCTTCCTGCCGAGGAGAACACTGTATATTCATACAGCTTGAGCTAGCGAGGTAGATAAATATACCTACAAACGAATTCAAAGAAAAGGGTCGAAAAATGGAGAATCCTACACAGCAAATCTCTTGACTTATAGAAAAGAAAGCTAAGGTTTTGAATTAAAGAGGGAAAATCTGATGAACCTCTTGGTATCCCTAAAGTGAAAAAATTTCGTTTAAAAAAAGTAGGAACTGGCACGCATATTGAAAATCTAGTCGGATATGAAATTCTCGAACGAAGGATTAGATGAACAGTCAGTTTTTGGCGCTCGATGTATGCCAATTTTTCTTTTTTATTGAATTAGTTATAGACAATTCCGAGGTGGAAAAAGATAATGGCGTCAAGCCAAGCTGAGATCGAGATGCCACTTTTTGCTTGAGCATTGTGAAGGTCTACATTCTATGTGTACAGAAACGTGTGTGAGTGGCGTTTATTTCCAGAAATTTGCCCACATATAGGAGGTCTGGTTTCCCCCAAATTTTTTGCCGTTATCACTTGTCGTAAGTCAACTAATGGAGCCAATGCCCTATGACTAACACCCGCGAAGGAGATTTTGATTCTATCTTGGAAGACGATTCTCTTGATGATGCGAGTCAAAATCTCGAAGCTTTCGAAGCCCTGACGGAAAGCTCTACTTTTCTCAGCGAGGATTCCGAAGATGAAGCAGAAGAATCTCGCATAAAAAGACTAATAGACAAGGGAAAAGAACAAGGTTACCTCACCTACGTTCAACTAACAGAATCGCTACCAAAGAATGTCACTGAATCTGATGAGTTCGAAAACGTCGTGCAGATGTTTGAGGAGATGGGTATCAGTGTTTATGACCAGGCACCGACTGTTACTGACCTAAAAGACACCACTGGCGAAGAAGTAAATGTTGATCCGGTGGCGATTGCTGCTGCGGACTCTGTGGTAGGAAAGACGATTGACCCCGTTCGCATGTATATGCGGGAGATGGGCACTGTCCCTTTGCTGACCAGAGAAGGAGAAATCGTCATTGCAAAGCGCATTGAAGGTGGTGTCCGTGAAACGATGTCGATTCTTTCCCGTTACCCGGGCGTGGTTAAAAGGATTCTAGACGCGTATGACCAGGTATGTGAGGATGAGGGTGAAGTTGACCTGATTATCAGCGGTTTTCTCGATAGCGAAGATCAGATTCCTGATATGTCAGAAGTGGCAAAGGCAAAATCTTCTGGGAACTATCAGGAAGACGAAAACGAAGAAAAGAAGGGTGTTGACAAAGAACTGGCTCATGAGCGTTTCAAGCTGATTCGTAAGTATCATATCAATGTCGAGAAGCTCCTGGTTGATCATGTTCGGTCTGATCCCAAAGTTGTGAAAGCGCAGGAACAACTAGCTGAGGTGTTTTCTTCGTTGAAGTTGATACCAGCTCGGATGGATCCGTTATTGGACCACGTTCGTAATGACATGCGGCAAATTAGAGAGCAGGAGAAAGCTATTCGTGAGTTGCTGGTCACTAAATCCAGAATGCCAAAGGATCAGTTTCTGAAAGGATTTGTCGGCAAGGAAACTGATGTCGACTGGGTTGATGAACTGATAGCGAACCATGAACTCTACTCTGAGAACATCGAACGTTATCGGGTTTCGATTCGACATGCACATAAGATCATCAAGCGTATCGCCAATAGAACCCAGTTAGAAATATCTGAGATCAAAGACATTAATCGGCGCTTGTTTGTTGCGGTTGGAAATACCAGAGCAGCGAAGCGGGAAATGATTGAAGCGAATTTACGTCTGGTCATCTCTATTGCCAAAAAGTACACAAACCGTGGCTTACATTTTCTGGATCTTATTCAGGAAGGCAATATTGGCTTGATGAAGGCAGTGGATAAATTTGAATACAGGCGTGGATTCAAATTCTCAACCTACGCGACCTGGTGGATTCGACAAGCGATTACGCGATCCATCTCTGATCTGGCGAGAACTATTCGTGTTCCAGTTCACATGATGGAAACGGTGAACAAGCTGAACCGATTAACACGACAGCTGATTCAGGAATTGGGGAGACCACCTTCTATTGAAGAGCTGAGTGAGAGGATGGAACTTCCAGAAGAGAAAGTGCTTAAAGCTATCGATGTTGCTAAACAGCCGATTTCGCTGGAAACACCGGTTGGCGAGGATGATGATTCCACGATGTGGAACCTTGTCAGTGATACATCCGCTGAATCTCCGATAGATCATGCAACCGACAAGGGCCTAAAGGAGACGACAACCCACGTGTTAACCGAATTGACGGAAAGAGAAGCCAAAGTATTGAGGATGCGCTTTGGGATAGATATGAACACAGACCATACTCTTGAAGAAGTTGGTCGACAGTTTTCAGTGACTCGAGAGAGAATTCGCCAGATAGAAGCGAAAGCACTCAGGAAACTGCGACACCCGGCTCGCTCGGAGCAGCTGCGTAGTTTCATCGATCTGTAAAGAACAGGACAAAAACTCTGGCTACTATCAAGTAGCCCAAGTAGCCAGGGCTTTTGTATCAGCACCACGGTGTTGCTGTCTTAATCTTCTTTTCAGACAGTCTGGCCGAACCCTGCGCATCAGCGCTTAGGGTAAAAGGCTCCCTGGCCAGACTCACCCCATTGTCCTATTGCCGAGAATGCTCTGTGCTATCCCATTCCCAGCCGGTACCAGCCACCTCTTCAATTTCCGCGATTTGAGACGCCAGTCCATGTGACAGAGCGCATTCAGAAGTAATAAAGTTACCATGCGGGCAATAGTTCTTACGTCAGGAAGCTAAGGCTCAGCCTCAGAATGACTTTCATAGGGTGATCAAAATGGAATCAATCAGACAGTTTTTTGCCGGTCGACCTCACTGGATGAATGCAGTTATGTTGTTTTGTGCATATATGACATTTATCTACATGCCCTTTGACATGTTTTTTAAACCGGTATCTGAGGACCAAGAAGTCTGGTTTGGTATTCTGCTGACAGGCTGGGCTGCTAAGGCCACGGAGCCATTGCATTGGGTGATCTATGGTGCGGGGTTATATGGCTTCATCAAGATGAAATCATGGATGTGGCCCTGGGCGTCACTATATGTCGCTCAGATAGCATTCAGTATGATGGTCTGGTCGATGATGGATGACCGTGGTAGCTTGCTTAGCGGGCTGATCAGCGGTGGTATATTTCTTGGCCTGGCGATTCTCTTTTGGCGCGCCAGACCCTTGTTCAGAGGACCAGGTGAGACAGACGACAATGGCATCACGGAATTGGTTGAATCGAATGATAGGCAAGGCAAAGATGATAGCTAACCTGAAATGTTGATATGAGTGTTTACTTCCTGGCTTTTCTTTTTGCCATTCATCTTATCTTCAAAGATCGCTTGGGATTCTCTGTCAAAGCACTGTCCTTGGATTGCTCTACAAACAGCAGCAGCATAAAAGGTAAGTTGGCGACCATTTATGTTCTGTCGCCGTCCCGGCGCATCTTCAGTTTCATCCAGGTTTTGGTCAAGTTGCCTGAAGGCAACAAGTAACCTCAAGGAATTGATGATGCTTGATCTCAAAAGTCTGAGGAATAATGCTGACAAAGTGCATAGGGTCATCGCACCCACACAACAGCTCCGTTGGCCCCTCTTATGTGAACGAGCGAGCTGTGAGCTTTGGCTCAAGCATGAGAATCACAATCCAACTGGCTCTTTTAAGGTTCGTGGCGGATTAATTTACCTGACCAATCTTAAAGAGAGTGATCCGGCGGTTGAGGGCGTTGTTGCTGCAACTCGAGGCAACTTCGGTCAGAGCGTCGCCTTCGCGGCATCACGGCTCGGGTTGAAGTCGGTCGTGGTTGTGCCGGAAGGCAACAATCCCGACAAAAACCGTGCAATGAAAGCCCTGGGTGCTCAGGTAATTGTTGCAGGAGTCGATTTTGATGAATCCGTTGAAGCTTCTCGCGATCTGGCTGAACAAGGGGGTTTCCATCTGATGCCCTCTTTTCACGCAGACCTGGTTGCTGGCGTTGCCAGTTATGCTCTGGAGCTATTCGATGCGTTACCCGATCTGGATCGGGTCTATGTGCCGATTGGATTAGGATCCGGCATTTCTGGGGTTGTCAGTGCCCGAAATGCGCTTGGCCTTTCAACCGAGATAGTTGGCGTGGTTTCGGAGAACGCCAACTGTTATCAGTTGTCATTTGCAGCAGGAGCGGTGCGTTCCACCCACTCGGCGAACACTCTGGCCGATGGTCTGGCGGTGCGTAATCCTGATTCAGATGCGTTAAGTTTTATGCTGGAAAATGTGAGTCGGATTATTGCAGTATCCGAAGAGGAGGTACTCGACAGTATTCGATATCTTTTTGAGGATACGCATAATGTTGCAGAGGGTGCTGGTGCTGCGACAACAGCGGCTGTGTTGCAGGAGCAAGAGATTAATGCGGGTCAGCGAGTCGCCGCTATTCTGACTGGCGGCAATATTCACAACTCCCTGTTTGTGAGAGCGCTTGGCTCCTAGGCAGCAAGCTGTCCGAGCAGCCGTTGACCTTAATAGGCTCAATAAAAGGGCGATATGAATCGCCCCTGAATTTATCGAAAGTCAGTCATGGCCAGAGTATCGACGTTAAGTCGATTTCCTGTGCTCGCATCCGTTAGAACTGATTCATCGTATTGTCTTTCCCACCCGCCAGCAGCGCGTTGTCGCCGGAAAAGTATTCTTTGTGATCATCTCCAATGTTAGATCCGGCAAGGTCCTGGTGCTTGACCGAGGCCATATCTCGACGAATCTCTCTTCGTTGGACGTCTCTGACATAAGCCAGCATTCCCAGATCACCAAAGTAACCCTCGGAAAGAACGTCGGTACCTAGCGCTGTTTCATGATAGGTTGGCAGAGTGATCAGGTGATGGAAGATCCCGGCTTCTTTTGAGGCATCAAGCTGGAAACTCTGGACCAGAGCGTCGGCTGCTTGTGCCAGTCCCGTGTCATCGAATCTTACATCCATTAAACCCTTGTCTACTTTTTCAGGATCTGGATAACAGGCAACGTCTTTACCAGAAGCCTGCCATTCAGCGTAAACCTGCTCCCGGAATGCCAGTGTCCAGTTGAATGAAGGGGAGTTGTTGTAGACCAGTTTTGCATCCGGAATGTGCTTTCGAACTGCATTGACCATGCTGGCAATTTGCTCGACATTGGGTTTTTCAGTTTCAATCCAGAGCAGATCGGCGCCGTGAGTAAGGCTGGTGACGCAGTCAAGCACAACCCTGTCAAAGCCTGTGTTTTCCTTGAAGGAATAAAGACCGTTGTCCAGGCGGATGGGTTTCACTAACTTACCCCCCTGGTGAATCGAAATGTCATTTTCCTGCAGCTCGGTAAGGTCGTGAATTTCCTCAGTCTCAAGGAAATTGTTGTATTGACTTGCCAGGTCGCCTGGTTCCTTGGAGACGGGTACTTTCTGGGTCAGGCTTGCACCTAGCGAATCTGTCCGCGCGACGATAATGCCATTTTCGACACCCAGTTCCAGAAAGGCGTAACGAATTGCATTGATCTTGGCAAGGAAGTCCTCATGTGGAACTGTGACTTTGCCAGCCTGGTGACCACACTGTTTTGCATCCGAAACCTGATTCTCGACCTGAATGGCACAGGCGCCTGCTTCTATCATTTTCTTCGCAAGCAGATAGGTGGCTTCTTCATTGCCGAATCCTGCGTCGATATCAGCAATAATTGGTACAACGTGGGTTTTAAAATTGTCGATTCTCTCGATGATTGCATCGACATTTCCACCCTTTGCCCGGGCTTCATCGAGTTCTATGAAAATGTGGCGTAATTCTCTGGCATCTGCCTGCTTGAGGAAGGTATAGATTTCTTCTATCAGACCGGGCACAGAAGTTTTCTCATGCATGCTCTGATCTGGTAGAGGACCAAACTGCGATCGAAGTGCCGCCACCATCCAACCGCTGAGATAGATGTAACTCTTATCCATCGTACCTCTATGCTTTTTAACCGACATAGCGAGTTGCTGGGCGGTAAAACCGTGCCAACAGCCCAGCGATTGAGTGTAATTTGAAGTATCCTGGTCATAGTCAGCCATGTCCTTGCGCATGATGTCAGCGGTGTATCTCGCGATCTCCAGACCGTTTTTGAAACGGTTTTGTAGGTGCATGCGAGACACATATTCCGGATCTATCCCCCGCCAGGTTGGATTTGTTTCTTTGAGGGCAGAGAAATTCTTGATTTCTTGCTGATAAGCTGACATTGATTGCCTCGGTAATGTTGGAGTGGATTCGGGTGATTTCATCTGGCATATGGTGACACCAGAAGATTTCATATTTCTGTGGGCGGCAATTTAACAGCGAAAAACCTGAGGATAAATGGAATATTTGGATAGTAATACATTCCAAATTTTCATCTATTAAATTTTCGTCTATCAAGAAGATCAGGTAGCGTCACTTCTGCCAAATGAGGTTGTCGCTGTCATCTGTTTGGCAGAGTTTTATCTATTGCTTGTGTACTCGGGGCGGTTGCAGAAGAGAATATTTGATGTATGTTCAGATTTTCCATGGCAGACCATTCGCCTGCTATCGTGGTCATACACTGTCTGAAATCTCGGAGACCAGATGAGCCTTATTCAAATTCACGATCTGATGAGAAATTTCGATGAGAGGATCTTGCTGCGAAATGTGTATTTTCGTCTGGATAAAGGGGACCGAGTTGGTCTGATTGGGGAAACAGGTCGGGCAAGACCACCATTCTATAGATGCTCCTGGGCCAAGAAACGCCAGAACAGGGCACAATTTACCTGGATCTCGCCTCAATCCAGGTGATGGAACGTGAATTGATACATTTTACAGTTGCAATAATAGCCGTCAGTCGCGACTGCTTTTTATCGACAAAGTGACCACCCGACTCCTGGCCTTTAAGGAAGAAGGTAAAATCGTACAGCAAACTGGGAATTGGATCACGTCTAGGATTGACGTGTCCGGATCAGGCCTTGCTTGCCAAACGTTCGAGTGTTTCTCGAATCACTTCATCAGCAACATTCTTCGGGCAAGGACTGTAATGGCTGATTTCCATTACGTAGTTACCTCGACCGGAAGTCATGGTTCGAAGATCGCCAATATATCCAAACATTTCAGCCAGTGGGGCCTCAGCTTTGATACGGACACCTGCAGGTCCTGCGTCCTGCCCCTGGATCATGCCGCGTCTGCGGTTGATGTCTCCGATGACGTCTCCAACGTGTTCATCAGGGACGAACACATCCAGTTTCATAATCGGCTCCATGATCTGCGGAACTGCTTTCGGCATTGTCTGGCGATATGCTGCTCTAGAGGCTAGCTCATAGGCGATCGCTGAAGAATCCACAGCGTGGAAGGCGCCATCGAGTAATGTCAGTTTAACATCCTGACAAGGGTAACCGGCCAAAACACCCTCCTCCAGGCTTTGCTTGAAACCTTTCTCAACAGCTGGCCAGAATTCGCGAGGAACATTACCGCCAGAGACTTTCGATTCAAATTCGAATCCGGATCCGGTTTCTGCGGGTTCAACGATGTAATCGATTTTCGCAAACTGTCCCGATCCACCAGTCTGCTTCTTGTGGGTATAGGAATCTTCGATAGTCCTGGTGATCGATTCACGGTAAGCAACCTGTGGCTTACCTACCTGGACTTCCACACCATGAGTTCGCTTTAGGATATCAACCTTGATATCCAGATGTAGTTCACCCATACCATAGATAATCGTTTCGCCGGAATCCTCATCAGTTTCTCGCCTGAATGAAGGATCCTCCTGGATCATTTTTGACAGAGCCAGTCCCATTTTCTCCGCTCCTCCCTTGTCTTTAGGGGAGATTGCGAAGTAGATCACGGGATCTGGAAAGACCATGGGTTCGAGCGTGGCGGGCTGTTTCTGGTCACATAAGGTATGACCTGTTCGGGTGTTCTTTAAGCCTATCAGTGCGACGATGTCGCCTGCCTGCGCCGAATCTCTTTCGATTCTTTCATCGGCATGCATCTCGACGATCCGCCCGACTCTTTCGGTCTTGCCCGTGAAAGTATTTAGTAAGGTATCACCTTTTTTCATGGTACCGGCATAAACTCGCGTAAATGTCAGCGCACCAAATCGATCATCCATGATCTTGAATGCCAAGGCACGGAGTGGCTTAACGGGATCAACAATAGCGACTTCGCCAGTTTCGTTACCCTCAAGATCCATTTCTGGTTGTGCTTTAACCTCAGTCGGATTAGGCAGGTAATCGACAACAGCATCAAGTATCAGCTGAACACCTTTGTTCTTGAATGCCGATCCGCAGAAGGTTGGAAAGAAGTCGAGAGCAATAGTGCCCTTGCGAACACATCCTTTTAGGTCCTCGACAGAAGGTTCTTCTCCTTCCTCAAGGTACGTCATCATCAAGTCTTCATCTTGCTCGATAACGGTCTCGATGAGCGTTTCCCGGTATTCCTCTACCTTTTCAACCATATCGGCGGGGATTTCCTGAATGGTGAAACTCATTGGGTCATCAGAGTCGTCCCATACCCAGGCTTCGCGTGTCAGAATGTCAACGACACCGACAAAATCGTCCTCGGTACCAATAGGCAATGTCATTACTAGGGGATTGGCGGCCAGGATTTCCTCAACCTGGGAAACCACCCGGTAGAAATCTGCGCCAAGGCGGTCGAGTTTGTTAACAAAGATAATACGGGCCACTTCTGAATCGTTTGCATAGCGCCAATTGGTTTCTGACTGAGGCTCAACCCCGCCAGATCCACAAAAAACGCCTACACCCCCATCCAGGACCTTCAGAGAACGATAAACCTCGATGGTAAAGTCGACGTGCCCCGGCGTGTCGATAATATTCAGCTGGTGATCCTTCCAGAAGGTTGTCGTAGCTGCTGACTGAATGGTGATACCGCGTTCCTGTTCCTGTTCCATAAAATCAGTGGTCGCATCGCCATCGTGCACTTCGCCAATTTTATGGATTTTCCCTGTGATATTCAGGATGCGTTCCGTGGTCGTGGTTTTACCGGCATCTACGTGTGCGAAAATGCCGATATTTCGATAACGGCTGAGGTCAGTCATGGTTCTTGCTCTGTAAGAATCTAGATTTTTCGGGGTCTAAAAAAACGCGCCATCATATATTGAGAGAGAGACATAATCCAGCACTGAATTGTTTATTGAAGCTAATTTCTACCTTTGACAGACATAGCTTAGACAAAATCGTGGTAATTTCCTGCGATTGTCTATTCTGAGTGGGATTTAGGCTGAAAGGAGAGTTTTTAAGGGTATCATTTTCATTGTCACAAATTACAGCGAAGAACGCTGAGTGAAATCTCGGTTGAGAGAGACGGGGACTGGGTGGAAAGGGGAAAAAGGAGGAGTAGGCTAGCATAGAGCAGTTTGCGTGACGTGCGTAGCGAAGGGATATAATTGGTACTTTATTGAGTTTCAGTCGAAAGCGGTGTGCAAAACGGGCTGTTTCGCGTTGCATGCAAAATTCCAACAGATACAGATTGCTCAAATGTGTCAGTTTAAATACTGATCAGTTATGCTTCGCAGCCAAAAAACAAGACAAGAAGGAGGCAAAAGTGTCCGCCATAAGGATTTCTGGTCTTCTGTTACTAACGATCTTAATTAGCTGTGGTGATTCATATTCCGGTTCAGATACGGATGTAGTTGGGGAAAACAAAATGACGATTGAAAAACCTGAAACAAATACTGAAAACTTCCTCTCAGAAAACGCCAAGAGGTCTGAGGTCAATGTGACAGAATCTGGATTGCAGTACGAGATTGTTGTTAGTGGTTCGGGCAAGACACCAAATGCTACCAGTACGGTCCTGACACATTATTCAGGTCGTTTTATTGATGGAACAGAATTTGATGGAACCACTGGCAAGGGTCCGATCTCGTTTCCAGTAAATGGTGTGATTAAAGGCTGGACAGAAGCATTATTGCTGATGCAGGAAGGGGACAAGTGGCGTTTATATATTCCTCCAGAGCTGGCTTATGGACAGCGGGGAATTGGACCTATA
>Ga0208524_1001648_pt1 | contig 10278 bp, 7 predicted proteins | sample ETNtaG_28_FD_185779 | JGI IMG/M metagenome (GOLD analysis project Ga0208524, IMG submission 185779) | Marine microbial and viral communities from oxygen minimum zone, Eastern Pacific Ocean - ETNP201406SV61 (SPAdes) (version 2) | ecosystem: Environmental > Aquatic > Marine > Oceanic ... | reverse complement strand
AAGCAGCAGGGGGGGTTTGCCATCTTTGATGATTTCCATAAATTGCAATATCTTCGGATCTTTTTAATTCCAGCCAGTCCCAAATGTGCTGGTTACATGAGACCAACTTGGTTCCCCGCGAACCTGACGCAAGAGCCGGATCAAATTTAAAAAGACATGTTGAATCCCAGGCAGCAACAGAGGATGAATCCGGATCAGGTCCAAAAAATAAAACCTGATCACCAGAAACGCCTTCAATTGGTTGAAAAGTATATTCCCACCAGTTTCTTGCAATTTCTACTAAAACTCCACTCGGAGAAACATAACGGAAGAAAGCACCGGATCCTGACCATTGACCGTCAATACAATTCTCACCCACATAAAACAAACCACCCCCGTCTGTTACACGCCAGTCACGAATGCAAATACTCTTATTCACCATTTCTGTCTTTACATATTTACCGTCGACTTTAGTTGAAGAAACCTTGTAAAGTATTGTTCCTGGTGCATTTTCAAAACCTGCCATGAAATAGACATTGCTGCTAGAGTCAAACTGAAAAGTTCCACCGGTTTGATTCCAACTATCCAGACGATGTTCATTATCAATACATTCAAGATTGTCAAATTCAGAAGAAGCAGTTCCTGAAGTCCATTCCGTCAAAGTGCTATTCAGTTTAAATAACTGACAGCTGCAGGGTGACGAGGCGGACCATGGATCACTACATGAGCCACCATTATCATCGGTTGTTCGATAGACAAAATTGCGTTCAAACTGAATATAGACATCTTTGTTTGGACTAATGCCAATTGACTTAACTATCGGTATTGACGGTGCCCACTCACCAGTTTTACTTTCCACAGCTGAGCCTACTTTCCCCTCACTGTCAATTTTTTTAAGATTACTTTTTTCACTGCTTTTCAGCAGAGCATCTGCACGCCCCATTGCTCTTAATGCACCCGCATTTGGTTCAATTCCCAAATAACGTGCATTTTCAATATGCTGCCGAGAAGTTTCAGAGCTGTCTGTGGTGAGTAAACCAGCAGAATCAGACAAATCCATCTTGAGGCTCACCAATTGTCCACTGGCTTGATCATCGTCATTACCCGGGGTAGCTCTACCATCACCATCACCATCGTTCATACTACATCCCACTATTACAAAACTCAGTGAGAGTACGACAACTATTGCTAGTCTTCTGAATGACTTATTTGTAAAATTTTTCATCCGCACCTCTTTGCTATTTAGAGTGAAAAAATTAAGGTGTTCGTTGGTATTTACCACTATAAAATAAACGTATATTATAAGCAGCAATTGTCAAGTTAATTTTACTGATTATGAAAAAAGAGAGAAAACCGAACAAAACATTTAATTCTTGTCAAGCCTCCCTAAAATTTTTAAAAAAATTGGAGGAGGTTTTTTAAGGTGAATCCACTAAATTACATTCTTGATCTGTACGATAAAACGCTACATCTTCTGGAGGCAGCGGTGAGTTTCCCAAAATCAAATCTGCCGATTTTTCGGCCAGCATCATCACCGGCGCGTAGATATTTCCGTTGGTGATATAAGGCATTACGGAAGCATCTACAATTCGTAAGTTTTCAACTCCATGAACCTTCATGCTTTTCGGATCAACCACGGACATGCTGTCAGTCCCCATTTTACAGGTACAGGCAGGATGATAAGCGGTTTCGCCATCTTTGGCCACCCATTTTAAAACTTCTTCGTCACTTTCAACTTCCGGACCGGGTGACAACTCTCCGGCATTGTATTGATCAAAGGCCGGTTGATTCAAAATATTACGTGCGCAACGCACTGCTTCGCCCCACTCGCGACGATCCTGCTCAGTGGATAAATAATTAAAGCGCAGTTTTGGATATACTCTCGGGTCAGTGGACTGGATTTTGACGGAACCCTGTGCATCAGAATACATCGGGCCAACATGGACCTGGTAACCGTGTCCTGTACCAGGAGATGAGCCATCGTAACGGATTGCGAGGGGCAAAAAGTGAAACATGATATTTGGATATTTTTCCTGCTCGTTACTGCGAATAAAACCCCCAGCTTCAAAATGATTAGTGGAAGCAGGACCTTTACGGTTAAAAAGCCACTGATAACCGATCCAGGGTTTATTGTACCATTTCAAGGCGGGAGCCATTGAAACCGGTTTTTTGCAAGCATATTGGATATATACTTCCAAATGATCCTGCATATTTTCGCCGACGCCCGGCAAATCCTGTATAACTTCAATACCGAGTTTTTTCAATTCCGCAGCATTGCCAATTCCGGATAGTTGTAAAAGCTGGGGGGAGTTGATTGCGCCTCCGCAACAAATGATTTCACCGGCATAAACTTTTTCGGAACGCCCCTGACTTTTGGAAAACTCTACTCCAACAGCACGCGTTGTCCCCACGGGATTATTAGTTTCAAACAAAATTTTGGTGGTCAGTGTCCGGCAATGAACGGTGAGATTCGAACGCTTTTTGACCGGATGTAAATATGCTCTTGCCGCGCTCATTCTCCGGCCTCGATGGAGATTTCTGTCAAAGCGCGCGAAACCCTCCTGTTTGTAACCGTTTACATCATCGGTCAAGGGATAACCTGCTTCCTGTACTGCTTCAAAAAAGGCACTGAACAACGGATTTTCGCAGGGACCTCTTTCCATGATCAAGGGACCTTCAACACCACGGAAATCATTTCCGCCTGCTAAACAGTTTTCCATGCGTTTGAAATATGGCAGACAATGTGTGTAATCCCAGTTTTCCATGCCGGAATCAGCGGCCCAGCGTTCATAGTCCATTGGATTCCCTCGCTGAAAAATCATGCCGTTGATACTGCTCGATCCTCCAAGCACTTTACCACGTCCATGAAAAACACGACGGTTGTTCATGAAAGGTTCCGGTTCAGATTCGTAACACCAGTCATAGTATTTGTTACCGATGGGAAATGTTAAACCCGCAGGCATGTGGATAAAAATGTCCCAGATATAATCGGGACGTCCTGCTTCCAGAACCAGTACTTTGTGGGAAGGATCAGCACTCAAACGGTTGGCCAGGGCACAACCCGCAGAGCCTCCGCCGATAATGATTGTATCGTAATGTGTTTTTGACATTGTTGAACTTTGTTTGCTGAGTTAATATTTAAGCCTTAACACATAATAGGAACCTCCAATAACTCGCTTTTCCCATAAACATTAAATAACTAAACCATTCGCATTTCGTCGGTTTAGCGGGGTCGAAACTTGAATCAAGCCCTAATATTTCTTCAACTCCGCTCAGGGAAAGGTTTGTAGAGGTGACCTTAACTGTTTTTGAAAGAGACTGCCGAAGTTTTCAGGGGAATCCTTAATTCCGGACAGGCGCAGTAAATGCCAGGCCAACGCATGGTTGCTGGACGTCACGGGTTTTCCTAAACGTGCTTCTGCTTCTTCGATGACTGACGCCACTCTCAAATTTGTACAAGAAACAAAAACACCGTCACACTCCGTACTTGCACCAATTTTTTCAATAGATTTAAGAATTGATTCAGAGGAAATTCTACCGACAACAAAATCGTCAGTTTCAAAAAATGATCCGGTTACTCGAATTTCAAAGCCGGACTCTAGAAGATTGTCACGCATTTCCTTTGTAATAGCCGGATGATACGGCGTAAGCAGGACAACCCTCTTAAGTCCCAGCGCACGCAAAGCAGCTTTACAGGCAGTCAGAGGATTTGTGGTCTGAGTTTCAGAATGTACACTCTGAATTGCTTTCTCAACTCGATCTTCTCCAATGATTGTTGCTCCTGAAGTACAACCGTAACCAATCGCACTAAAGTTAAATGACTCAGGCAATAAAGATGCAGCTACCGGCAGGTCCGCTTCCATTTTTGCCAACGATGACTTCGTTATCTCCATCTCATTCGGAATACGCGAATGATAAAGCGTAACACCTTCAAAATTCAACAGAGTGCGAAATTCATACTCCAGTGTTTGATCCGAGCTAAGCACAATTATGCCAATATTGGCCCGCTCTCCGAGCCCTGAATCAGTCTTGTGTGCTAACTCAATAATTTGATCATATCTAAGCTCGCCTGTGCTCATTATCCCTTACGTAGTTCATTAGTTTCCAAAGCTTCACAAATATACAATATGCGTCATTATTATCTTGAAATGCTGACTGGAATCTTAGCAATCATTTTTATCAAGCACAAGGTGGAATCTAAGCCCGTAAAATAAGAGAATTATTGTCACAGTACCAGCAATATAAAGGCGTTCGAACATCTCTGTTAGCAGTCAGAGAGAAATCGGAACTGCATATTCTTATATTTTTCAATTCGGAACTCATAGTTCCGTATTTTTATTTTACTCCTACACTGAAATAAATATAATCCATATACTCATAATACACTAATTTTATTATTGTATTTAAGTGCTATCCGCCTGGAAATGTGACCGCAGTTTTTACTTTTTAATTTTTAAACCGAAATTTCAGTTTAAAAGCGGAATCAGTAGTTCCTTTTTTTAAAATTTTATATTTTTTATTTTGTATTATCAATATGTTACACCTTGGCATCCAGTATGCAAATGTGCTACAGTATTAAATTTATCACATGAAATTAGGGTTACATCAATACAAGCATTATTATGCGTAGCAAGTACCAAACAGCGTAAAAACAAACATGACTGATCGAGGAAGAAAACGGGGCGGAGGAAGAGCGGCAAGACAGGCTTCGGTGAGCACCCCCGAAAAGCAAAGCGCGCCTTACATTAGCAGAAAAGTCCCGGCTTACGAAGTGCTGGATGAAGAGGGTTTAGCCTTGATTGAAGCGAATGCGGAAACTATTTTGCAGGAAATTGGAGTAGAGTTCAGAGGCGATGCGGAAGCAATTGAAATTTGGAAAGATGCAGGAGCGGACATAAAAGGGGAACGAGTCAGAATTCCAAAAGGACTTTGCAAGAAACTGATTCAGAAATGCGCACCCGCGGAATTTACGCAACATGCCCGGAATCCTCAAAAAAGTGTGCGGATCGGTGGAAAGAATACTGTTTTGGTGCCGGCATATGGTTCTCCTTTTGTACGTGATCTGGAAAAAGGCCGACGTTACGCGACGATTGAAGATTTTCGAAATTTCGTCAAGCTCGCATATTCTACTCCCTACTTGCATCATTCCGGAGGAACGATTTGCGAACCTGTTGATCTACCGGTTAACAAACGGCATTTTGACATGGTTTATACGCACATGCGCTACAGCGACAAACCATTCATGGGTTCAGTCACGGCTCCGGAACGGGCGCAGGATACAGTTGATATGGCCAAAGTTTTGTTTGGTGAAGAATTCGTGCGCGACAATACGGTCATCACCAGTTTAATAAACGCGAATTCACCCCTGGTTTGGGATGCCACAATGATCGGAGCACTAAAAGTATATGCACGAAACAATCAGGCATGTGTAATTTCACCTTTTTGCATCGCAGGAGCAATGTCTCCGGTCACAGTCGCAGGAACAGCAGCACAGCTTTACGCAGAATCGCTTTCCGGAATGGCCTTTGCTCAGTTGGTACATCCGGGAGCCCCGGTGATATTTGGCACTTTTTCAAGCTCAATGTCTATGCAGTCTGGAGCTCCGACTTTTGGAACACCTGAACCGCAATTGGTACTTTATATCGTGGCGGCTTTAGCTCGTCGGCTTGGTGTACCATTCAGAAGCGGCGGAGGTTTAAACAGCGCGAAAATTCCGGATGCACAAGCGGCTTATGAAGCGGCAAACACGTTACAGCACTCCATGATGGCCGGAGTAAATTTTATGCTGCATACCGCTGGCTGGCTAGAAGGTGGATTGTCGATGGGCTACGAAAAATTTATAATGGACATTGATCAGGCCGGAATGATCCACCGCTTTTTAGCAGGAGTTGATCTTACCGAAAACGGACAGGCACTGGGCGCAATTCGTGAAGTTGGCCCTGGCAAACATTTTCTAGGCTGCGAACACACACAGTCTAATTTTAAATCCGCGTTTTTCCGTTCCAGCGTTGCAGACAACAACAGTTTTGAACAATGGGAAGCGGACGGTAATCTGGATACCGCACAGCGTGCTAACGTGATCTGGAAAAAAATGCTAGACGAATACGAAATGCCGGCGATCGATCCTGCCGTGGATGAAGCATTGCTGGCTTTTATACGCCAGAGGAAAGAATCATTTCCGGATGCTAATTATTGATATAAATGAGTTCGACTGACCCTTTACTGCAGCCTTTTCAGCTCAAGCATTTGAGCTTGAAAAATCGGATTCTGAGTACGAGCCATGAACCGGCATACTCAGAAGATGGATTGCCCAAAGAGCGCTATCGTTTATATCATGAGGAAAAAGCCAAAGGCGGAATTGCCTTAACCATGTTTGGCGGTTCAACGCTGGTGGCTCAGGATTCGCCTCCGGTATTTGGAAATTTGTATGCGGGAAATGATGAGATCATTCCTTATTTCCATAAAATGGCGGAAGGGGTTCATCGGCACGATGCTGCTTTGATGTGTCAAATTACACACCTCGGACGTAGAAGCGTTTCCAACGTGAGTGACTGGTTGCCGATTGTGGCACCGTCCTGTGTACGTGAACCCGCTCATCGGGGTTTTCCGAAAATTGCAGAGGAAACAGACATACGCCGAATTGTCAAAGCTTACGGAGCCGCAGCACGACGCTGTCAGGAAGGAGGAGTTGACGGTGTTGAAATTGAGGCTTACGGACATTTGCTGGATGCGTTTTGGTCACCAAGAACTAATTTCCGCACCGATAGCTACGGCGGAAGTTTGGAAAATCGGGCACGTTTCGCTTTGGAAGTTTTGGAGGAAATCCGGAAACAGGTCGGCAGTGCTTACATCGTTGGGATACGTATGGTTTTTGACGAAGCTCTGGACAGCCACCTGGACGGCGGTTTACGTTTGGAGGAAGGCCTCAAAATCGGAGAAATGCTGGTTAAAACCGGAGGTTTGGATTTTATCAATGTTATTCAGGGCCATATTGATACACAGGAAGGTTTGTCACACATTATTCCAAATATGGGAACTCCGGCAGGTCCGCAACTTGAATTTGCCGGTGCGGTAAAACGTGAATTTGAACTTCCTGTTTTTCATGCCGCACGCATAAACGAAGTTGCAACCGCACGGCACGCGTTACGTGAAAACTTGCTGGACATGGTCGGAATGACACGGGCACACATGGCCGACCCTTACATTGTGGCAAAAATTGAATCCGGCGAAGAAGAGCGAATTCGGCCCTGTGTAGGCATGGGTTACTGCCTGGACCGTTTGTATGAAAACGGTGACGCACTTTGCGCACACAACGCAGCAACCGGGCGAGAACAAACGATGCCGCACCTTGTTCCGAAAACTTCCGGAAGTGCGAAAAAAATTGTTGTAATCGGTGCCGGACCTTCCGGATTGGAGGCGGCACGTGTTTGCGCGGAACGTGGACACAAAGTAGTTTTGTTTGAAGCGAATGACCGTGCAGGAGGCCAACTTCTTTTAGCTGCGAAAGTTGAACGGCGACGTGAAACAATCAGTATCGCGGATTGGCTTTTCGCGGAAGTGCAACGTCTCGGTGTGGAAGTGCGTTTTAATTTTTATGCGGAAGTTTCCAACGTGCTGGCGGAAACTCCGGAGGTTGTTATCGTTGCTGCCGGGGGTTTGCCAAATACAGAATTTTTGCGTAATGGAGCAGATTTGGTGGTTCCGAGTTGGGATATCCTGGCGGGAACAGTTAAAGCGGAAAAGAATATTTTGCTCTTTGATGACAACGGTCAGCATCCCGGAATTTCATGTGCGGAATTTTTAGCAAATTCCGAAACTAAACTGGAATATGTAACTCCGGAAAGGATCATTGCTCCGGATGTAGGCGGAACAAATTATCCTGCGTATTTGCGTGCGCTTCACCTGAATGAGGTGAAAATCACACTCAATCATCGTTTGACGGAAGTTCACCGCAACGATTCCGGATTGACTGCTGTACTCTACAACGAATACACGCATGCAAATATTGAGCGTTCAGTAGAGCAAATTGTGGTGGAGCATGGAACTTTGCCGCTCGACGAACTTTATCTGGGCTTACGTGAACAGTCGAGCAACGGCGGAGAGCTAGATTTGGAGGCGTTGATTTCCGGAAAACCGCAAAAAATTATTTGCAATCCGGAAGGCAATTATAAACTTTTTCGGGTGGGTGATGCTGTCGCCAGCCGGAATATACACTCGGCTATTTACGATTCTTTGCGCTTGTGCAAGGATTTGTAGTTCAACTGAGTGAAAACCATAACCAACCTCAAAGAGGCTGAAATGAGCGAAGAAGAAAAAGACTTGATTGAAGACGAAGAAGAGTTGGATTTGTCCTCACTTCCGGACGAAGAACTCGTTCTGCAAATGCATGATGACCTTTACGATGGCCTCAAGGAGGAAATCGAGGAAGGCACAAATATTTTACTCGGACGCGGCTGGACACCGGACAAAGTGCTCAGTGACGCGCTTGTGGAAGGAATGCGTATTGTGGGTATTGATTTCCGTGATGGCATTTTGTTTGTTCCAGAAGTCTTGCTTTCAGCAAATTCGATGAAAGGTGGAATGCATATTCTGCGGCCTTTACTCGCTGAAACCGGAGCTCCACCTGTAGGAAAAGCGGTCATCGGTACAGTCAAAGGTGACATTCACGATATTGGTAAAAATTTAGTCGGTATGATGTGGGAAGGCGCCGGTTTTGAGGTAATCGATATTGGTATCAACAATCCAGTCGAAAAATATTTGGAAGCAATCGAAGAGCATCAACCAGATGTTTTAGGCATGTCGGCATTGCTCACCACGACTATGCCTTATATGAAAGTCGTAATAGAAGAGTTGGGCAATAAAGGTATACGTGACGATCTGATTGTGCTCGTAGGCGGTGCTCCGCTAAACGAAGAGTTTAGTCTTAATATCGGCGCTGACGCATATTGCCGTGACGCTGCTGTAGCAGTTGAGACAGCAAAAATGATGATTGAACAACGCCGCTCCGGTTTGAGCACAATGGAACAAGCTGCGGCATAAATTTTCTTTTCATTGAATGAACATGAATGGTTTGGAAAATCAACGTAGGCGTGGACGGAACAGTCGCAAAACTAATCCGGAAAAACACACCGTTTCTCCAGAGAAATGGGCTGAGAGATTCGAGCCATCAGACAAAATTTTAATTCTGGCTTGTGGTGCGTTGTCAAAGGAAATTTCCACGCTGATTCGTATGAACGGATGGAATCATTTGCAAACACGCTACTTGCCGGCAAAGCTACATCATAGTCCGGAAAAAATTGCTGATCAATTGCGAATCAATCTGCAAAGCGCTAAAACAAAATTTTCCAAAATTTTTATCGGTTATGCCGATTGTGGAGCTGGAGGCAAGCTGGATTCTCTGCTGGAAGAATTTAAAGTACAGCGATTACCCGGCGCACATTGTTATGAATTTTTTTCTGGAAAAGATTCATTTGCAGAAATGATGGATCAAGAGCCAGGAAGTTTTTTTCTCACCGATTTTTTGGTGGAAGTCTTTGACAAACTTGTTTGGCAGGGTTTGAAGATTGACAGGCATCCGGAACTTTTGAAAATTTACTTCAAGCATTATAAAAAACTGGTGTATCTGGCACAGGTGGAAAATCCGGTATTACAAACACAGGCCGACGAAATTTCAGAGCGTTTAGGACTGGAGTACGAATACCGTTTCACCGGTTATGGTGAATTGGAACACTCTTTATCCGCGCTGGTGGATAAAAGGAAATATGGTAAAAAAAACAATAATTTATTGGCGTGATATTCCGTCACAGGTAGTGGTTAAACAGGGACGGGCTTCAGCCAAGAAACAGCTAACTAAACGCTTTATGGTTGCCATAGACAAGGCTGCAATGCGTGCTGGACGCCAGGGTAGTGAAGAGTACCTGGAAGATTGGCGACGGCAAATTGAAACTTGTCAAGGCGATGCGCAAACTATCGCAAACACGACCGCAGAAGAATTGGAATCTAGTTTTTCTGATGAAGTTCTAAAAATACTTGTAAAAAACAAAGGCTTAAACCCAACTAAAACCCGATAAATATAACAAAAGATAATGACAGATACAGTAATAAGTTCCGCGAGTAAAGAAGTAATCATTGGCTCTAACCGTCCATTTGTTATGATTGGCGAACGCATAAACCCGACCGGTCGTAAAATGCTGGCAAAAGAAATGGCGGAAGGTGATTTCAGTCGAGTAGAACAGGACACCTTGGCACAGGTTGCCGCGGGTGCGCAGATGCTGGACGTGAATGCCGGTATTCCCCTCG
>Ga0208524_1001638_pt1 | contig 10314 bp, 11 predicted proteins | sample ETNtaG_28_FD_185779 | JGI IMG/M metagenome (GOLD analysis project Ga0208524, IMG submission 185779) | Marine microbial and viral communities from oxygen minimum zone, Eastern Pacific Ocean - ETNP201406SV61 (SPAdes) (version 2) | ecosystem: Environmental > Aquatic > Marine > Oceanic ... | reverse complement strand
TTGTTTCGTTAGATCCTAAAGACACTGATAAAAGTTCAGGAACATTTTCATAAACACCTAGGTCTACTGATGTTTTAGAAATTTTATCAAAACCTAGCTTTTGTGCTATTCTCACTGTCATTAAATTTCTAGATTTCTCTATTCCTTTCCTCAAGGTGGAAGGTCCATAAAACTTTTTTCCATAATTTTCCGGTTTCCAATATTTCAATCCCACTCCTTGTTCGCTTACAAAAGGCGCATCTAAAATTAGAGAATTTGGTAAAAAGCCATTTTCTAAAGCAGAAGCATAAACGATTGGTTTAAAAGCAGATCCGGGCTGTCTTTTTGCTTGGGTAGCTCGATTAAATTCACTAGACTTAAAACTATAACCTCCAACTAAAGCTTTTACCTTACCGTTATGGGGGTCCATTACTACCATGCCGCCATTAACTAATGGCAATTGTTTAAGTGTCCAAATGTTACTCTTGCTCCTTTTAACAAATATTAAATCCCCAATTTCAAATAAGTCGGTAAAATTTTTTTTTCTTGTCCATTCTAAATTTTCAAAAAACATTTTGGCTATTTTATTTGTGTCAATAAATTTAATTTCAGATATATAATTGTCAACTTTAAGGATTTGAACAATTTCCCAATTTAATGTTTCGTCAATTTTAATATTGTTTATTACATTTTTCCAATTTTTGTCTTTAAAAATATTAGAAATTGGTCCTCTCCATCCATGACGCTTGTCATATCTTTCTATACCAAATCTTAAAGAGTTAAGTGCTGCTATTTGATATTTTCCGTCTAAAGGAGTGCTGATTGATAAGCCTTCTGAATAAAGTTTTTCAAAACCATAATCTGTTTTAACAATTCTTCTTACTTCTTCTGTGTATGATTTTGCTTCCTTTACAAGAAAAACTTTTCTTTTTTTTAAATTTATCTTTTGTTTTAAAAATTTTTGAAGCTCATCATTAGAAATATATCCATTGTCATTTAAATTTTTTAAAACCATGTTTCTTCTAACTGTTGCTTTTTCAATTGAATTGTAAGGATTATATTTACTCGGTGCTTTAGGAAGAGCAGCTAGAAGAGCCGCTTCATTATAATTAAGTTCTTTGACCGACTTATTAAAGTATTCTAAACTTGCTGATGCGACTCCATATGTGCCTTTACCAAGATAAATTTCATTAAGATAAAGTTCTAAAATTCTTTTTTTGGAATATGCTTTTTCTATTCTAAAGGCCAATATGGCTTCTTTAATTTTTCTTTTTAAAGAAACTTCATTTGTTAGAAGAAAATTTTTTGCTACTTGTTGTGTTATAGTTGAGGCTCCCTCTAATCTTCTGTTTGAAAGTATATTATCGATATTTTTTATAACAGCCCTAGTTACACCTTTTGCATCAATGCCTGGGTGGTTAAAAAAATTTTTATCTTCTGCTGATAGGAAAGAATTAATTACCTTCTCTGGAATAGAGTTAAATGGAATAAACAGTCTTTTTTCTATTGCAAACTCTCCTATTAATTCTCCGCTTTCAGCATATACTCTACTTAAAACCGACGGTTCATAACTTGACAATTTTTTATAATCGGGAAGACCATATGAGAAGTACCAAAAGGCTGAAAAAATTAAAAAAGTACTAAAAAGAAATATCGAAATACACACCTTGATTGCATAATTGAAAATTTTTTTCATAACTACCTTTCTCTAGATAAATGCCTAATTTTGGCTATCTTAAGGCAATATTAAATCTATAAAATTGTTATTTTAAAAAAAAAATGTATAATACGTTCAAATGAATTTGAATTTAAAAAATATTTTATCAAGATCGACTTTTATCAACAGGTTTTATTTACCATGGAAAAAAATTTATATATTGATGCTTCGCATCCAGAAGAAACTAGAATCGTACTTAAATCAAAATCAAATATTGAAGAATACGAATCTGAGAACACAAACAGCTTACATATAAAAAGTAACATATATTTAGGTAAAGTAAGTAGAGTTGAGCCATCTCTCCAGGCTGCATTTATAAATTACGGTAGGGAAAGGCATGGTTTTTTAGCATTTAATGACGTTCAATCTGATTATTATCAAATTCCAACTGAAGACAAAAAAGAATTACAAAAAACAGAGGAAAAAATTAGAGAAGATTTAAAAGAAAAGACTAAAGATAATGAAATAAAAACTCCAGAAAATTTTGATGATGATCAAAACGGAAATAACAATGTAAATCAAAGCGTTGCTGAAGACAAAGATTCAAATACTAATCGATCAGAAAAAATTAGAGAAAGATTGAAAGATAGATATGGTGTAAGAAAATACAGAATTCAGGAAGTAATTAAGCCTGGTCAAGTTATCTTGGTTCAAGCAATAAGAGAAGAAAGAGGTCAAAAGGGAGCTGCTCTCACTACATTTATATCTCTGGCTGGAAAATATATTGTTTTGATGCCAAATACTGCAAAAGGAGGTGGAATATCAAGAAAAATTTTTAATTCTGAAGATAGAAATAAAATCAGAAAAATACTCAAAGATATAGAGATTCCTAGAAATATGGGTCTGATAGTAAGAACAGCAGGATCGAGAAAAACCAAAAATGAAATAAATAATGACCTACAAAATACAATTGCTGTTTGGGAAGAAATTAAAAATAATACGATAAATTCAACTGCACCAATTCTGATTCATGAAGAGGGTGATGTTATTAAGAGAGCTCTTAGAGATATATATGACAACGATACAAAATATGTCCACGTAGAAGGTAATGAAGGCTATAAAAAAGCAAAATTTTTTATGAGCCAGTTTATGCCAAGAAACACAAAATATATTAAAAAATATAGAGGTAAAATCCCACTGTTTCATAAGGAAGGTATTGAAAAAGATTTGAATAAAATTTTTGAACCAGTGGTAAAGTTAAAATCTGGTGGTTATTTAGTAATAAATCCAACTGAAGCTTTAGTGGCCATTGATGTAAACTCTGGACAATCTATAAAACAGATAAATATTGAAAAAACTGCACTAAATACAAATCTCGAAGCAGCTGAAGAGATTGCAAGACAGATTAAAATTAGAGATTTGTCTGGACTAATTGTCATAGACTTTATTGATATGATAAATTTTTATAACAAAAAAATAGTTGAGAGAAAAATAAAAGAAAAGCTTAAATTAGATAGGGCCAGAATTCAAATTGGTCGAATTAGTAATTTTGGACTTTTAGAAATGACTCGTCAAAGACTTAAGGAAAGTTCTATAAAGTGGGAAATAAATTTATCTCTAGAATCTTTTGCTCAAAAAATTTTAAAAAAAATTGAAGCATTAACATTTTCAAACAAAGCAAAAATAGCCTCTGCATTTATTCCGAACAAAGTTAGTTCTTTTTTAAATAATAATTTAAAAAAAGAGATACTTTTTTTCGAAAAAAAATATAAATTTAAAATAAACATAATTCCTGATGATAATTTAATTATTCCGGAATATAAAATACACTTGCTTAATAAAAGCAAAAAATAATAAAAAAAATAGAAAATTTTAAACCAATTGCAGCAAAAAATGATAATATTATAGATATAGATAAAAGTAAAAAAGATAAAAAAAACAATGAAAATTTGGGTAAAATCTTATGGAAAAAAAAAACTATATTAAATTAATCCTTTGTTAGGACTGCTAGCTAAACCGAATTTTTGCAGTCCAATTCTTCCTGCTAAATAAGACTTTCTTCCAGCTAACACGGCATGCTTCATTGAAGTTGCCATCATAATTGGGTCTTTGGCTTTAGCGATTGCTGTATTGATTAACACCCCGTCACACCCAAGTTCCATAGCAATTGTTGCATCGGAAGCCGTTCCTATACCTGCATCAATAATAACAGGAACTTTTGCATTACTAACAATAATTGATAAATTTAGTTTATTTTTAATTCCTCTACCCGAACCTATTGGAGATGCCAAAGGCATGATTGCTGATGCACCTAAATCTTCCAATTTTTTTGCAATTATTGGATCGTCTGAAGAATAAACCATTACCTCAAAACCTTCTCTAACAAGTACCTCTGTTGATTTCAAAGTTTCAATCATATTTGGATACAAAGTTTTTTTGTCACCAAGAACTTCTAATTTTACGAGTTTCCAACCTCCCATTTCTCTTGCCAGTCTTAGAGTTCTAAGAGCGTCTTTTGATGTAAAACATCCTGCGGTATTTGGTAAATAAATAATTTTTTTCGGATCTAAGTAATCCATTAAAATAGGTTTTCTTTTATCTAGAATATTAACTCTTCTTACCGCAACGGTAACCATGCCTGCTCCTGAAGCTTTAACAGCATCTGCAGTTTGTTTAAAATTCTTATACTTGCCTGTTCCCACAATTAAACGAGATTTAATAATACGTTTTCCTATTTTGAAATCATCTTTTTTCATTTATCCACCTCCAATGAATTGAACAATTTCAATTTTATCATTATTTTTGACTTTTTTATTTTTGTAATGATCCTTAGGTAAAATTGTACCATTAAGTTCGATTGCTATTTTATTTTCCTTTAGTTTATATTTTTTTATAAGATCTTTAATGCTTAAATTTCTTTGAATTTTTACTTTTTTCCCATTTAATTGTATTTTTGCCATAATTGAGATATTTTAAAATTTTACTATATCAAAATGAATCAAAAAATTCTTGTTATTAATGGACCAAATCTGAATTTGCTTGGAACAAGAGAAAAAGAAAAGTACGGAAAATCTTCACTTGAGGATATAAAAAATAAATGTGAATTACACTCTAAAAAGATTGGTTTAGAAGTTGAGTTTAGACAGTCAAATGTTGAAGGTGAAATAGTAAATTTTATCCAAGATAGTAGTAAAAACTATGGGGGCATTATTATTAATGCCGGTGGATACACCCACACATCTGTAGCAATACTTGATGCGTTACTTGCGGTTAAAAAACCAACTATTGAGTTACATATAACAAATATTTACAAAAGAGAAGATTTCAGGCATAAATCACTAATTAGCAAAGCTGCTGATGGAATAATTTGTGGTTTGGGTGTTGACGGATATGTTATGGCGCTCGACGGAATTAGGAAGATCATAGATAATGAAAATTGATAAAAAATTAATAAAAGAACTTAAGGATTATTTAGAAGAATTTGATTTATCAGAAATTGAATATCAAGAAGGTGATAGAAAAATAAAAGTAGCTAGAAATAAAATTGCTGATAGCAGTCTAACTGCTCATAAACCGAGCTTAACTTCAGTTAAAGAAGAATCTGGAACAAAAATTATCTCTCCGATTATTGGTACCGCATATTTAGCGCCTGAGCCTGGTGCAAAAAAATTTGTTGAAGTGGGAACTCAAATAAAAAAAGGTCAAACCGTAATAATTGTGGAGGCGATGAAAACAATGAATCATGTACCTTCAACTGCTGATGGTGTTGTTAAGAAAATTTTGGTACAAGATGGTCAAGCGGTAGAATTTGGACAAACTTTACTTGTCCTTAAATAATTAATGTTCAAAAAAGTTTTAATTGCAAGTCGAGGAGAAATTGCCGTTAGAATAATAAGAGCCTGTAAAGAATGGGGTATTGCAACCGTTGCGGTACATTCAGATGTTGATTACGATTCAATGCATGTTCGTTTAGCTGATGAAAGCGTTTGTATAGGATCTCACCAACCCCAAAATAGTTATTTAAATATTCCTGCAATAATGTCAGCTGTCGATGTTACTGGTGCAGAAGCAATTCATCCCGGTTATGGTTTTTTATCTGAAAACCACAAATTTGCAGAAATTGTTGAAAAGCATGGAATTAAATTTATTGGTCCCAAAGCAGATATTATAAAAAAGATGGGAAACAAAATTGAGGCAAGGAAAATTGCTAAACAAAATGGCTTGCCAGTAATAGAAGGTTCGGAAGGTGTGGTTAAAAATACAAGCGATGCAAAATCTATTTGTAAAAAAATCGGTTATCCTGTTTTGATTAAAGCTTCGGGTGGAGGTGGAGGTAAAGGAATGAAAGTTGTTGAGGGGGAAGAAAAATTAGAAGAATTATTTTCATTGGCACGTTTAGAAGCAAGAAAATATTTTGGAAATGATGAGGTCTATATTGAAAAATATTTCAAGAACCCAAGACATATTGAGGTACAAATTTTATCCGGAAAAAATAGAACCGTTCACCTTTACGAAAGAGACTGTAGTGTTCAAAGAAACCATCAGAAATTAATAGAAGAATCTCCAAGTCCGGTGTTGGATGAAAAAATGAGATCAGATCTGCTTAATAAAACCGTAAAGATGGTTGAGCCATTAGGATACGAAGGTTCTGGAACAGTTGAATATATCTATGAATCTGGAAAATTCTACTTTTTAGAAATGAACACAAGAATACAAGTTGAACACCCTGTGACTGAAGTTGCCACAGGAATAGATATTGTCAAAGAACAAATATGGATTGCACACTCTGGTGACACCGCTCTAACTCAAGAAGACATCGAACCAAGAGGACATGCTATTGAATGCAGAATAAATGCTGAAGATCCATCTAAAAATTTCCAACCTAGCCCAGGAATAATTTCGGTATATCACCAACCTTCGGGTTTTAGAACTAGAGTCGATGGAGCTATTTTTCAGGGGTGCAAAATCACACCTTATTACGACAGTTTAATTTGCAAATTAATTTGCCATGGAAGAAATAGAACAGAGGCTATACAAAGAACTTTAAGATCTTTAGATGAGTTTGTAATAGAAGGAGTCACAACTACCATTGAATTACACAAAAAAATACTTTCTCATGAAAGATTCATTTCGTCAGAATTCAATACAAATTGGCTAGATAAAGAAAAATTTTATTAGGCCAATTATTTAAATTGATAATGAATATTTTAAGTGATATGAAAACTCAATTATGGGATACCCAAAAAAGCATCGAGGAAGAAGAAAAATCGGCTCAAAAAAAAGAAGGGCTAGAAAAAGAAATAAGAAGAAATAATCTTATTTAAAATGGAGTTAAGAACTCAGATTAAAAAATTGAGTTTGTGGATATTTCTTATTCCTTTCATTTCTATAAATTTATGTTTATTCATCTCTATTAATTTTCATATTTTTGAAAACACATTTTTGAACGTTGATCAGATTGGTCGTTCGTCTTTTACGTTTCCTTATATCGATGGCGGAGTTTCCATAAGTAGAGTTTCTAGAACATATCCTACATATTTGATATTCAAACCAGGAATGATTGTTACTTCAATTTTACTGATATTTTACTGGATAAAAACAAATAAAATTATAAATCTTTACCTCAATAAAGAAAATAAAAATAATATCTTTAAAACTTTTGGAATATTGTCTGCGGTATTTCTCATAATGCACTCTATATTTTTAGGTATAAAATTTGATTATGACCTGTATAAATTTTTTAGAAGATTTATTTTATTAGCTTTTATTATTTTTGAAGTCGTTGCCCAGTCTATTTTGGTTTACAGACTCTTCAAACTAAAAAAAATAATATATCGAGATATCAATGGTCGCGTTTTAATACTTAAAATAATTTTAGTTAGCATCTTAACAGTGGTTGCTATTGCAAGCGTGCCTATAATAACGACAACCGGCAACGTACATTTTAAACATATGCTTGAATGGAATTACTTTGTTGGAGTGCTGTCCTTCTACGTGCTAACTTTTCTCTTCTGGAAAAAAAACTAAAACCTTTGCCTACATCAACCTTTGATTTTTTTGCCATTATTAAGTGAGTTTAGTAAAGATAAAAAGATATAAGGATTGAATGGATGGCCTTAAAAAACCAAAAGATTCAGTCACTTTCGTGACCGAACCTTAAAGTTTGAGACGCTGTTGAAGTACTACCTTCATCTCAGCCACGAGGAATGTTTAGTACTGCTGTCCCCCGTTTTCTGCCCGTTGAGCTTAAACCTCTCGGCCTTTCCCCAACTGGCCAGTTAAGAGTTGCCTCTTAATTAACATCCATTAAATCATGCGGGGAAAAAAATAACTATCACTTTTTAGTTGTTTTTTTTAGTACCTTGTTAGTTACGTGGATAAATTTTCATTTACAGTTTTATCAATCCAGCCTCCTCCAAGAACTCTTTCTCCAAAATTATCTTTATAATAAAACACGCAAGCTTGTCCTGGGGATATACCTTTTTCGTCTTGTAAGATTTCAATTACTACTGAGTCTGTTTTAATTATGGATTTGGCTTTAAGCAATCTTCCAGTAGATCTTACTTTAATAAAAATTTCTTTATCAAATATTTTTTTATCAGATAGAAAATTCATATTTCTTAAATATAATTTTTTTATATTTAAATATTCCTGCGGACCTACAATAATAGAATTTTCTTTAGTTTTTATATCAACAACATAAAGTGGTTCTTGATTTGAAATCTTAATGCCTTTTCTTTGCCCAATCGTATAGTTTATAATTCCATCATGGGAACCTAATTTTTTCCCTTTTAGATCAAAGATATCACCACTTTTGAAAGATTCTGGTCTATATCTTTTTATTACAGAACTATAATCCCCATTAGGAACAAAACAAATATCTTGACTGTCTGGTTTTGCAGCCACATTAAGATTAAGTTTTTCTGCTATATTTCTAGTCTCAGACTTGCTGATTGATCCGAGTGGAAATCTTAAATAATCTAGTTGCTCTTGCGTTGTATTAAATAAAAAATAACTTTGATCCCGATCTTTATCTTCTGCACGATACATTGAACCTTTGTCATTATCTTCGCGCCTTAGTACATAATGACCTGTTACCAAAGCATCTGCTTTCATTTCTTTCGAAAATTGAAATAAATCTCTAAACTTAACTGTTTGATTACATTGAACGCAGGGTATGGGGGTCTCTCCGGCTACATAGCTATCAATAAAAGAGTCTATTACTTCTGCTTTAAATTTTTTTTGGTAGTATAAAATTCTATGTTGGATATTTAATTGCTCACACACTCTTTTAGCATCAACAATATCTTGTCCAGCACAGCACTGCCTTCCGTTGCTCGGAGATTTGGCATCGTCGTATAATTTAAGCGTTATTCCAGTTACATTATATCCTTGCTCTTTCATTAAACCTGCAACAACGGACGAATCGACCCCGCCTGACATAGCCACAACTATTTTTGTGTTTTTAGGTAATTTTTTTATACCTAGTGAGTTAATCATAACCTGTTATATATTATAAAAAAATAAAACTTTCCATTATGCAATATAATCTAGAACCAGGAGATTTTGTTGAACACCCAAAAGAAAGAAGTTGGGGAATCGGTCAAATTCAATCAATCATAAAAAATAGAGTAACTGTTAATTTTCAACACTCTGGCAAAAAAGTAATTAATTCGGACAATATTAGATTAGAAAAAATGAATAATGAACAGTAAAGATTTAAAAATTATAGCTGAGGGTCTTATCGCGACTATGGAAAGTGCTGGAAATAAATCTATTAAAATTCAAAATGAAGGCTTAAAAATCACTATTAAAAAAGACGGATCTCCAGTTACCAATGGTGATTTGGAAGTTAATAAAATTCTTACAGAAAAAATTAGTCAGTTAACACCTGGTATTCCTATTACATCTGAAGAGACAGTTGATTTAAAAAAGAAAAATAAATTAAATACATTTTGGCTCATAGATCCTATCGATGGGACCAAGGAATATATTGCAGGTAAATATGAGTACACTTTAAATGCTGGATTAATAATTGATAATTTGCCAGCTATTGGTTTGGTTGGTGTGCCTAAAAAGAAAAGATTATTTTACTCTTATGGGAAAAGTAATTCATATTTAATTGACCAAGGTAAGACTTTAAGATTGAACTGTGAAAAAAAAACTTCAAAAGGGAAAGTGGTGGCAGTAGTAAATGGCATGAGTCAGCCACCAAAAATTATAAATTTATTAAAAAAATATGGTGTAACCAATTGGTATAAATTAAGTAGCTCGTATAAATTTTGTGTCATTGCTACAGGAGAGGTTGATATTTATGCTTCCATGAAAAGAGCTCATGAGTGGGATTATGCTGCTGGTCATGCAATAGCTGAACATGCTGGGGCGATTATTACTACTCTCGAAAATAAAGAATTTAAATATGGAAAAGAAGATTATAAGAATTTAAGTCTTCTCATTAGACGTAGTAAAGTATTAAAAGATAAATATCATGATTCCAATAATGTACTTTCAGACCGTTTATTAGATGATGCTTTGCATCTGAAGAGAAATGATTAAAACAATATCTATAATTATTCTTTCGGTATCCTTATTTGGTTTAATTTTTTTTATCATAGTAAAAAATTCTATGAAAAAAAGAATTGATTATTATCTGAAACTAAATAAAAAAAAAAGAAAAT
>Ga0208524_1001635_pt1 | contig 10320 bp, 8 predicted proteins | sample ETNtaG_28_FD_185779 | JGI IMG/M metagenome (GOLD analysis project Ga0208524, IMG submission 185779) | Marine microbial and viral communities from oxygen minimum zone, Eastern Pacific Ocean - ETNP201406SV61 (SPAdes) (version 2) | ecosystem: Environmental > Aquatic > Marine > Oceanic ... | reverse complement strand
CGTTGATTCTTCTTCCAGGTAGACTAACGCACTGGAAAGGTCAGGAAATGTTTATAGAGGCGCTACACAATGTAAAAAAAGAAATACCAGATAAAGAATTTTTTGCTGTTGTATTAGGCTCAGATCAAGGGCGTAAAGTTTATAAAAAAAAATTAGTAAGATTAGTAGAACAATATAGATTGCAAAATTGTATTAAATTTATTGATAAGTGTGAATTAATGCCATTAGCCTATAAAGTTTCGGATGTAATTGTATCTTCGTCTATAGAACCAGAGGCATTCGGTAGAGTTTCTGTTGAAGCCCAATCAATGGAAAAACCAATAATTGCAAGCAATATTGGTGGTTCAAAAGAAACAATAATTAACGACAAAACGGGTTTTTTATTCGAAGTTGGGAAAACCGAAGAATTAAGTAAGAGATTAATTCATGTTCTAAACTTGGATGAAAGCACATTGAAATTTATTGGAATTGAAGGTAGAAAAAATGTAGTAAAAAAATTTAACATTGAAAAAATGTGTTTTTCCACTTATTCAGAGTATAAAAAATTAATTAATTAAATGCCAAATATAACCTTGCTAGATGGAAATAAATTAAGTTTTAATAAAAAGGTAACCGGATTGGAGATTTCTGAAAAAATTAGCAAATCTCTTTCAAAGCAAGCATTGATCATGAGCGTTAATGGCGAACTTAAGGATTTAAGTGAAAAAATTGAAAACGATTGTTCTGTCAAGATTTTTACAAATAAAGACAAAGAAGGCTTAGAGATTATAAGGCATGACACTGCCCATATTCTTGCTATGTCTGTTCAAGAATTGTTTTCAGGTACTCAAGTTACTATAGGACCTGTAATTGAGGATGGTTTCTATTATGATTTTTCAAGGAAAGAACCTTTTACGGATGAAGATTTGTTAAAAATAGAAAAACGTATGAAGGAAATAGTTGATAGAAATGAAATTACCAAAAGAGAAGTTTGGAAAAGAGATCAAGCAATTTCTTATTATAAAGATAAGGGAGAAATTTATAAAACCGAGATAATCGAAAGCATTCCTGAAGGAGAAGAAATCTCAATATATTTCCATGGCAAATGGAGTGATTTATGTAGGGGTCCACATTTATCATCAACTGGGAAAATTGGAAAATTTTTTAAACTAACAAAAGTATCAGGAGCTTATTGGAGAGGTGACTCAAATAATGAAATGCTTCAAAGAATATACGGAACATCTTGGCCATCTCAAAAAGAACTTGATGATTATTTAAAAAGAATAGAGGAAGCTGGAAAAAGAGATCATCGAAAGCTGGGCAAAGAAATGAATCTTTTTCATTTTAGAGAAGAGAGCCCAGGATCGGTATTTTGGCATGAAAAAGGATGGATTTTATTTCAAAAACTCGTCAACTATATGAGAAGTAAACAAAAAAAAGCAGGTTATAAAGAAATTAATACTCCCGAAATATTGGATCGTTCGTTATGGGAAAAATCAGGCCACTGGGAAAAATTTGGAGAACATATGTACACTTCAACAACACCAGATGAAAAAATATTTGCAATTAAACCAATGAATTGTCCTGGATGCGTTGAAGTATTCAAACAAGGTCTCAAAAGTTATAGAGACTTACCTTTTAAAATGTCTGAATTTGGAAAAGTACATAGGTTTGAACCATCAGGTGCTTTACATGGTTTATTAAGAGTTAGAGCGTTCACTCAAGATGATGCTCATATTTTTTGTACAGAAGATCAAATTACTGACGAATGTTTAAGTGTAACAAATTTGATATTAGAAATTTATAAAGATCTAGGCTTTACTAATGTTCTACTGCAGTTTTCTGATAGACCACAAAAAAGAGTGGGAGATGATAAAATTTGGGATAAAGCTGAAGCAGCATTATTAAAAGCAATAAAACAATCAAATTTAAAATATGAAATTAATAAAGGTGAAGGTGCATTTTATGGGCCAAAAATTGACTTTGTACTCAGGGATAGTATTGGCCGTGATTGGCAATGCGGAACTTTGCAAGTTGATTTAAATTTGCCAGGTAGATTAGGAGCAACATTTGTAGATAAAGATGGTTCAAAAAAAATTCCAGTTATGCTTCATAGGGCTTTATTTGGATCCCTAGAAAGATTTATTGGAATATTAATTGAAAATTATGCTGGCAAATTGCCATTTTGGATTTCACCTTTGCAAGCCATGGTTATACCAATTTCTGATGAATTTGATGATTATGGGAAAAAAGTCTATGAAAAAGTAACTGAAGTTGGAATTAATTGTGAAATAGATTTAAAAGAGCATAACTTAAATTACAAAATTCGAGAACATTTAATGTCAAAAATTCCTATTTTGCTTATTTGTGGAAAAAAAGAAGTTGACTCTAACAGCATAACTATTAGAAAATCAGATTCTGAGAAACAACAAACTATGGAATTAAGTACTTTTCTAAAAAAATTTTCTGCTTTGAATAAAGCACCTTCATTTTAAGTGGCAGAATTTAAGAAAAATTATTTTCAAAGAAGAACAAAGCCAAAAGGACCTAGGGCAAATCATAGGATTAATTCACACGAAGTACAGGTTATTAATAGCGCAGGTGAAAATTTGGGAATTATGAATACCAACAAAGCAATCTCAATTGCAAAAGAAGAAGGTTTGGATTTAATAGAAATAGCACCAAATACCAATCCTCCAGTTTGTAAAATAATTGATATGGGTAAGTTTAAATATGAAGCTCAAAAGAAAGCTAACAAGGCAAAAAAAAGACAAAAAAAAATTGAATTAAAAGAAATTAAGTTAAGACCAGTTACAGAAATTCATGATTACAATTTCAAATTAAAAAATGCACAAAAATTTCTTGCAAAAGGAGATAAAGTAAAATTTACAATTCGATTTAAAGGTAGAGAATTAATGCATTCAAACCTTGGAAATGATTTAATGAATCGAATTCAAGAAGATATTAAGTCAGTTGGCAAAGTGGAAATGAGTCCGAAGTTTGAGGGCAGGCAAATGATAATGGTAATTCAGCCTTTATAAAGCATAATATTAGTTGTAAATTTAATTCAATATTTGTATAAACTCATCGAATTATGCCAAAATTAAAAACTAAAAGTTCAGCAAAAAAAAGATTTAAAATTACTGCAAGAGGCAAAGTAATTATGTCTCAAGCAGGGAAAAGACATGGTATGATTAAAAGAACAAATAGACAAATTAGAAATCAAAGAGGCACAACAGTTATGTCAAAACAAGATGGGAAAATTGTTAAGTCGTATATGCCTTACAGTTTAAGAGGATAAAATGGCAAGAGTAAAAAGAGGCGTAACAAGTCATGCTAAACATAAAAAAGTTTTAAAAGCTGTAAAAGGACAGTGGGGCAGAAGAAAAAATACTATTAGAGTTGCTAGACAAGCAATGGAAAAAGCAATGCAATATGCTTATAGGGATCGTAGAACAAAAAAAAGGGAATTTAAATCTTTGTGGATACAAAGAATTAATGCAGGTGTTAGAGCAGAAGGACTAACATATTCGAAATTTATTAATGGTTTAAGTAAATCTGGAATTAAACTGGACAGAAAAATTCTAGCAGAGATAGCGTATAGTAACCCTGAGGCATTTAGGACCATAGTCAAAAAAGCTCAAGCTGCACTTAACTAATCTTCACTATTGTTTTTCTTCAGTTAAGAAATAATCTGCAATTATGTCAGAGATTATAAAAATAAAAGAAAAATATCTTTCTAAATTAAATGAGTTTTTAGATCAAAATAAACTAAATGAAATCAAGACAGAATTGTTTGGGAAGAATGGAATAATATCAAAAAAATTTAGGCAGCTAGGATCAATTACTGAAGAAGAAAGAAAAGATTTTGCTGTAGAACTAAATTTATTAAAAAATGAACTACAAGAATTAATTTTAAAAAAAACTGAAGAAATTCAAAATCAAGAAATAAACAAAAAACTTAAGAATGATAATATTGACGTAACTTTACCTGGAAGACCTTACTTTGCTGGAAAAATTCATCCTGTTTCACAAGTAATTGACGAAATTATTTCTATTTTTTCTGAAATAGGTTTTTCTGTTGAAGAAGGACCAGATGTAGAAAGTGAATATTACAATTTTTCTGCACTTAATACTCCAGAAAATCATCCAGCACGAGATATGCATGATACTTTTTATCTTGATCATTCTAAAGATTTACTTTTACGAACACATACATCGCCTGTTCAAATCAGAACAATGCTGAAAGGCAAACCACCTTTTAAAATAATTGCTCCTGGAAGAACTTATAGACATGATAGTGACCAAACACATTCGCCCATGTTTCATCAGTTAGAAGGATTACATATAGATAAAAATATAAACATGGGTCATCTCAAGGGTTGTTTATATTATTTTGTTAAGAAATTTTTTGAAGTTGATAAAGTGAAGGTTAGATTCAGACCTAGCCATTTTCCTTTTACTGAACCATCAGCAGAAGTAGATATTGGATATAAAATACAAGACGGGAAAATCAAAATTGGGGAAGGTACCAAATGGTTAGAAATTCTTGGATGTGGAATGGTACATCCCAACGTTTTAAAAAATGTAAAAGTAAATCCAAAACAATACCAAGGGTATGCTTTTGGCGTAGGTATTGATCGATTGGCCATGTTAAAATATGGAATAAATGACCTAAGAGCTTTTTTTGAAAGTGACATTAGATGGTTAGAATTTTATGGGTTTGATCCGTTAGATATTCCAACAAATTATAGAGGTTTAAGCAGATGATAACTTCATTATCATGGTTAAAAAATCATCTAGATACAAAAAAAAACATAAATCAAGTAATAGAGCGTTTGATAGAAATTGGACTAGAAGTAGAAAATATAAAATCACCAAATGCTAATTTAGATAACTTTATTGTATGTAAAATTGTAAAATCTCAAAAACATCCTAATGCAGATAAACTAAAGCTTTGCGAAGTAGATATAGGTTCAGGAAATTTAATTAAGGTTGTCTGTGGAGCTCAAAATGCTAGGGAAGGACTGTTTGCAGTCTATGCTCCACCAGGCGCAGTCATTCCAAAAAATAATATAAAGTTGAAAGTAGCAAAAATAAGAGGAATAGAATCTTACGGAATGCTTTGCTCAGGTTACGAACTTGAAGAATCTTCAGATAAAGAAGGAATTATTGAATTAGATGAAAAAGAAAAAAATATTGGTGAAAAATATTTTAAAAATATTGGAGAAAAAACTATGGATATTGCCATTACACCGAATAGACCTGATTGTTTGGGTGTTCGAGGTATAGCAAGGGATTTGGCATCTTCAGGTTTAGGTCAGTTAAAAAAACAGCTTACTACTAAAATAAATCAAAAATTTAAAAATCCAATTAAAGTTTCAATAAAAAAAGAAAAAGGACAGGGATGTGGTATTTTTGGAAGTGTTTACATTAAAAATGTTCAAAATAAAGAAAGCCCTGATTGGCTTAAAAAAAGAATTATATCTTTAGGTTTGAAACCAGTTTCAGCAATTGTTGACACTACCAATTATATAATGTTTGATTTGAATCGACCTTTGCATGCTTATAATGCTGATAAGATTGATCAAGAAATTATTGTTAGAAACTCAATAAAAGGTGAATCTTTTGAAGCTTTAGACAACAGAAAATATACACTTCAAAACAATATGTGCGCAATAAGTGACAAGTCGGGAGTTTTAGGTCTTGGAGGAATTATTGGTGGAACTAGATCCAGTACAGAACTTTCTACTAAAAATATTTTATTAGAATCTGCATATTTTTTTCCATCGCCAATCAGAAAAACCTCTAAAATACTAAATATTGATACTGATGCAAAATATAGGTTTGAAAGAGGTATAGATCCTGATTCTATAAAATTAGGCTTGGAACTTGGGATGAGCATGATACTGGATATTTGCGGCGGTGAAGCAAGCAAGTTTTCAATTGTAGGAAAAATAAAAGATAAAAGAAAAATAATCGATTTAGAAACAAAAAAGTTTTCAAAAGTCATTGGGTTTTCAATTACAAGCGCAGAAATTAAAAAAATTTTATCTTCTTTAGGATGTTCTTTAAAAATGAGTAAAAAAAAAATGAAGGTTTTACCACCTACTTGGAGACCAGATATAAAGGAAGATATAGATCTTATAGAGGAGTTAACAAGAATTAAAGGTTATGACAAAGTGCCTTTAATAAATCCTGAAAAAGAAAATATTAAAGACACCTTAAATAATAAACAAAAACTTTTTAATTTTGCTCAAAGATCTGTAGCATCAAAAGGTTATGCGGAAGCAGTTACGTGGTCTTTTACAGATTCAAAAATAGATAATCTTTTTTCAGAATTAAAAAATGAAATTAAATTATCTAATCCAATTTCAAGTGATTTAGATGTTCTAAGATCATCTCTTTATTCTAATTTAATGATTGGCGCAAAAAAAAATATTCATAGAAATTTTGAAGATTTAATGTTGTTTGAAATAGGACCTGTTTTTAAAGGTAGTAAACCCGGAGAACAATCAACAATGATTGGTGCAATTAAAACAGGAAAATATTCTAGAAAAAATTGGATTGAAAAAGAACGAAACTTTGATGTTTATGACATTAAAAATGATGCTCTAAGAATTCTAAATGAAGTTGGCATTAATAGTGATAAGATAATTGTGAGCAAGAAAACAAAAAAATGGTACCATCCCGGAAGGTCTGGTTTGTTGTCATTGGGTTCATCTAGCGGTCCAGAACTTGCATACTTTGGAGAAATTCATCCATTTATTATTAAAAAGTTAGATCTTAGAACTGATAATGTTTTAGGTTTTGAAGTCATTTTAGATAACATACCCGAGTCAAGAAAAAAAATTAGAGAATCAAAACCAAAATTTACTGTTTCTGATTATCAAAAAGTAGTTAGAGATTTTGCTTTTGTTATTGATGAAAAATATAATTCTGGAGAAATTATAAATTTAGTTAAAAAAATTGATAAAAAATTAATTAAGGATGTAAGAATTTTTGATGTTTATCAAGGAGATAATATTGCAGCAAGAAAGAAATCTATTGCTTTTAATGTAACTCTAGAACCTAAAGACAAAACTTTAAGCGATAATGATATAGAAGAAGTGAGCAAAAAAATTATATCAACAGTTCAAGAAACTACAGGCGCAACATTAAGATCGTAATGTCAACCATCGATCATATTAGAAATTTTGCTATTATTGCACATATTGACCATGGTAAATCTACTATTGCTGATCGAATAATCCATAAATGTGGTGGCCTTACAGATAGAGAAATGAAAGATCAGGTTCTAGACTCTATGGATATTGAAAGAGAAAGAGGAATTACAATTAAGGCGCAAACAGTTAAGCTTAATTATAAATCTAAGGATGGAAAAGATTACATTCTCAATATTATTGATACTCCAGGACATGTTGATTTTAGCTATGAAGTTAGTAGATCGCTGTATGCATGTGAAGGTTCAATTTTAATTGTTGATAGTACTCAGGGAGTTGAAGCTCAAACACTTGCAAATGTTTATCAAGCTTTAGATATTAATCATGAAATTGTACCCGTCTTAAATAAAATTGATTTACTTGCTTCAGATTTAGAAAAAACAAGCAAACAAATAGAGGATGTGATTGGTATTGATACTAGCAATGCTATTCCATGTTCTGGAAAGACAGGTGAAGGAATTGAAGAAATTTTAGAGCAGATTATAAAAACATTGCCAGGCCCCAAAGGAGAAAAAGATGAAATTTTAAAGTGTTTGTTAGTTGATAGTTGGTATGACGCTTATCTAGGGGTTGTTATTTTAGTTAGAGTGATTGATGGAAAAATTAAAAAAAATATGAAAATTAAAATGATGTCAACTAATCAAGAGCATATTATTGAAAAAGTTGGAGTGTTCACACCTAAACCAAAGGATGTTGATGAATTAAATGCAGGTGAAATTGGTTTTATTACAACTGGAATAAAAATATTATCAGAGACAAAAGTCGGTGACACAATATGTGAGTCAAAAAAGCCGTTGAAAGAAGCTTTGCCAGGATTTAAGCCAAGCAAACCAGTTGTTTTTTGCGGGTTGTTTCCAGTGGATAGTTCAGAATATCAAAAATTAAAAGACGGATTAGCAAAACTTCAACTAAATGATGCAAGTTTTTCTTTTGAAGCAGAATCTTCTTCAGCACTTGGTTTAGGTTTTAGATGCGGTTTTTTAGGATTATTGCATTTAGAAATAGTTACAGAAAGATTAGAAAGAGAATTTGATATAAATTTATTAACCACTACTCCAGGTGTAGTTTACAAAGTTCATTTGAATAAAGGAAATGTAATAGATTTACAAAACCCATCAAGCTTACCTGATCCAACACATATTAAGTTTATTGAAGAACCTTGGATTAAGGCAACAGTTATAACGCCAGATGAATATCTTGGATCAGTAATAAAGATTTGTCAGGATAAAAGAGGCATACAAACTAATTTAACTTATTCTGGAAATAGAGCAGTAATTAATTATGAATTACCTTTAAATGAAGTTGTTTTTGATTTTAATGATAGGTTAAAATCTATGACTAGTGGTTATGCTAGTTTTGATTATGAAATTATTGAACATAGAGAAGGAGATTTAGTTAAATTAGGAGTTTTAGTAAATTCAGAACCAGTAGACGCACTTGCTATGATGATACATAAAGATTTTGCTCAATCTACAGGAAGAGAAGTATGTGAAAAATTAAAAGATTTAATTCCAAGGCACAATTTTATGATTCCAGTTCAAGCAGCAATAGGAGGTAAAATTATTGCAAGAGAAACAATTAAAGGTTTTAAAAAAGATGTACTTACAAAGATACATGGTGGAGGAGCAACGGATAGAAAAAGAAAACTACTAGAAAAACAAAAAAAAGGTAAAGCTAGATCAAAACAATTTGGCAGAGTAGAAATTCCACAAGAAGCATTTATTGGAGTGCTAAAAATAAATAAGGAAACTTAGATGGAGAGATGGCCGAGTGGTTGAAGGCGCACGCTTGGAAAGTGTGTATACGAGCAATCGTATCGTGGGTTCGAATCCCACTCTCTCCGCCATATTCCGATAGAATCCCTACATAATTCCGAGAGAAATTTTCTCAATGTTAACCGTTGTCGTCGGTGTGTCGTCGACAGCATTAAAAACGGAGGAGAAAATGCACTTAAGGAAAAGAAACAATAAATGGCAATGTTTAATTAATTATAAAGGTTACCGAATAGCCAAGACCTTTATCAAGAAACAAGAAGCTCAAAAGTGGGCTTTAAAAACAAAGACACAATTAGAAAGCAATAGTTTTCAAGACACATCTTGTTTAGCAACCATGAAGCTGAAGGACTTGTTAAAATTGTATCATGATAAATTCAAATCAAAAACAAGAAGACCCAAGCAATTTCAATATGAAATAAATTTATTATGTAGACAAAGTATAGGAAACATTACTTTGTTAAAATTAAACAGCAGGCATATAGCTGAATTTAGAGATGAAAAACTTAACATTGGTAAATCACCATCTACCGTAAAAAAATACTTAAGCATAATCTCGAGGGCGTACAACATTGGTAAAAAGGAATTGATTTTACCTTTGCAATTCAATCCTGTCTCATTAGTAACAAAGCCAAGCGAACCTTCAGGAAGAGATAGAATTTTATCAGATAAGGAACTAAATCGATTATTGGAAACAGCAAACCAATCAAGTATCTACTGCATGAGACAACTTATAATTCTTGCTATAGAAACACTCTGTAGACGTTCAGAATTGTTAAATCTGAAAAGAAGTGATGTTGATTACCACAATAGGACAGCACACATTAAGACAACAAAGAACAACACACCAAGAACCATTGGCTTGTCTCCATTAGCTATAACAACATTCAAAGCTCTTCCATCAACAATAGATGGCAGGTTTATAAATATTGGCAGTATAGGAAGCTTTGACAAAGCTTTTAAAAGATGTGTTGAGAAAGCAAACATTAAAGATTTTCGTTTTCATGACTGCAGACATGTAGGAGCAACAAAACTTGCTAAGCAGGGCTGGACGGTGTTGGAGCTGGCTGCTCAAGGAGGTTGGAAGTCAACCAGTATGGTTAAACGTTATGCAAACATTAACGCTGAACATCTTGCTCTAAAGTTTATTTCTAAATAGTAAAAATTTTCATTAAATACTTTTGATTGTCTGCTAAGATAAAAATAAAAGAAAAAAACGCAAATGAAAAGGGGCGTTCTGTTGCCAGGTGCCCTAATTTTTTCTATTTTTAGAATAATAAATTACACCAAAAATAAGTGTGACGATAAGTATTTCAATTAACATTAAAGGGAAATTAATGTCATAA
>Ga0208524_1001626_pt1 | contig 10355 bp, 7 predicted proteins | sample ETNtaG_28_FD_185779 | JGI IMG/M metagenome (GOLD analysis project Ga0208524, IMG submission 185779) | Marine microbial and viral communities from oxygen minimum zone, Eastern Pacific Ocean - ETNP201406SV61 (SPAdes) (version 2) | ecosystem: Environmental > Aquatic > Marine > Oceanic ... | reverse complement strand
TCAGTTGTCGCATTATCAAAAGATGACCCATCATCCGTTGATCTCACAATGTTTCCTGAATCACCAACTGCCACGAAGGTATTGTTGCCGAAGGTGACTCCTCTGAGAGTGTTTCCAGTTGAATTATCAGTTGTCGCATTATCAAAAGATGACCCATTGTTCGTTGATCTCACAATGTTTCCTGAATCGCCAATTGCCACGAAGGTACTGTCCCCGAAGGTGACTCCATAGAGATGATTTGCAGTTGGGGAAGTTGCATTTTCCCAAGATGACCCATTGTTCGTTGATCTCACAATGTTTCCTGAATCGCCAACTGCCACGAAGGTATTATTGCCGAAGGTGACTCCAGAGAGGTTATTTACAGTTGGAGAAGAACCAACTGCCACGAAGGTATTGTTCCCGAATGCTGCTTCAAAGAGATTATTTGCAGTTGGAAATACATGCAGGCTCACATTGTCTGCACGGTAAGTTGAGTTTTTATTAACTCCGGTAGAACTCACACCTCCATCCACCAGAACCCAGCATCCGACTGAAACGTTATCCACATCCGCACTTGCCGTTCCGGAGCCATTACTGACCACACATTTCCCGTTGGGCTGGGTTTTGACACGAACGTTGTATTTGGCGCTGGAAGCAACTTGAAATGAAAAACTGCCGTCGCTGGTAAGTGTTTGATCACTTCCGTAGTTGTTTTGAAGGACCAGTGTTCCTGAAAGTCCGCTGACACTCCCTGAAACAGTATAAACTGTGTAAGAACATATTATGCTCACATCACTCACATTGTCGGAAACCACACCGCTATTCAGGTTTGGTGTACAGATCTGACCCGTAGGCTGTGTTTTGACGGTCACCAGATATGTAGCCCCTTGACCCACTTTAGTTGTAAAGCTAAAACTGGTGTTGCTGCTGACAGTAAGATCATCTCCGGAATTGTTCTGCAGTGTTACACTTTGCCCTGAATACAAACCTACAACTGTACCGGAAATGGTATGTGATTCAGAACTGCATGTAACCACCACTGTTGTACTCGCACTGAGTGTTCCTTCTCCCTCGGTCACCGTGCAGGTTTGACTGACTGGTTGCTGACGTACTGTGATATCGTATGAAGTACCACTGGAAAATGAACCAAAGGAATAAGTTCCATCTGTGGTAATTCCAAGTGCCTCATTTTCTGTGAAAACATTAGCTGCCGTACTCTGTCCACTGCTCAAAATCACATTTTTCCCCTGCTGAAGACCTGAGACGCTAACTTTAAGTTCAGGCAAACTGCCTCCCCCCCCGCTACTGCTTTCCTCAGTTGCGGCACATCCAGTCAAAGTGACAAAAAGAGCTAATAATATTGCTATCTTTGTTGTTTGCTTATTTATACTGAACATTATTTGGTTTTGCTATTCAAATTGGAGAAATAGATTTTCATTAATTTAGCAGTTTAAAATGGATTCTTCATAACCCTGATTTGATTTATTCCACTGCTGTTAGTCTCACTCCAGGCAGCATATAGTTTCGAGCCGCTTACCGCCATGACCGGAGTTGTAGCAACTTTTAAGGTATTATAATTTAAACCAAAACGGCTGATGCCTAAGTCATCGTAACGGTCTACTGCCGTCCATTCCGGAGAACTGTCATCACCATTATACTTTGCCAGCCGTATTTGTTTACTGAGTCCACGCTCCTGGGCCCATGTCACGTGAAGACTGGAATTAAATACAGTCAACCTCGGCGCAGTAGCATTTTCATTTCCGTCATTGTCAATGATCATGTTCATACCCTTTGTACTGTCTCCATTATCGACAAAGCTCCATGCAGGAGACGTAATATTTCCATTGAAGACGGCAACTCTGATTTGTGTAACGTTATTGCTGTTTGACTCCTGCCAGACAGCATATAGTTTTGAGTTGAAAACAGTCAGTTCCGGGGCTTCTGCATTGTAGGAAGAGTTTCTGTTGATTCCGGAGGATGTGCTGTTATCCACTGATATCCAGCTGGTGGAACTTTCGATGCTGACTTTCACCCGGATTTGTCCAGTCACATTGTCACTTCCATTCTCACTCCAAATTGCATACAGATTAGAACTAGAAGAAGCTAATCTTGGCTGAGTAGCATCGCGACTAGTGTTAACATTGATGCCGGTGATACCGTTACCGTCCCATAAAGATCCGGTTGCCTTGGCCACACGAATTTGGCTTACACTGACATTATCCAATTCACTCCAGGTAACGTAGGGGCTGTTGTCAAAACTGTGATAAACTCCATGAGGAGATGAAAGTGCCTGATTATTTTTATTGATGAGTGCAATATAGTTCCATGAACTGTTTATGTATCTTGCAACTGTTACAAAACTTGTGCCCGCAAGCTCCTCAATCCAGGTCATATATAAAGATGGAATAGTCTTATCTTCCACAAATATAAATGGTTGAGTAGCATCTTCAGAATTAGCTGCAGAAATAAAGCTTTTGAAGTTAATTCCGGAAGAATCCACAAAACTCCAGCTACTCGAGTTATCATCATATTTTGCGACTCGAATTCGACTTTTGTTGTCAGAACTTGAAGGCTCCACCCAGGCATTGTAGAGTGTTGAGTCGAATTCAACAAGTTGCGGACTGCTGCCATTTTGACTGACATTGTCGTTGATTCCTCCACTGGTTACATTGTCAATGTATTCCCAGCAAACTGCCTTAAGATCCGTGTAATCCTGAGTAACGTTGCTGCGTGTTCCATTGGTCACGGAACAAGTTCTGTTATCCGGCTGAGATGGAATGTATATCATGTAGCCTCCGCCTTCTGCTACTGGAGTACTAAAGCTGAACGAGCCGTTATCTGAGATCGTTTTTGTTTCATTATCAAATTGCAGCCCCAGTGTAGTAGATCCCAGTCCACTAGCAGTTCCACTCAAAAAATAGGACCGGACTGCACATACAATGGAAACACTGCTCATATTGTCACTTGCAAGGCCGCGATTATTGGCTGCAGAACATATAAATGGAGACGGCTGGGTTTTAACAGTTACATTGTATGCACTGCCCTTGTTGATTTTGTTTGTAAAGCTGAAACTACCGTTTATAACTGTGAGATTATCTGTACCATTATTTTGCAGAACCACTGAGCCTGTTAACCCACTTACTGTACCACTAACATTGTAGCTAGCGCCTGTACAGGTAATTGTTATATTTGAAATGTTCTGAGAAGTTGTACCTGAAGCATCTGAGACTGTGCAAGTCTGCGTATTGGGCTGCAGCTTTACCGAGACACTGTATGTACTTCCGGAGCTGACACGGTCCTGAAAAGTAAAACTGATATCATCTGCTCCAGTTTGTTCAATAACAGTATAATCTGCACTATTATTTTGAATGACTAAAACACCCGATAATCCGGTTACAGTTCCGCCGATACTGTAAGTGGGACTTGAAGAAGAACTTGAATCTGTATTTTCTGAAGCACACCCAAAAAATAATAAAATTGAACTGATGAAAAATGTTATGAGTTTCCAATGATAATTCCGAAAATAAAACACTTAAACCTGCTGGAGCGTTGGGAATACTACACCCGGGTGAATTTCAAGCACTGAGAGTAAATTGATAAAAAATACACTCTGTCTATGCAACTCATGTTCCGAGTCACCTTAAAAAGATGACCCATAGCTTATCTGGAATAATTATACACTTATCAGCAACGATAAAAAACTGCTTTATGCAAGATTCTGAACTTTGAAAATCCCTGCAAAATGAAACACAAGCCGCTTGCCACTTAGCTCCAGTTTTTATAGACTCGACAGATGCTAAAGATGACAACCTAGGGTGATATTTTATATTCTTAACTAGCTCATCATTTAGTCCATGCTGACAATTAATATATGGATGCATATGAAACTGGACGAAATAGATCTGAAAATATTGGTCGCTCTGCAGGACGACGGCAGGATTACAAAAACCAGACTGGCTGAAAAAGTACACCTGTCAGTCAGTCCCTGTCATGAACGTTTAAAGAGACTCGAACAGGCAGGATATATCGAAGGTTATTTTGCAAAAATTGATATTGACAGGATTGTCGCCAACTCGCTGGTTTTAGTACAAATACATTTAAAACAGCACCGTTCCGAGGATTTCAGTAAATTTGAAGAAGCAATCCTGGCAACTCCGGAAGTGGTAGAATGTCATGCTTTAGGTGGGGGTGTGGATTATATACTCAAAATGATAGTTAACAATATTCACCATTATCAGCAGAAAATCGAATTCCTCCTTAAATCTGAACTGAACATCGAACGCTACTACACCCACATTGTGACCAAACCTGTCAAACAATGCGGCTATCCAATTGAAAAACTGCTCAAGCCGGAAAGTGATACTTGAGTTTGTCAAGTAAGGCCAAATAAAATTCTGTCGACCGCAAATATTTTTCTGATTTTTTCCAAATAAACTGAAAATTCAATAACACTTTTTGTCTGTTAAACGATAGTCTGAATTTATACTTTCTTCTAAGTTCAACCTGTCGTCAAAAGAACCATGTCAACAAATCAAACAATAGCACAGCTTCAGAGCACAGACCGTGAGACCGTCTTTCATCCGTCAACACACGCGAGTGACCATGCTCACGGAAAAGTTCCAGTCAATATTATTCAAAGCGGCAATGGAATATACATTAAAAATCAGCAAGGCACAGAACTTCTGGATGCATTCGCAGGACTCTACTGTGTGAATGTCGGTTACGGAAGAACAGAAATCGCAGATGCGATCTACGAACAGGCTAAAAAACTGGCCTATTATCACACTTATGTCGGGCATTCCAACGAAGCAATTATCGAATTATCAAGGCGTATTATTGACTGGGCTCCGGACGGAATGCGTAAAGTTTATTATGGACTTTCCGGTTCTGATGCAAACGAAACGCAAATCAAACTGGTGCGTTATTATCAGAATATTCTGGGCAATAAGTCCAAAAAGAAAATTATTTCACGAGACAGGGGATACCACGGTTCGAGTATTGCCGCAGGAAGTTTGACCGGTCTTAACCTGTTTCATCAAGCTTTTGATTTGCCGATTGACGACATCCTCCACACGCTTGCTCCGCATTTTTACAGGAATGCTGAAGACGGCATGAGCGAAACCGAATTCTCACAGCACTGTGCTGACGAGTTGGAAAAAATGATTCTGGCGGAAGGTCCTGAAACAGTAGGAGCTTTCATCGGTGAACCGGTAATGGGAACAGGCGGATTGATTCCTCCACCTGAAGGATATTGGGATGCTGTTCAAAAAGTGCTGCGTAAATACGAAGTGCTTTTAATTGCCGATGAAGTCGTTTGCGGCTTTGGACGAGTCGGTACGCCATTTGGTTCACATCTCTATGATATGCGTCCGGATTTAATCACGATTGCTAAAGGCCTGACCAGCGCCTATTTACCGCTTTCCGGAGTGATTGTGGGTGAACGCGTCTGGGAAGTAATCGAACGTGGCTCCGAAGAGCTCGGTCCCATGGGACACGGCTGGACCTATTCCGGGCATCCCTTAGGCGCCGCAGCGGCGCTGTCAAATCTTGATATTCTGGAACGGGAAAAATTAACCGAAAATGCGCGTGAGACAGGTTCATATCTGCAGGAAAAGTTTAAAAAATCGTTTGAAAACCATCCGCTGGTTGGAGAAGTACGAGGTGTAGGCTTACTGGCCGCGCTGGAGTTTGTGGCGGATAAATCAAAAAAACTGCGCTTTGACACTAACTGGAAAGTAGGGGCTAAGGTTTCGGCGGCTTGTCTCGAACAAAATCTTATCGCGCGTGCTATGCCGAACGGTGACATCCTTGGTTTCGCACCGCCTTTGAGCATCACCAGAACAGAAGTGGACGACATCGTAAAGCGTACCACAAAAGCGCTGAATTCAGCCGCGGATCTGTTGACCAAAGAATACTCTTGGAAAGGTTGAAATACAGAATCCGGATTTGCTGTCATGATGAAAAGCTGCGCCTGTGAAAACCGGAACAGCTTTCAATTAATAATATAGAAAATAAATAATGAAAAAATATACTATTGCGGTGGTCGGCGCCCTGGGAAATGTCGGTACGGAAATACGTGACATTCTGGAAAAAAGTGAGCTGCCAGTCGGAAACCTTGTGCTGATGGATATCGCGCAAAACACGGGTAAAAAAGTCCGTTGGCGTGAAACGGATTATGCTGTAATTGAAGCAAAACCGGAAGCGTTTGCAGGAGTCGATATCGCCATCATGAGCGCAGGTGCTGAAGCCTCGCTGGAACTCTCTCCGGAGGCGGTAAAACTAGGTTGTGTGGTAATCGACAATTCCACTGCATTCAGAATGGTTCCAGAGCATCCGCTGGTTATTCCGGAAGTAAACACAGACTCGCTGGAAAATCACCGTGGAATAATCGCCAATCCAAACTGCTCAACGATTCAAATGCTGGTTGCGTTAAAACCAATTCATGACAATTACCGAATCAAGCGCGTGATCGTCAGTACTTATCAGGCCGTAAGCGGTTCCGGACAGGCCGCGGTGGACGAACTGCAGAAGCAGACACATGCTTTTGCAAACGGTGAGGAAATGCTTGCAGAAGTTTATCCGCATCAGATTGCTTTCAATATTCTGCCGCACATTGACCTTTTTCTGGAAAATGGCTACAGCAAAGAAGAAATGAAAATGATCCTGGAAACGGCAAAAATACTTGATCCTCAGATTAAAATAACTGCTACCACAGTCAGGGTACCAGTGACGAACGGCCATAGTGAAAGCCTGAATGTCGAAACTGAAAAGAGCTTTGAGATAGAGGAAATAAAAACACTGCTCGCCGCATCTCCCGGAATTGAACTTGAGGATGATCCGGAAAATAATGTTTATCCGCTTGCTTTGAATGCCGTCGGAAAAGACGCGGTTTTTGTGGGACGTATCCGCCGGGATTTTTCAACGGATAACGCGCTCAACATGTGGTGTGTTTCCGATAATCTTCGCAAAGGTGCGGCTCTGAACACCGTTCAAATTGCACAGGAACTGGTAAAACGGGACTTGGTCAGAGTTCCTTAATTTTCAATAAAAATCAAAAATAATATGCAGAATAATAACGGATCCGCAGATTCAATCATCGTGATGAAATTCGGCGGTACCAGCGTCCGCAGTGAAGAGTCACGGTCCCACGCAATTAAACATATTCGCATTCATGCCGAATCCGGCAACAAGCTGGTTGTGATAGTTTCCGCAATGGGACGCAAAGGTGAGCCTTATGCAACAGACACACTGATTGCACTGCTCAAAGATTTAGGAGAACCGGTCAATCCCTCGGAACTCGATGCGGTAATGAGTATCGGGGAAACACTAAGTTCCGCATTTTTTTCGCATTTGCTCAGTCAAAACGGACTTCCTGCAGAAGCATTCACCGGAAGACAGGCAGGTATCTTAACTGACGATAATCCCGGAAACGCTGAAATTCTGGAAATCAATCCCGCCCGAATTCTGAAGGCGCTGAATCAGGGAAAAATCGCGGTCGTCGCCGGTTTTCAGGGAGCAACCGCAGCAGGAGATGTGCGTACTCTTGGACGAGGAGGCAGTGATACGAGTGCAGTAGCGCTGGGTGCCGCACTGAATGCAAAGAGAGTGGAAATTTATTCTGATGTTGACGGTATCGCAAATTGTGATCCCCGTCAAATTTCGGCTGCGTCTTTTATAAATTCAATCAGTGCAAAGCAAATCCTGAGCATGGCGAACGAAGGCAGCTCGGTTCTTCATCCACGGGCAGTGAAAGCGTCACTCAAAACAAAAACACCGATTGTCGCACGCAACACTTTCAGTGCTGCAGCCGGTACCACAATTTTTCACCATGACGCTACTGAGCAAAGCAAGCTGGTTACACTGGCGCACAGAGAAAACTTGGCACTCATCACCTTTGAGGAAACCACGGATGCGCAGAAATTAGCTCCGGAAATGATCCGAATTGATGAACATAGATTTCTACTGAAAAATGATGTTTATCTGGAAAACAACTTAAAGCTGTTCAGCAAAAGTTCTGCCACTCTGCAAAAGGCAGAGGGCTGGGCTACTGTTTCGGTGGTCTTTGACAAAAGTGCGGCAAAAAGCAAAAATGTTCCAAACGCAGAAATTATCCCTTCCAGCGAAAATGTGATTTGTTATCTGCTAAAAGAAGAACATTTGTCTTCTTCTTTGCAGATTTTGTATGAGCATTATATTTTGGGGGAGTGAATATAAGCTGAGAACTAACAATTTTGCTAGAAAAATTGTTGATTTCTGACTGTTTACGCTTCCATCAAAAAATAACATCAAGAAAAATGAAATATGCCAAGATTTGAAAAAGAAGAATATGATGTCCGTATCACAAAGGTGCGGCAAAGTATGGCTGAGAAAAATATTGAAGTATTGATCGTCACAGATCCTTCCAACATGGCATGGCTAACGGGATATGACGGTTGGTCGTTTTACGTGCATCAGTGTGTGATTTTGACTTTGGAAGGCGAACCTTTCTGGTATGGACGCGGAATGGACGCTAACGGTGCAAAACGGACAGTGTTCATGCAGCATGAAAATATTATCGGTTATCCGGATGACTATGTACAAAATCCGCAAAAACATCCAATGGATTATTTGAGTGAAATTTTCAAAGGAAAAGCTGGAACGTCAGCTGCCGGAGCTTCCGTTGGTACAGGCTTGGCAAATAAAACAATCGGGGTGGAAAAAGACAATTATTATTTTTCCGCTTCCTGTCTTGAATCCCTGCAGAAAAATTTACCCGGAGCAACATTGACGGACGCAACTGGTATAGTCAATTGGCAGCGTACCGTGAAATCACCGCAGGAATTGGTTTACATGCGTAAAGCAGCGCGAATTGTGGAAAAAATGCACGCCCGCATTTTGGAAGTTATGGAACCCGGAATGCGTAAAAATGATCTGGTGGCAGAAATTTATCATTCCGCAATTTCAGGAGTAAGTGCAACTTCCGGAGAGCAAGGCTTTGGCGGAGATTATCCGGCGATTGTACCGATGGCCCCAACCGGCGCGGATGCTTCGGCCCCGCATTTGACATGGGACGATCAACCGATTGCCAACAATTCCGGAACCTTTTTTGAAATTGCCGGATGCTATCAGCGTTACCACTGTCCGCTCTCACGTACCGTTTATTTGGGAAAGCCTCCGCAAAAATATCTTGATGTGGAAAAAGCTGTACTGGAAGGTATTGATTGCGCACTGAATGTCGCAAAATCCGGAAATCTCGCTGAGGATATTGAAGCCGCATGGAGCAAAACCATCAGTAAATACGGTTATGAAAAAACAAGCCGTTCCGGTTATGCCATCGGACTGAGCTATCCTCCGGACTGGGGAGAGCGTACCGTCAGTTTCCGTAAAGGCGACAAAACCGTGCTTGCACCGAACATGACTTTCCACTTCATGCCTGCACTCTGGTTTGACGATTGGGGTCTGGAAATCACGGAAAGTTTTGTCATCACTGAAACCGGTGCTGAGACTTTAGCCAATGTCCCGCGGAAATTATTCGTTAAACCGTGACACGTTTCAATTCCGGAAATTTACTTTCAGCGTAACAAAGAATAAGCTGAACCAAAACGTCCGATAACAGTGAGCCAGCAGATACCACCGAAAATCACGGCCAATGCAGGAAAGTATTCTGGAAACAAACAAATAATAATGTAAAATAAAATCGTTTCAGTTCCTTCGGCTAAACCTTCCAAATAATAAAAAGCCTTCTGTCCGTGTACCTCTGAGGAAATTCCGTGCTTTTCTGCAACTGCGGCAAAAGCCAGGAAGCTCGCACCTGTGCCCATGAATGAAAAAATTAATAAAGTAGCCGCCAGACTGTTTTGTTCCGGATCAGCCAATGCGAAGCCTAAAATAACCGCAGAATACAAGATAAAATCACAGGTGATGTCGAGAAATCCGCCTAAACTCGTGATACCGTTTCTACGGGCAACCGCACCGTCAAGTCCATCACAAAAACGGTTAATCAAAATAAATACCAACGCCAGTGAATAGAGTTTGATCCAGAGCAAAGGAACTGCAACCATCCCAATCGCAAAACCGACGAGAGTTATTGTGTCAGCAGAAATTTGGCGGGGTACATACTCAGTGATTTCTTCCATGGTAGGATGTACAATTGTGTTCACCCAGCGGTCAACCATAAGTAAATTAGCAGAAATTGAAAATTTAGATTTAAATGAAATTTATAGTGTGTTGAGAGTTGTGTATGAACTTTTGAAGTCAAATACCGTAAGTTTTAGGTCGATTAAGAAAACAGTATCTTACAGATTTTATTACAAACCAGTTTCAATCCTGTCCAGAATAGCATTTGCGATAGCTTCTTTGCCAACATACATTTGAGGCTCCTGCTCAGGATCCAGCAG
>Ga0208524_1001608_pt1 | contig 10436 bp, 9 predicted proteins | sample ETNtaG_28_FD_185779 | JGI IMG/M metagenome (GOLD analysis project Ga0208524, IMG submission 185779) | Marine microbial and viral communities from oxygen minimum zone, Eastern Pacific Ocean - ETNP201406SV61 (SPAdes) (version 2) | ecosystem: Environmental > Aquatic > Marine > Oceanic ... | reverse complement strand
GCCATAATCGAGATCTGCCATATGTGTGCAGACGCCATTTAAAAAGTGTCGATCATGTGAAATAATGACCATAGTCGATTTCCTTGAACTCAAAACCCCTTCAAGCCAGCGTATTGAGTTGATATCTAGATTATTGGTTGGCTCATCAAGAAGAAGAACATCAGGGTCAGAAAAAAGAGCCTGAGCTAATAGCACTCTTAATTTCCAGCCCGGTGCAATTTCACTCATCAATCCATAATGCTGATCAAGTGGTATATCGAGACCTTGTAACAACTCGCTTGCTGCTGATTCGGCAGAATAGCCATCCATTTCAGCGAATTGCATCTCCAGTTCGGCTACTTTGATTCCCTCTTCCTCGCTCATCTCGGAAAGTGAATATATGCGATCCCTTTCCTTTTTAATCTCCCATAATTTTTTATGACCCATGATAACAGTATCAACCACACGAAACTTTTCAAAGGCAAATTGGTCTTGAGATAGGACACCAAGTCTTTGTCCTTCACCGACTATTACTGAACCATGTGAAGGCGCAAGCTGACCTGATAATATCTTCATGAGAGTCGATTTTCCACTACCATTAGCGCCAATTAAGCCGTAACGATTACCATTTTGAAATTTGACAGAAATGTTTTCAAATAACGGTTTTTCACCAAATTGCATGGTAATATTTGCAGTAGAAATCATGATTCGAGCTAGTTTTAAAAATGAAGCATTATCCCATATTGATTAGCGTAATGCTCAATATATATCGTTCCATATAACTAGCCGTAATGTAGATTAATGAGTATAAAATATACCGCTAAATGCTAGCAAATGAATCCATTAAAACTAGGCAATTGCCTGACAAATCATTGTTGTTTGCCATTTTGGCAATGATTATGTTTGGTTGGATCATGTCATTTTCAGCTTCTCTAGCGCATTTTAATAGTCATAATTGGTTTATCAAACAAACCATATTCATCTCTACGGGCCTAATTTTGGGACTTTTAGTTCTTAAAATACCTATATCTTTATTTAAAAAAGTGTCAGTACCATTATTTATCTTAACTTTAATTTTATTGGCAATGGTTTTTCTGCCGTCTCCAATCGGTGTTAATGTTAACGGATCATATAGATGGATTAGTTTTGGCTTTTTTAATTTTCAGCCATCTGAGCTAATGAAACTTGCCATGATTCTATACATGGCAGGCTTTCTCATTAGACAGGAAAAAGATGTTCGTCGCCCTTGGATGGGGTTCTTAAAAACCATATTAATTGTCAGTGCAGCAGATATTTTATTATTGCTTGAGATGGATATTGGCGCCACACTCATTATTACCTTAACTGCAATAGCGATGCTGTTTGCTGCAGGATCTTACTTGACCCAGCTAGGTATAGTGGTTTGTGCTTTTATTGGTGTGGTATTTATATTTATAATTAATGACCCTACTCGCCTATATCGTCTCACCTCTTACCTGCATGACCCCTCACAAGTTCACCAAACATGGCAGGCTTTGATCGGTATCGCTAGAGGCGGCTGGTTTGGCACTGGGCTGGGAGGCGGCATCCAAAAGTACAGCTTATTACCAGAGCCTCAAACTGACATGATTTTTGCTGTTATTGGTGAAGAATTGGGCATCTTGGGTATGCTTTTTGTATTGCTTTCTTATACTTATATTCTGGGAAAGGGTTTTAATATTGCCAAAATAGCGCTAAAGAAAGGCCGAAAATATAGCTCATTTGTTGCTTTTGGAATTTGTACCTGGTTCGCGATGCAAATTACTGTGAATATTGGTATGAATCTTGGCCTATTGCCCCCAAAAGGGTTTACTTTACCATTACTGAGCTATGGAGGCACTTCGATCATTTTTTCCATAATTTCATTAGCAATCCTTATGAGGGTTGATATGGAAAGCAGAACTGGCTATGCAAAGCAAAGAGAGTATGTCTAATAAAATTCTGATCATGGCAGGAGGCACTGGTGGACATATATTTCCTGCACTTGCTATTGCGAAAGAATTATCTGGACGCGGAATAGATGTAGAGTGGCTTGGAGGCAAAGGTGGCATGGAAGAAACAGTCGTACCAAAATATGGTTATCCACTTCATTGTATCCATTCAAGTGGCTTAAGAGGTAAAAGCCTGTTTGAATTTTTTAAAGGGATTAGCTTATTAGGGCTGGGTTTTATCCAAACTTTTTCATTATTTCTTAAATACAAACCAACTATAGTTATTGGGATGGGTGGTTATTCTTCAGGAGTTGGCGGGATTGTGGCAAAAATATTTTTTACACGATTGGTCATCCATGAACAGAACGCAATCGCAGGCACAACTAACCGTTTACTTTCTAGAATCGCAAATAAATCTTTTCAAGCTTTTGATAACAGCTTTGATTCAAAAGTGAAAGCTGTTACTATTGGAAATCCAATCTTGTTTGAACCAAAAATAAAATATTGCCCAAAATCAGTAAATAACTTGCTCGTTCTTGGTGGCTCATTGGGTGCTAAAAAAATAAATGAATTAATTCCTTTAATCAAGACACCTCTTAATATATGGCATCAAACTGGAGACAAACATATAGAAGCAACAAAACTTAATTATCAAGACAGTCTTCATCTGAACGTCCATATCGAGTCATTTATAGAGAATATGGCGGAGGCTTACGAGTGGGCTGACTTGGTAATTTGTCGCGCTGGTGCAATGACCATTTCAGAATTAATTGCCACAAAGAGTATAGCTATTTTGATACCTTTTCCGTACGCTGTCGATGACCATCAAACTCAAAACGCTAAAAAACTGAGCGATGTAGGTGCTGGGTTGTTGCTAAATGAGGCAGATCTAGATGCCAATGAAGTCGACAATATTTTGCAAAAACTAACCCCAGTTGAGCTTGAATCGATGACAAATATTTTGGAAAAACTTCAGACTGAAAATGCAGAAAAAGTGATTACTGACTATCTATTAATGCCTAGCCGATCAAACAGTAACTGATCATTATCAACAGAAGGGTTACCGGTAGTCAATAGCTGATCACCATAAAAAATTGAATTTGCGCCTGCAAAAAAACAAAGCGCTTGCATACCCTCTCCCATCTCGAGCCTTCCGGCAGATAATCTAACTACAGATTTTGGCATCAAGATTCTTGCAACAGCAATAGTTCTTACAAATTCGCTCTCGCTCGGTGGTTCTATATTTTCAAATGGTGTGCCAGAAATAGGTACTAAGAGATTAATTGGTATGCTGTCAGGATGAGTTTCTAAGTTTGCTAATGATTGAAGCATTGAAGCTCGATCTGTTTGCGTTTCACCCATGCCTAAAATACCACCACTACAAACATTAATATCAGCATTTTGAACTGCTTCTAGAGTATCCAGTCGATCCTGAAAGACTCTTGTAGTAACAACGTTGGAGTAGTTTTCTTTTGAAGTATCTATATTGTGGTTATAGTAATCTAGGCCAGCCTCCTTTAATGTCATGGCCTGCTCTTGTGTAAGCATACCAAGAGTGACACAGGTCTCCATTCCTAATTCTTTAACGCCTTTAATCATTGGTATAACTTTATCTAAACTCTTATCTGTTGGATTACGCCAAGCTGCGCCCATACAAAATCTAGAAGCACCGTTATCTTTTGCCTCTTTAGCTTGGAACAATACCTGCTCAACCTCCATTAACTTCTCTCTGTCAAGGTTTGTGTCATATTTGGAACTTTGGGAGCAGTATGAACAGTCCTCAGGACAGGCTCCAGTTTTAATATTTAATAGCGAGCTTACCTGCACTTGATTGGGATCAAAAATTTCACGGTGAATGCTGTGCGCCATAAAAAGAAGGTCATTAAAAGGCATATTAAAAAGAGCATTAATCTCTTCCAGATTCCAGTCGTTTCGAATTTCTACCATTCTTGTCTTTTTATGAAATGATTTAAACGAATTTTACCGTATACGGATTATATAATTTTGACAATAAAAAAGCCGCGCAATGCGCGGCTTATTTGTTATAGTGATAAAGATTAACAGCTATAGTAAAGATCGAACTCAAGTGGCTGAGGTGAGGCCCTCATTGCAGTTACCTCTTGCATCTTTAATTCAATAAATGAATCAATCACTTCATCAGTAAATACGCCGCCTTGCTTAAGAAATTCACGATCGTTGTCTAGCTCCTCAAGTGCTATATGAAGCATGCTACTAACCTTTGGTATTCCTGAAGTATCAGAATCATAAAGATCTTGATCAGCAGGCTCACCAGGGTGAATCTTATTCTTAATACCGTCAAGGCCCGCCATTAGCATTGCTGCAAAAGAGAGATATGGGTTAGCCGTTGAGTCAGGGAAACGAACCTCAACTCGTCTTCCTTTCGGATTTGAAACAAATGGAATACGAATCGCTGCAGAACGGTTTTTAGCCGAATAAGCAAGCATTTCCGGAGCCTCAAAGCCTGGCACTAAGCGCTTGTAAGAATTTGTTGATGGATTTGTAAATGCATTCAACGCTCTAGCATGCTTGATAATTCCACCAATATAAAATAGCGCTGTTTCACTTAAGTTTCCATAACCATCGCCGTCGAATAAATTCACGCCGTCTTTTGAAAGTGACTGATGAACGTGCATACCATTACCGTTATCAACCGCGATCGGTTTTGGCATAAAAGTTGCAGTTTTGCCATAAAGATTTGCAACATTATGTACACAATATTTCAGTATCTGTGTTTCATCAGCTTTCTTTACCATTGTATTAAATAGTGCGCCTATTTCACATTGTCCAGCAGTACCAACTTCATGGTGGTGGACTTCAGTTGTCACACCCATCTCTTCGATAGCAAGACACATTTGTGAACGTAGATCATGCAATGAGTCAACTGGAGGAACTGGGAAATAGCCTCCCTTAATTCCAGGACGGTGACCTTTGTTTCCACCTTCCATATCTACGCCAGAATTCCAAGCAGCCTCTTCAGAGTTGATTTCGTAAAAAGCTTTACCGAGACCAAACCCCGTATCCCATTTAACGCTATCGAAAACGAAGAACTCTGGCTCATTACCAAAGTAAGCAGTATCAGCAATACCACTATCTACAAGATACGCTTCAGCACGCATTGCAAGTGAACGCGGATCTTTCACGTACCCCTTCATATCTGCAGGCTCAACAATGTTACAACGTATATTAAGCGTAGCTTCTTCGGTAAATGGATCCAAGATCGCAGTATCTGTATCTGGCATCAAAATCATGTCAGATTCGTTAATATCTTTCCAGCCGGCTATTGAAGAACCATCAAACATTTGACCTTCTTCAAGTTTTTTAGCATCGATTGTATGCGCAGGAACACTTACATGTTGTTCTTTACCTTTTGTATCAGTAAAACGAAAATCTATGAATTTAACTTCCTGATCCTCAATCATTTTCATTACATTTTTTGCAGACATAGTCTCTCCTATAAATTAATTTTTTAGATAATAACATTGACTGGCATTGTCAAGACGTCTGCGCCGTTGCAAACAATATGAGTTGAAACTCAAGGACTCATTCAAGAGTATTTTTTTCAGAAGCGTATTATACCTAATACTTTTTAATTATTAGTGTAATCTTTTCGTTAACTTCTTCAACACTTAGAACTTCATGACCATGAACACGACACCAAGCCGGAATGTCATGTTTAACGCCAGGATCAGTGGCATGAACTTCGACTGTTTCATCTTCTGAAATATCTGTAATCATTTGACTGAGCTTTATTACTGGCATTGGACACAATAGCTTCGTCACATCTAATATATGATTCATTAAATCCACTCCTTGATTTGCGAATAGTCAGTGTAGAGTTTCTCTTCCTTACTACCCTTTTCAATCATCGAATTTGTTCTCCAGTTATTAAATTAATTATTATTGACGGTTCCGAGACATTATTATTTGGAGGCAAAACATATGAAAGGGTCTGCTTGAAATATGTTTTCAATTCAAGCATATTAGAGGCAACTTTTTGGCCTTGAGGATTAGCGCTTGTTGAAATTAGAGCTGAACTGGTATTTTCACAAAAAAATCGCACCAATGGCTCAGAAGTAACGCGAATTGCAACAAATTCACTGGCTCCACTAATTAAACTTGATGCAGTTTCAGATTTCGGCACTAAATAGGTTGTAGGAATAGAAGTTAATTGACTAAGCTTGTTTATTAAGTCGATATCAAGATTTTCATCAATGTAGGGTAACACATAGTCCACATCAGAAGTAAGTAAAATAAAACCTTTGTCAGAGTCTCTTTTTTTAAGGCCAATCAATGTTTTAATCGCGCTCGGATTGTTCGCCAAACAAGCTAGACCATAAACTGTGTCTGTAGGATGAGCTATAACTCCTTCTCTTAGATAATCCAAAGCCATTATTTGTCTTTTTGATGGGTTCATTTTTTAGCTCTGGGATGGAATTCATCATAAACTTTCGATAATTCCAAAAAATCTAAGTGCGTATATACTTGGGTACTTTTGATACTTTTGTGTCCCAAAAACTCCTGAACGGACCTCAAATCATGACTAGACTGCAAAAAATGAGTTGCTGCAGCGTGTCTTAACATGTGAGGGTGCACATTGACGGAAATTCCTACTTCTATGGCTCTTACTTTGACAGTATTTTGAACCGAACGAGGGCTAATTCTGTCATCATTATTATTAACAAAGAGTGCCTCTGTATCTGTATTGGGGCGTTTAGCTAAATAAGACTTAATCGACTTTATGGCTCCGCTACCGATTGGTGAAAAACGCATTTTGCCGCCTTTCCCTTTGACTCTTAGAAAGCCCTCAGATAAATCCATATCACTAATATTAAGATTTACTAACTCCGAGACGCGGAGCCCGCATGAATACATAACCTCTATCATCGCAATTGATCTCAATTCCAGATAGTCATTGCTTTGGACTGATATTAATCTTTTAAGATCGTCAAAATCAATCGTTTTTGGTAATGAATGAGAGATTTTTGGTGACTGTATATTTTTTGCATTGTTTTCTGTCAATATCTCTTCTTTAACCAAATAATCTAAAAACCCTCTTATAGAAGAAAGATATCTTCTAATTGATTTGCTAGATATAGCTTTATGACGTAACTCCATTACAAATAAATTAAGAATATCTGAGTCAATTGCACTGGTGTCAGAGATCTTGTTCTTTAGACAAAAATCAAATAAATTTGATAAATCCCGCTGATATGCTGATATTGTATTTGATGCATAATGTCTTTCAACCCGAAGATAGGCAATATATTGTTCAATTTGGCTGATGAAATTGCTATCTTGGTACTTGTTTTTTTTCTTTTTGACCATATCTCAACATTTTACGTAAAAAGATTAAAGGAAATAAGATGAGTAATAAACAAACACACGCTTTTCAAACTGAAGTATCCCAATTGCTTCACCTAATGGTGCACTCTTTATATTCGAACAAAGAAATCTTTCTAAGGGAACTTGTCTCGAATGCATCTGACGCCATAGACAGACTCAAATTTGAATCTCTTTCTGATGACTCTTTAGTTGAGGGAAAGGAAGAACTAAATATCCATATCGGCGTTGACAAAGAAGCCGGAACTATAACCATTACGGATAATGGTATCGGCATGAATGAACAAGAGGTTATGGATAATATTGGAACGATTGCAAACTCTGGAACTCGCAAATACCTGGAAAGTTTAGATAAGGATAAGGCCCAAGATTCGAACCTAATTGGACAGTTTGGTGTTGGATTCTATTCTGCTTTTATTGTTTCAAATACTGTTACTTTGATTAGTAGAAAAGCTGGCGATAAAAAATCCAACGGAACCAAATGGGTGTCCAAAGGTAAGGGTGAATATTCTATTGAAAAAATAGATGTTGAAAACTACGGAACTTCTATTACTCTTGACCTCAAGAAAAGCGAGAGTGAGTTCTTAGATGATTATCGAATTAGAGGAATTGTTTCCAAATATTCAGACCATATCACGGTACCCATTCTGATGAATAAAGTTTCAGACAAGGAAGACGTTATCGAATATGAAACAATCAACAAAGCTACCGCTTTTTGGACTCAAGACAAAAAGCAGCTGTCGCAACAAGATTATGACGAATTTTATAAATCATTGACATATGATTTTGAAGGGCCTTTAACTCAAATTCATAACAAATTAGAGGGAAAACTAGACTACATATCACTGCTCTTTATTCCGAAAAAAGCGCCTTTCGATATGTGGGAGCCTAAAAGAAAAGGCGGTGTAAAGCTTTACGCCAAAAGAGTGTTTATCATGGAAGGGAACGAAGATCTTCTGCCACAGTACTTGCGCTTCATTAAAGGTGTAATCGATACAGCTGATCTGTCATTAAATGTCTCTAGAGAAATCCTTCAAGGCAACAAAGTTGTTGACACCATACGAAAAGCTTCAGTTAAGCGTGTTTTGTCAGAGCTGGACAAGATGTCAAAGAATAGACCAGAAGATTACGACTTGTTCTGGAAAGAGTTCGGAATGGTAATGAAGGAAGGTGTTGTAGAAGATTTCACTAACAAAGACAAGATTGCGAATTTGCTTCGCTTTGCAACTACTAAGAGCGAGGGTGAAAATCAAACTGTTTCGCTTAAGGATTACGTTGAAAGAATGAAAAATAAGCAAAAAACAATCTACTACGTCACAGCAGAAAGCTATGACGCGGCAAAGGGCTCCCCTCATCTTGAAATATTTAAACAAAAAAACATCGAGGTATTGCTTTTATCCGATCGTGTCGATGAATGGCTTGTTGCCAATTTTGGCGAATATGAAGAACTTCCATTTAAATCAATCGCCAAAGGCGATCTTGGTGATCTAGACTCAAAAAAAGGAAAAAAGGAAAAAGAAAAAACTACTAAGGACTTTGAAAAGGTTATAACAAAGGTTCAAGAAGTTCTTAAAGACCAAGTTAAAGAAGTTAAGATCTCAAGCAGATTGAGTGAGTCACCATCCTGTTTAGTTGCCGATGAAAATGAATTGGGCAGTAATATGGAGCGCATCATGAAATCACTGGGGCAAGACATACCTGACACGAAACCAATACTCGAGATCAATCCGGCACATCCTCTGGTTGAAAAACTCAAAAAGAAAATTGATGAAGACCTTGTTAAGGTTCTATTCGACCAGGCTGTTTTGAGTGAGGGCGGTCAAATCAAAGAGCCCGCTGAATTCGTTAAACGAATGAACAAATTAATGCTTGGTTAATAAAAAGCCCGATTAAGTCGGGCTTTTTTTTATAATTGACCTGTTATTTTTTATTGTAGGGCTTTATATTTCTCAGTATCCCTCTGAGAATTGCAATCTCCTCTTGTTCTGGATAACTACGTCCAAAAAATCTTCTAAGTCGACGCATAAGTAATTCTTTGGGTCTGCCCTCTTCGAAATATTCAAGGTGTTCAAGCGCCTGCTCTAAATGTTTATAAAAACCATCAAGTTCCTCAAAGCTTGCCAACTTGTTTGTCGCATCATCAAAATCTGCCTGGACATTACTTACCAAGTTTTGATAGGCAAACACTTGTATCGCGGCAGCCACATTCAATGAAAAATAATCTTGATTTCCGGGGATTGTCATTAGAATATGGCACAAGTCCAATTCTTCGTTGGTTAAGCCTGAATTCTCGGTACCGAAGATTACCGCCACCTCTTGGTCTAAGGAAGCTATGGTTTTTTGTATTTCAAAGCATGTCTCAATAACGTCCATTTGCCTCCATTTAATGTTTCTCTGTCGAGCGCTTGCACCTATCACTAGATGCGCTCCCTCAAGCGCTTCATCTAAAGAATTGCAAACTATGGCACTTGATAAAACGTCATCGGCCCCACTTGCCCTAGCTGTTGCAGCAGCTGAAGGATAATTATTTGGTTTAACCAGATAAAGCCTTGAAAGGCACATATTCTTCATCGCTCTGGCTGCAGCCCCTAGATTACCAGGTTCGGTAGTATTGACCATGACAATCCTCACTTTATCGAAATGCGTCGAGGTATAATTCATGTCTTTAATTTGTTGACCCATTAACTATGCATCCTACCGTTAATATAGCTGTTCGTGCCGCTCGTGCAGCCGGCGATGTTATTCTGCGATACCACAATCAGATTGATCTATTGACCATAGAAAATAAGGCGGCCAACGACTTTGTCTCTGAGGTAGATAAGGCTGCAGAATATGCCATTATAAACGAGATCAAAAAGGCCTTTCCAGAACATTCAATCTTGGCGGAGGAAGGCGGCCAAATTCTGGGCGATGAAAAATTTCAATGGATAGTAGACCCTCTAGATGGAACGACAAATTATTTGCATGGATTTCCACAATATGCAATTTCAATTGCGCTTTATGAAAACAAAGTTCCATGTCATGCTGTCGTCTATGATCCCTTTAAAGAGGAGCTATTCACTGCATCAAAGGGTGAAGGAGCCTTTCTTAATGACGAAAGGATGCGCGTAACCAACTCTAGAGGACTAGAAAACACATTAATTGGCA
>Ga0208524_1001600_pt1 | contig 10478 bp, 10 predicted proteins | sample ETNtaG_28_FD_185779 | JGI IMG/M metagenome (GOLD analysis project Ga0208524, IMG submission 185779) | Marine microbial and viral communities from oxygen minimum zone, Eastern Pacific Ocean - ETNP201406SV61 (SPAdes) (version 2) | ecosystem: Environmental > Aquatic > Marine > Oceanic ... | reverse complement strand
ATAAGGATGAATTTATACCGGGACTAAAGAGATTAACCGATACGATCCATAAATATGACGTTAAGGTAGCCGCACAAATACTTCATGGAGGCAGAAGCGCATCTTCGTTTTTCTCTAAAACACGACCGGTATCACCATCAAGTCTGGCACACATCAACATCAAACAAAAACCGCACGCATTGACCATACCTGAGATAAAAAAAGTAATAGAAGGATTCGTTGCCGCCACAGCAAGGGTAAAGAAGGCAGGATTTGATGCGGTAGAGATACATGGCGGCATGGGCTATCTTATCAATCAGTTTCTTTCGAAGGCAACAAATAAGAGAAAGGACAGATATGGCGGCAGCCTTAAAAACAGGATAAATTTTGCAAAAGAGATGGTCATAGCCATAAGAAAGAAGGTGGGAAAGGGCTATCCCATAATCTTCCGTATGTCAGGTGCCGATTTTGTAGATGAAGGCCTCAAGATAGATGAAAGTGTTGAGATAGCGAAAGAACTGGAAAAGGCAGGTGTGGATGCGTTTAATGTTTCTCCCGGCTGGCATGAGAGCCGCATACCCATAATGATTATGGCCATCCCGAGGATGTCTTATATCTTTTTGTCTGAAAATATTAAGGATAACGTAAAAGTACCGGTAATCGGATCGGTGCGGATAAATGATCTGGCTTTAGCAGAAGAAGTTATAGACAATAATCAGTCAGACATTGTTTCAATAGGAAGGCCATTAATAGCAGACCCGGAATTACCAAAAAAGTACAAGAAGAAACAATTCGATGATATCAGAAGATGTATTGCCTGTAATCAGGGATGTTTTGATTCTTTGTTAAACTTCAAATCTGTAAGTTGTTTATATAATGTCAGGGCCGGCAGAGAAAGTGAATTAAAGATCATGAAAGCCAAAAAGAAGAAGAAGGTAATGGTAATCGGCGGTGGACCGGCAGGTATGGAGGCAGCAAGGATTGCTGCTTTAAGAGGGCATGACGTGCATTTATTTGAAAAAACTGATGTACTTGGCGGACAATTGAGATATGCTTACATCCCTCCGGGAAGAGAAGAGATAGAAAATGTCATTAAATTCCTGGAAAACCAGATAAAGAAATTGAATGTAAAAATACAATTCTGCAAAAATGTAGATATGAAAACTATAAAAGAATTAAAACCGGATGTTGTAATTGCTGCAGTAGGCGGAAGTCCTATTATTCCGAAAATCCCGGGTGTTAAAGAAAAGAATGTTGTTGTGGCCGAAGACGTGTTTGACAATAAAGTTAAGGTAGGCAAAGACGTCGTAATCATAGGCGGAGGTACTATAGGCTGCGAAATCGCCCTTCACACTGCAAAGATGGGGGCAATGGCACCGGACGTTGCCTGCTTCCTTTTAAAGAATAAAGTCATAAATGGGGATAAAGCTGTAGAGCTTACGTCAAAGGGAAAACGAAATATTACAATCCTGGAAATGAAAAATAAAATCGCCGGAAAATTCGGTATCTCAACCAGGTGGGTCATCCTGAAGCAGGTAAAAGATGCCGGTATCAACAGTATAACGGGTGTAAATGTTAAAAATATCAGATACATTAACAAATCAGGTAAAGCCTGCATAACATTTGAGAAGGATAATAAAGATATCAAACTTCTTGCTGATACGGTTATAATTGCGGCAGGATACAAATCCAACCAGAGCCTTACCAAGAAATTAAACGGCAGGATTGATGAATTATATAAAATAGGTGATTGTGTAGAGGTCAGGACTGCACTCGAAGCAATACATGAAGGATTTGAAGCAAGTCTGAGGATTTAAGATTATGAAAGACATACGGATGAACAAGGGCGACGATTCTGGTTACCAGCATTTGGAATGTGAGGAGGTAAAACTTCAGGAAAATAAATATGCAGGTATTATCAAGATGAAAAAACCTCCGAGGAATTCGATAGGCTCCTGGCTGCTGGATGCTATATATGACAAAATAGATTCCTACGAGAAGGATGAGAGAATAACGTCCATAATAATAACAAGCAGTATCAGAAGCGTTTTCTGCGATGGCGCAGACCAGGACGAATTATTTGGTTCATGGATCTCAGGGCTTGTGGCAGAAAAAAACTATGACAGGTTCGTAAAGGCTCATGAAATGTATATAGAGATTGAGAATTGTGAGAAGCCGCTTATTGCAGCCCTTAATGGTGTCACAATTGGTGCAGGACTTGAGCTTGCATTATTGTGTGATATTCGCATAGCATCTGAAATAGCATTCTTCAGTTTGCCGGAGGCAAAACCTGAGCTGAGTATAATCCCCGGTCTTGGCGGAACCATAAGGCTGCCCAAGATCATAGGCGCAGCCAGGGCCAAGGAGATGCTGTTTTCGGCAAAGATGATCCGTGCAAAGACCGCCCTTGCATGGGGACTGGTTAATGCGCTGGCACCTGCCAGAGAGGTGCTTAACGAATCTATAGAATTTGCACGTAAGCTGGCAGAAAATAATGATACTGCTATACAAACAATGAAAAAATGTATAAACTACGCAGTTGACCATGATATAAGGAAAGGTATTGAATACGAAGTAGAGCTCTTTGCTGAAATGATGCGTTTAAAGCTGGTTGAAAAAGAAGCTCACCGTGAAGCTCAAAAAGTAAAATCTTAAAAGAAATATAATAAAAATTTCCCGGAGGTAAGACTATGAGTAACAAGACAGCAATAGTGACAGGTGGTACCAGAGGTATTGGTAAAGCAATAGTACTTGAGCTGGCAAAAAACGGATGTAATGTTGCTTTCAACTATAGTAAGAGTGATGACCTGGCAAAAGAACTCGTAAAGGAGATAGAGGCACTCGGGGTCAAGGCCATGGTAAAAAAGGCAGATGTGTCGAATTTTGAAGGTGCCAAAGAGATGGCAAAAGAGGTTAAGGATGAATTTGGACAGATAGATATTCTGGTTAACAATGCGGGAATTACGAGGGATAAACTTCTCGCCCTAATGAAAGAAGATGACTGGGATGATGTGCTCAATATAAACCTAAAGAGTGTATATAATTTTTCTAAGGCCGTAATAATGACCATGGTCAAGCAGAAACGAGGAAACATACTCAACATAACTTCAGTCAGTGGTATTGCCGGAGTGGCGGGTCAGGCCAATTACTCAGCTTCCAAGGCAGGAATGATTGGCTTTACAAAGGCCCTTGCGAAAGAAGTCGGTAAGGCAAATATTAATGTTAATGCTATTGCATGCGGATTTATAGAGACTGATATGACCTCTGAGCTTCCGGAAGAATACAAGAAAAAGATGACAGATATGACTTCACTAAAGCGATTCGGCACGACTGATGATGTAGCGAAGATAGCGATGTTTATGCTTTCAGACGATGCAAAATATATTACCGGGCAGGTATTGTCCGTTGACGGAGGGCTGGCGTTATAATTTAAATAGGATGCCGATTTTTCGCAGATACAGATATGGTTTAATAAGACGGAAAGGAGTTTATTTAAAATGCTCTTCTTGTTAAAAGTTGAAATAAAAAAAATACCTGATATACCGGTAAAAGATTTCTTTGGATTTATTATCAAGGAATGGGAATATTTTATAAGGATGAAAAAGAGAGGCAGGATTCTTGCCGGCGGGAAGCTGGCCGGCAGCAGAGGAGCCGCCGCTATTATTGAAGTTGATACTAATGAAGAGCTTGACCAACTCGTAACAAACCTGCCGCTTTTCCCCTTCTTCACTGATATAGAAATAACCCCGCTCGTTCCCACAGACAAAGCACTGCTCGACGTCAAGCGTATCCATTCCCTTATGAAATAGAAATCACAATAAACAAATATTTTAGTCGCAGGCTAAAGCAATATACAATTAGTATGAGATGAAACGTACGTTTGATCATAAAATAGGCATAATTTCAGACACGCACGGACTTATCAGGCAAAGCGTAGTTAAATCATTTAATGACGTGGATTTGATTGTACATGCAGGAGATGTGGGAAAACCAGAGGTACTTGAAACTCTACAAGATATAACCAGGGTTTACCCTGTCCGAGGAAATGTTGACGGTGGTAAATGGACTGACAACCTGCCTTTCACTGAAGTAGTAAAAGTGGGTCAGGTATTTTTATATGTTCTCCATGACGTTAATGCACTTGACCTGGACCCGGTTGCAGCTGGATTTAACGCTGTTATCAGCGGTCATTCACACATACCTAAAATCGAGGAGCAAAACGGAGTGTTGTTTCTAAACCCCGGAAGCGCAGGACCTAAACGGGTCAGGTACCCGGTTTCCATAGCATTTCTGTATGTAAATGGAGCTTCGATAGACACTGAAATAGTGGAGTTAGAATAATAAGTAGCACCAACCATTATCATCTATTAAAGCTATACTTTGTAATCATAATGTTGATTCTCTTCCGATTTTCTTATAATCTTCTTTAAGGTATTTCCTGGCTTCTTCTTTTGCTTTCGCAAGAGAATCAGGATAAAACTCCATTAACTTATGATAATATTGATTCATATGTGCAAAATCCTTTTCTACTTCTTCTTCAGTAAATTCTAAGATTATTTCATAATAATTAATTGCAATATGGTATTCTTTCATCCTATCAAACATTTGGCCTAACGCCAGGTAAAGCAAAGGATTATTTGGTGCAATCTCAAGCCCCTTATTAAATAGTTCTTCAGCTTTATCATATTCTTTATTGTCTCCATAAATAAACCCAAGTATACCAAGAGCATAAACATCCTTATTATTTAATTCCAAAGCCTTGATGTAACTATCTTTAGCTTTATTAACTGAAGCGTCCGCAGAAGATTTCATAAAAAGCCCTATCAGATGCTGCATCATCGAATTTTTCAGATAAGCATCTCCTTTAACAATACAGTTTCTGAAGTCATCCGGAAAATATTCAACAAGTTGATCAATTAAATCAAGATTACCACTACCAAATATTATATCTACAACCTCTTCATGATGTCTTTCATAATCAATACTTTCAATGCAACTAATTGCACTTGATTTTGCATGACTATGGTATTCATCGTCATCCAAAACCAATCTTTCCAGTTTATTCAATGCTCTGGTTTGAGCACATCCAATTAGAGAAATTAAAATAGTGGCAACGCCTGCTACAGTTCCAAATTGTAATAAATATTTTTTCACTAAAAAATTATAACATAAATTGAACAATTTTTATATTGTATAATACTGCAGCCGTTCACTACTCCATTTTCTTTTTCATTATTTTATCCATATCCTTCTGGATTTGTTCTTCTGCTGATTCTTTTGCTTCGTGGTAACATACGTAGCAGATATCACCCTTTTCAGTCTTCATCTTTTTCCATTCATCTTTAACGCCCAGAAAACGTCCACATTTCCAGCAATTAGCCATAATGTTTCAAAGAAAGGTTTTGGACAAGACTAGCGAGACAAACTGGATTTGTCAAATATCCTTCTTTGTCCTGTTATACACTTCACAAAAGATTTTCAATTATCTTATTCCCGGGTTCGAATTTATTTAACTGACTTAATCCGAGGTTTTCTATTGCCGCTTCTATAAGTTCTTCTTCAGAATTATTACCCGCATAAAAGGTTCCGGCCTCTAACAGGGCTTCTTTTGGAACCAGGCCGATTATCTCACTCCCCGTTGCCTCTACTCCATGCTCATGGGCTTGAGTCTTTACAGTCTCAAACACCCTGTAAATCGGGGTCTCTTTATAGTTAGTCAGGTTCAGGGAAACCTGTGTTATATTGTGCTCGTTTAGTTCTACACCAATTGCTTTTACACATTTTAGAATTCCGGGAACTCTCTTCTTTTTACCTGTCTCATCTTTTATCATCGCGCCGGACTCTCTCACCTTCTTTGCTATCTCGTTAGCTATACGCACATCTTTGGTATTAAGGTTCACGTTATAGGCAATCAGGAAAAATCTGGCCCCGATCACTGTTGCACCGGACTTCCTGACCTTATCATTGTATTCTACCGGCCCGTAATCCGGTACCCAATCTCTCAGCTTTTGCTCCAGGCCTTCATATTCTCCTTTTCTGATATTTTCAAGATTTCTTCTTTCTTCTGATCTTGCAGCATCTTCATATAGATATACAGGGATGCCCAGTTTCTCTCCTACTTCGCTTCCCAGTTCGTTTGCTAATTTCACACACTCTTCCCTTGTTGCATTAGCAACAGGTATTATCGGACAGACGTCAGTAGCGCCTATTCTCGGATGCTCTCCCTTTTGCCGTGACATGTCTATGAGTTCTGACGCAGTGGATATTGCATTAAATGCCGCTTCTTTTACACCGGAAGGCTCCCCGGCAAAGGTTATTACTGTCCTGTTGTAGTCCTTGTCAGGCTCTACATTCAAGAGCTTTACATTTTGAGTTGATTTTACCGCGGATGCAATCTTATCTATAATATCTAAGTTTCGACCTTCACTGAAGTTTGGTACGCATTCGATGACTTTTTTATCTGTAAGCATAACCATCTATGTCAGAAAATTATTTAACAGGATCATATCCCGATCCGCCAAATGGATGACATCTCAGGATTCTCCAGATACCCTTCAATAACCCTACTACAATACCTCTTTTCTCAATTGCTTCAACTACGTATTGTGAGCATGTTGGATAGAAGCGGCATGAGGGATGTAAGAGAGGAGACAGAATTGCCTGATAAACCTGTACAAATTTAATTAATAAATATTTCATTTTGCCAATTCTTCATTAATTTGTGACAGAATTTTCTTAAATTTATCTTCTACTGCCCCTAGTGAGAGATCCGCCAACCCCGGCCTTGGAATTATTATTATGTCTACACCTTTGCTCAACAGACTTTTGTTTAATCTGTATGCCTCACGGAAAATTCTCTTAAACCTGTTGCGCTTAGGTGAATTGCCAAACTTCCTTCCCACGACCAGGCCTAGCCGGGAGACAGAATCATCATTTAATAATGCATATATCTTTACCTGATCGTTGCCGTAAGCCTTCCCGTTATCAAAGACCCTCTGGAATTCTTTTCTCTTCAGCAGGCGTTCTTTCTTGGTAAAACGTTGATCCATTTTTCTAATATTAATGTTTTTAAATCATATATTCAAGGAGAAACAAAACACATCTTCACCATCAATGTCATTTTGCATTTTAACTTGACAGTATGTTCTTTGCTGATAGAATAATTCGATTAATCTGAACTCTCTATTTTATTCATCAACCCCCCATTGATTTCCCTTTTGCGAAAGGGGAAAAAATGAAAACACATCGTAAACAATGAAAATAGCCTTGAATGCAAGGTACTATTATATTTAGTGTTAGAGGAATCTATTGGAAACTCTTGAAAAAACCAGAATTGAAAAATTAAACAAACTCAAGGATAAGGGAGTCGAACCTTATGGTGCATGTTACAAAAACGCCACACCTTTGAACGAAGTAATAGAGAGTTACTCGGAGGAAGACGAAGGAAAGAAGGTAAAATGCGCCGGTAGGATCATGACCATAAGACCTCATGGTAAGGCTTCATTTCTTCACATAAAGGATTGGACAGGCAAACTTCAGGTTTATGTGAAGCTCAATACTGTGGGTGAAGAAAAATATGAAATTTTTCGTCTGTTGGACTTGGGTGACATAATTGGTGTTGAGGGTGGATTAGTTAAGACTCGAACCGGCGAAATAACCATCTTTGCTGATGACATTACCGTGCTTTCCAAGGCCCTGCTTCCGCCACCAGAAAAATGGCATGGATTGAAAGATGTAGAAATCAGATACAGGCAGCGTTACATCGACCTCTCATCAAATGATGATGTAATGAATCTTTTTTTGAAGAGATCTAACATTATAAAATCAATCAGGAATTTCCTTGATGACAGAAAGTTTGTTGAAGTTGAAACCCCTATGATGCAGCCCATTCCTGGAGGAGCGGTGGCAAAGCCTTTTATTACCCATCATAACGTATTGGACATGGACTTGTTTTTGCGTATAGCACCAGAATTGTATTTAAAGAGACTGCTTGTTGGAGGTATGGAAAGAGTTTACGAAATTAACCGTAATTTCAGGAATGAAGGGCTCTCAACACGGCATAATCCGGAGTTTACGATGATGGAGCTCTATCAGGCATATAGCGACTATAACGGAATGATGGAACTGACTGAAAGTCTGATTTCCAGTTTAGCGCATGGTCTGTATGGCAATTATGAGATTCCTTATGGTGAACGAACGTTAGACTTGTCTCCTCCATGGCAGAGGAGTACCTTTTCTGAGCTCTTGTCCAAATATGCTTCAGTTGATTTAGACGATGAAAACGGGTTGAAAGCGAAAGGCAAAGAATTAGGTATGGAGGTTGAAGGCGTCCACAAGGACATTATTGCTGAGCACATTTTTGGAGAGCTAGTTGAGAAGGAGTTGTGGAATCCAACGTTCGTAGTTGACTACCCGGTTACTATTTGCCCATTGACTAAATCCTGTGATAACGATCCCAATCTGGCCCAGAGGTTTGAATTGTATATTGCTACAATGGAACTAGCTAATTCCTATTCAGAATTAAATGAACCACTCGAGCAAAGCAAACGATTTCATGAACAAATAACTGATGATGACACAGAGGGAAAGATAGACGAAGACTTCCTGAAATCACTCAAATACGGAATGCCGCCTGCAGGTGGTTTAGGGATAGGAATTGACAGGCTGATTATGATATTGACAAACAGTACTTCTATCCGGGACGTAATCTTGTTCCCATTGTTGCGACAACAATCTTAACAAATTAGTTTTCGAGATAACTTATTCTGGAAATATTAATACATGACAGAAACGACTGATAACGGCTACCTGTGTGCAAATGAAATTCACAAGGAATATAGAATAGGCAAAACATCTATTCCTGTACTCAGTGGAATTAATCTAGACGTAAAGGAGGGTGAGATATTAATAATTTTGGGGGCTTCGGGTGCAGGCAAAAGCACACTCCTTCATATACTGGGTATATTAGATACACCAACTTCCGGCCATGTAAGCTTTAAGGGTAAAAACTTAAATATCTTTGGTCAGAAGGAATTAGCTGAAAAGCGAAACAGAATTTTCGGATTTGTGTTTCAATTTTACCACCTGTTACCCGATTTCAGTGCATTAGAAAATGTTTTGATGCCGCGCCTGATTGGCAAAAAGTTCTTTAAGGCAATATCTAAGAGAGAGCATACAGAAAAAGCAGTGCAGCTTCTAGAACGAGTAGGCCTTGGCAACAGGGTAAACCATAGGCCAAACGAACTCTCAGGAGGAGAGAAGCAGAGAGTGGCAATAGTCAGAGCATTAATGAATGACCCTGAGATATTATTGTGTGATGAGCCTACAGGCAACCTTGATACAAAGTCGGGAAGAGAGATTCAGGAATTAATCTGGGAGTTAAATGAGAATACAAAACAAACAGTGGTAATAGTTACCCACGATGAAAGATTTGCGAAATCGGCAGGGCATGTAATCAGGATGGCTGATGGCAAGATTATAAATTATGCCAGTAATTGAGAGGAATATAGTAAGTGGAACCTAAGGTATATATAAACGGAAAGTTATATCCAAAAGATGAGGCAAAGATATCTGTCTTCGATCATGGATTGTTATATGGAGATGGAGTCTTTGAAGGCATTAGATGTTACAATGGCAATATATTCAAGCTCTCAGAACATATCGACAGACTTTATGATTCTGCCAAGGCAATTTCCATGGAGATACAGTTGACCAGGGATGAGCTTAAGGATGCCGTTATAAACACCCTGAAGGCTAACAATCTAAAAGATTCTTATATAAGATTGATTGTAACCAGGGGAGTAGGAAAACTCGGCCTTAATCCTTTTCTCTGTGAGGAGTCACAGGTTATAATTATAACGGATTTCATTCAACTATATTCCAAAGAGTTATACGAAAAGGGCCTTGATGCAATTATCGTCCCTACAATTCGTAATCATTCTGACGCACTTAATCCCAATGTAAAGTCCTTGAATTACCTTAATAATATCCTGGCAAAGATTGAGTGTATTAATGCAGGAGCTACCGAGGGAATTATGTTAAACAAGGATGGTTATGTGGCAGAAGGTACCGGCGATAATATTTTTATAGTGAAGGATAACGGAATCATTACACCACCCACTACTGCAGGAATCTTAATAGGAATAACGAGAAACGTAGTCATTGAACTTGCTAACGAGGCAGGCATGACGGTGAAAGAAGAACAACTGACGCGGGATGATTTATATAATGCTGATGAATGTTTTTTGACCGGAACCGCAGCAGAAATCATTCCTGTAGTCAATCTAGACGGAAGAAAAATCGCATCAGGAAGGCCCGGCAAAATCACATTCAGCCTGTTAAAGAAATACCAGGAACTTACAACTCAGTCTTCTGCGTGAACATACTTCCCCGCTTTTTCGTAAACAGCGTTTCATAAAAGATCAAGCCAACTCCTACACATATTAAAGAATCTGCAATATTAAAGGTTGGCCAGTGGTACCCCATGCCCAAATGAACAT
>Ga0208524_1001599_pt1 | contig 10480 bp, 10 predicted proteins | sample ETNtaG_28_FD_185779 | JGI IMG/M metagenome (GOLD analysis project Ga0208524, IMG submission 185779) | Marine microbial and viral communities from oxygen minimum zone, Eastern Pacific Ocean - ETNP201406SV61 (SPAdes) (version 2) | ecosystem: Environmental > Aquatic > Marine > Oceanic ... | reverse complement strand
CCACAAATGAAATAATGGGATCGCCGCCACCAGGGACTTGAATCGCTCCCAATGGAATGCCTTCCGTTAATATTTCATTATCCTTAATAGATTGAATCGAATTACCTATTAACCGGACACCCATTCGGCTGGATTTTTCTGAAACAGTATAGGATTGTGATATAAAAGATTTCCAGGCATTTTCCTCAAATAAATAATACTGTAACCCTTTGGTAACACGTATGATAGAATGATTTATTTCATGTGATTCTTTAATTTCTATTGGTTGAGTAACTTTCTTCATAGATCCGATTTTAAGTTCATCTCCCTTTTCGATTGATCTCCCCTTGAATCCCCCTAACCCAGACATAACATGGGTTGTTGTCGCAGATAGATATTGAGGCACATCCAATCCACCGCGAACGCTTAGGTAACACCGTGCACCTTTCTTCGTCCCACCGATACGTAAAATTTGACCTTTCCGAATATAAGCTCCCTGTTGAAATGGAAATGGTTCCCCTTCGAGATTCGCGTGAAATTCACTCCCGGATAGGGCAATAAAAGCATCTTTATTAAATTGATATTTACCCCCGGTTAATGTCATTTCCAAGGCACTGTAATCTTCGGGGTTTCCCACAAGTAAGTTCCCGATTCTTAAGGAAAATGCATCCGCCGCACCGGAAGCAGAAATACCATAATGAGCATATCCATCCCGACCTAAATCCTGTACGGTGGACTGCAGCCCGCCCTGAAGAACGGAAATACTCATTGATTGATTGCCAATATATTAAACTCCGATTGATTGATCGGTCGGAATCGCACTTTATCCCCCATTTTTACGGTGCTTTCCACGGGGTTCCCAGCATTAAATATAGACAGGGGTGTCTGACCTATAATATTCCAACCTCCCGGAGAGGACTTTGGGTAAATACCAGTCTGATTCCCCGCAATCCCAATAGACCCTGCAGGAACAGATCTCCGGGGTGTTTCCAGACGGTCGGTGGAAATAGACGCATCCATTCCACCCAAATATGGAAAACCAATAGAGAAACCGATAAAATGGACCAGGTAATCTGGCTCAGAATGGCGACGTATGACTTCAGCCGTACTCAATCCCGTTTTTTCACACACTCGGCGCATATCAGGTCCCTGCATGCCATTGTACAATACAGGAATTTCAACATCTCTGCTCATTGTGGTCCCCCTATCTAAAACCCAAGCTTTTGACTCTTTCAGTAGATTCATCACTTGTCCAATCGATGAATCATTTGTAATCGTTACCATAACGGAATTATAGGCTGGGTGGATATTCAAGATTTCTGGGAAATGCTTATCCAGAAGATAACGGGTAAAAGAAAAAACCTGCTGATGCAGGTTTTTTGATATCGTTTCACCGAATTGTACGAGGATAGTACGATCAGAGGCGGGAATTAATTTGGGGTATGAAATGTGTTAATCCTTATTTGGGTTAAGAATCTCTCTCAATTCTAAATGCTGTTCAATCTCTTTTTTATTCCGCCAGACTGGCCGCAATTTTTTTTCTGAATAAAATTTTAATTGATCCGTTCGATGTTTTGATCCTTCCTGGCTCGCATTCCCATAACTCAACAGGGCCATGGCTTTCGGTTTATCTCCAAACTCAATAACCGCTTGATATGAATCTCCACCGATAGCCATAAACCGATCGTCCTTAACAGGTGCAAAATTTGTCACTCGAAATAATCCATAAGGATCGCCCGGGCCCCCATTGGCGGGCAGATCAACATCATCTCGAATCAGGCGATACACTTCACCCCATGGCACATCTAGCTGTCCATATCTTTTCAGTACAGATCCCGCCGCAGATTTTAATGGACTCAGGTAATCCATACCTGGATGAAGTCCAAAAGGCGTATCCATCGCTTTTTCTTCTGCCCAACCACCTTCAAAGAGTTCATCCTTGTTCACAAAAAACTTAACAGAATCGACCCATGCTTTGAATAATACCGCCCCCTGACTATTCCCATTCGTCTGGCGATCCCAGTTTGATAACACTTGACTGGCTTCAATAATTATTTCATCGTTGGAATTTTCAGTCAATGCTAATAAATCATCGAGGACACGGTCTGCCAGTTCCATTTTGGTATCCATTTTATAATCCATTAATTCGGCAAATGTAATAGACCCATCCTCAAAGGCCATCCTTGCCGATCGCTGGGCACGGAAATGCATAAAGTTTTGTGACATATAATCAGGATAATTTTTCCGGATAATTGCCCGGGGAAAGGTAGTGGTCCAAGGCGGATCATTGGCATTTTGGAGCCATCCGCTTTCGGGGTCGATGGATTTTGGCAATTCATCATAAGAATGGGTTTCATTCCAGATCGTTTCAGGGGAAACACCAGGGACGACATCCAGCCAATTCCAATCACCCGCTGGACGAATGGGAGTACGGCCCCCAAACACGTGCATGATGTGCCCATCCTTATCCGCATACATAATCGTGAAATAAGGATTCTGCAATGGACGTATTGCATCCTGGAATGATTTAAGTGTTTTCGCCCTGGCCATATCAAAATATTGCCGGAAAACATGGGGCTGATCTAACCCAACCACTCTTAAAGCATAAGCTTTTCCGTCTTTTTCACTGACCACAGGTCCATGAACAGATTCACGGATAAGAAATTCACTGGCTGTCATATTCCCATCATCATCCCTCACCTTAATTTCAACTGTTCGTTCGTCAAAGTGCTGAATACCATCACCCCACTGATAGCCATCATCTATTAATGTTAGTTCATAAAGGTCCTGTCCGTCATGAACGTTATTGGTATGGGACCATCCCATATAATCGTTAAATGCAATACCCAAAAATGGCATCCCCACCAAACCAGCCCCATAGGCATTCAAGTCATGGGAGATGGTATGGGCTTCAAACCAAGTGAACATATCAAACCAGGGTAAATGGGGATTGGCAATCAGCATGGCATTGCCAGATTCAGATCTGGAAGGTCCAATGGCCCATGTATTGGATCCCCGATCTTTTATGATGGAGGCAGGATTAAAAGTTGCAATACCGGGATTGGTAACAAAATGGAACAGGATAACTCTTTGAAAATGGGAGAAACAATCCTCTGGCCGTGCAGGAAGTATTGATTGGGTTAACTCGTCAATTTCATCCGGATTTTCATTGGCATAATCGTTAATACCATCCGTAAATGCTGTCATCATTTTCCGTATGTCAGGATCCTGTTTTTCCCACCAATCAAGGGATCTTTGCATTATGTTATGGGTATGTACCCATTGATCAGATTTCAAGTGTTTTTCACCAAAATATTCTGCCCCTTGCCCTCTGGCTTGCGCATACAATTTAAGCAGTAGATTTCCATGATTACGCATTTGCGACCAGCCATAAGCATAAAATAAGTCATTATAATTATCGGCATAAATATGTGGAACACCATAAGTATCCCACAATATTTCAGGATTAGTTTCAGGTGATTTACTGCAACCAGTTAATAATATACAGCATAGGATGGTTAAAGATTTAGACTTCACAAAGATTCTCCTTTAAAATTCAATAGGTGTGTATTCTTATTAAAATGCAGTTATTATGAAATGGGTGTCACTGAATGAATCGGTACAGTCCAAATCCTGGCTTTATCATCTTTGAGACGATAACGGGTGGGGTAATGGACGATATTATCCAGGATAACCTCCACACCTTCTGACAAAACGCCCTGAACCTGCTGATGGTCTTTTATCATTTTAAATTTTGTCCCCACATTCACTCCGCCATGTTCATCTGATACTGTATGAAAATTTTTGGTAGCCATTATTTCCCTTTTTTAACCGGGTCAATTTAAATATTATCATCTAATTTATACAATCCCAGCATACATAATTTTATTATATTCTGCTGGGAATTTAATGGCAAAAGACCAACATACGATATACGGAATTAATGGCTGTGCAGCTGTATTAGAATCCAGAAAATATAAAATAACAGATATATTGATTCAATCTGGAGGATCCGCCGAACGAAGTGGCCAAATCACCCATGCATTGGGATATCATGGTGGACATATAAAATTCCTCCCTGCTTCTCAGTTTAAAACCAAATTTAAACAATGGCGGACACAGGGAATTATTGTCAGGTTTTCCGGCAGGTTGGAATCAGACCTTCCTTCTTTTTCAAATAAAAAAGGAAATATTGGACTCCTTGCTTTGGATCGCATTGAGGATCCCCAAAATCTGGGTCAAATTATCCGAACGGCAGAATGTGCAGGGATGGATGGCATCATCATTCCCAAACATGATAGCTGTGCCATGACCGATACTGTGATTCAAGTGAGCCAAGGTGCTTTTACGCAAATTCCTGTTTATCAGATCAATAATCTTCATCAAACAGTGACCAATTTAAAAAATGAAGAATTCTGGGTGATTGCTATGGAAAATGGCATAAAAGCCAAAGATTGGTATAAAGTTGATTATTCAGGAAAAATACTTGTGATCGTTGGTAGCGAGGGTCGAGGAATAAAAAAATTGGTTTTGGAGAGTAGTGATTTTCAAGCGACCATTCCCATGCAGGGAAAGACCAGTTCCCTTAATGTATCTGCTGCAGTAAGCGCTGTTCTTTTGGAACGGTTACGACAATTATCCGCTTAGGGCGGAATTTTCCTTTTTATTTATTAAAAATTCCCAATCCCGAATATGGACAACCGAATGAAATGGAATATTAACGGACTGAATCTCTGTAGTCGGAAAGATCCGCGTTTTGATGCCATTTACCTCAATATCCAAAGGCATTTTGAATCCAGAAATTACGTCGGTCCATTTAAAGAATAACTTGCCATCCTTTTGATGGTATTCCAAAGCGGGAATTGAATTTTCGTAAAAATATTGTTTAAAGAAATATCCCAAGTCTGTGCCTGTTTTATTTTCAACATGTTGAACGAAATCTTCTGTTTTCACATGAGATTTAGCATGATTAACTGCAAAGGACTTCAACACATCCCACCAAATTCTGTCATCATTGATGAGATGCCGCAGTGTATGTAACACCCATGCACCTTTATTATAAGAATCCCCAAAAGCCCAATAATTTTCATTCTCAGGACCAACAATGGGAAGTTTATTCTGGATCCCCTTACGCTTTCTGAGCATAAAATCGATCATGACGTTATAGCCCAGTTCCTGCTCAATATACATGGCTTCGCTATACACAGCTGTTCCTTCGTGGAGCCACATATGGGCTGGGTCCATCGCAGTGATACTATTCCCCCACCATTCATGGGCTGTTTCATGAAATAACAAACCATCAATGATTCCATAATAATCTTTTGTCCAGGATCGGTGATCGCCTCCCCAATTGCTCCATATATTCCCATAGGTCACTGCTGATTGATGTTCCATGCCCAGATAAGAAACCTCCACCAACTTATATCCATCATTCCAAAATTGATAATCACCAAAATATTTTTCAAAAAAGTGAATCACCTTTCTCGCTTGAGGAAAAACTGTGCTTGCCACAGCTTTATGATAATCCAGTACAAAATGATTTAACACTTCCACATTGTCCCCACGCTTGAGCGTATCCTGTAACAAAACATAATTGCCTAATTGAACAGAAATACTATAATTATTTATCGGGCTGGTCACTTCCCAGGTATACGATTGTTTCCCAGAGGATACATCCTGTTTGGTTTCTAACAATTTTCCATTACTGACACACACCAGATTTTGAGGAACAGTGAATGTCATTCGTGCACCATTATCCGGTTCATCGGATATATGATCCTTCATGGGCCACCATAAACTGCATCCATCTCCTTCACAGCTAACAGAAACATAGTCCCGACCCATTTCATCTTTCCCCCAGACAAAACCACCATCCCAAGGTGGATTCTTCGCTTCCTGGGGACTCCCCTCATATTTCACTCTGAATGTGAATACATCGCCCATATTCACTTGTGGAAATTCAACATATACCGCATCTTCTTTCCGAGTAGTTGTTAATGGGTTCTCAAGATATGATACGCCATTCAGCTGCATATCCTTCCCAAGATCCACTTGAAGGCGCGTAAAATTATTGACAGCTAAGGCTGTAATATCCACATATCCCTTTAAATATTTCTTTTCTACATCGATATCTATATTGATGTCATAGTGCTGCACATCATAACAGGATCTCTCTGATGATAATGCACCCAATAAGCGGTTTCGCTCTGTGAGTTTTGGGATCGTGGGTTGATGGGTTGTTTTTGGCTTTCTTACCACCTTAATACGAGGTGAAATACACCCACCTATCCATAGAATGAGTAAGAAAGATCCGAGGATATTTTTCATATATAAACCTGAGAATATAATTTTTCTTAAGTAATAATATTAATAAAGAAACTAGAGAGACTTAGATGAAACTAAATGGCGAAGCCCCTCAGGTAATGCCGTAATAAACCGATGTAAATCTGGTGAAGCATTATCTCTGGTTATTATTTCTCCATTATCCATATATCCCACGATCGACTCAACTGTAATCACACCAGAATCGAGAATGATCCACACTTTTTGTTTCACCAAATATTCTTCTCCTGTTTTCTCATCGAAGTATCCTGAAGGACGCCATTTGGTTTCTAAATATTCTGTGGTTATAAAACCGGTGGGGCCCATCATTGTCATTCGTGTATTGCTCACATTAATCACTGTATATCCCTGAGATTGAATATAGGGTATAAATGCGTCAAGAACGAGCTGAGCATTCGTGGTATATTCCAATTGTGCAGGAAATAATATTTTATTAGAGCTACAACTCATGAGCATTGTCATGAGAATTATGAAGGATGTTTTAGTATATTTTTTCATATTTTACCAAAATTTATTTAGACCAATTTAACATAAAAATAATTAATTCTTAATAATAGATATCTGATTTTTGTATTGATTCAAACGGCAGCTTTTCATGTCAATTATCTGTGGGACTATAGTTAAATGGCAACTGATCACCCACACGCTCCCAACCCATATATTCTTGCTTTTCAATCATAAATTTTTCAAAATACCGGCCATTCTTATCGAAAACTACAGATTCCTTTCCCAACTTTAAATATGACGTTTGGAATATTTTTGGTTTAGAATAGCTCTCAAACGTATTAATTCGATAATTCAATTCTTCGCCTTCTTCCATATAGCGAACCATCAATTTATTTTTAAATGAAATCATGAGTTCGTTATCATTCTTGGCCACCCACACTAAGCTATCATTTAACAATTCACGATAATTATTTCCTTTCCTGTATTCGTCTGCTGGGTACACTTCAAAGCCTTCTTTAACCAATGGATCATATTTAGACCCGGAAATCAATAGCCAGTCCATTCGTTCTTGAGGGCGGTTTCCTTTCATATTATATCGCCAATCAAAGCGTTCTCCCATTGTTGTCAAAAAATGACGCAATGATCCATTATATGCAGTGCGACGATTCCTTATCCACCTTTGTTTTTGTTTTTCAGATTGAGGTTCCATTTCAGTAAAAAATGATTCACCCGAATACCGAGTGAATTTTGTGCTTGATATATAGAAAAATGTAAAAAATGAGTCAACATCATAACGGAGAAATGTATTATTTGTGGCAAATTCGTCTAAATAGTATGTAACCAAATAACCAAGTCGTTTATTCTCAATCTTTAATGGTGTTTTCGCTATTGCAGTTAATATTTTTCCTTTACGCTTAAAAGACAATACATATTCATTCGTTATTTTACAGGATTGACTATTTTTACTATGCCCCAAAAATTGGTTCTTAAAAACCTTATAATCTTTTTTCCATTGTTTATTGGATTTATTTGTGACCAGAATCTCCTTCATCTTTATGGCCTCAGGGGTTAATTCAATATCCAAATTGATCTTTTCGCTGGCAAATATATTTAATGACTTTTTTTCTATAGTATAACCGATCATTGATACCACCAGTTCATATCTTCCGTTAGAGATATAATTTATTGTATATAACCCATCTTTATCTGTGGTTGTTCCTATAGATGTTTTAGAAAAAAATACATTAACACCTATGAGTGGTTCACCTGTTTCTTTATCAATAATTTGCCCATCAATACGCGATTGACCTGTTGCTAAAGCGAATCCCAGTAAAAGGATGAATAGTCGCATCCACGAGCGATAATTCCAGTCAATGAAGCCAAGATAAAGAATCATGATTGCAGAATATAATAATAAAAGATGGTCTTGCTGAAATGAAACGCCTCTGGTTCATATTATTCTTTTTCCTGATCCGGATTTCTCACCCAGGATCGCCGTTCCGTGAATCGTTTTATTTTTAATTCTGCCCATTCATCGACGATCTTTTTTAATAATTTTCCATCCCGGTTGTCAGAACCGATCTGATCATTTATGGTTGAATGAAGATGAGATTGTGTAGTCTGAATTTCTTTTTCACTCCGTACATTTTCCTTCGACCATTTATCTTTTTCCGCTTTTCTCGATTCTTTTTCTTCATCTGCTTTTTCAACACGGTGTCTTCGCCCGCCCATTATAATGAGGAGGAAAACAAGTAATACAACAGTGATAATGAGTAATTGATTCATAAACATACCTATTGAATTAGGACAGGGATTCTTAAAACGATAATCCAATATATCGTGACCATGGCTGCCATCACTGCCAGAGCGACAGGCCAGGCGATTGTTGCCATTCGGATAAAATCTTTCGCATCTAATTGTCCCGCGGCATAGACTATTGAACTGGCCGGGGTGCCGATTACAAGCCAGAAGGCCAGGGATGTGGAAATAGCCAGGCCGACGCCAACCAATAAGGGATTTGTTCCAGACGTAATAGCCATATCAAGAACGACCGGACCGATCACGGCAACAGTAGCACCGGCACTCATGAGATTCGTCAATCCGGCGCCAATGCCAATAACAAGCAACACCAGAGAAACGCCCGAATTAATGCCTAATGGTTCCAAAGTGGCGATTATGCTGTCCGCTAGCCATCCGGCGGCTCCGGATGAACGAAAGACCGTTCCCAAACTGATGGCACCTGCATAAAGAATAATGACACCCCAACTTACATTTTCTTCGTAATCCTTCCACGAGGTAAGGCCCAATAACATGTAAAGTACAGCGCCGAATATAGCTACGCCACCTAGCCCTAGAGAAAACCCCAGCAATCCGCGGGTTATAGATTTATCTGTGATCCACATGAATACGACGAGAAACATTATCCCTGCAACCAGCCATTGTTTCCCTGTCATCTTACCATGCTGAGCCAAATCGGTCTTGAGTGTATTAACCGCTTCCGAAAGATCGTTTATTTCTGGTTTAAATAGAAAGGGAAGTACAAAGGACATGAGTGCCGTCATGACTACGGTATAAAATACGCCCATAAGCATCCACTGGAAGAAAGATACTTCTACACCAACATTTTCCAAAAAGCCGATCATGATTGCATTCCGGGCTCCACCGGAAGGGCTCATGGGCGCACCGATCATACATCCAATCGCAATGGACATCATGAGTAATTTGCCCAGGTTCGGTGCGGGTGTTGTTTTGTTGGTAATGGTGTAGAGGGCAACTGCAATGGGAATGTACATGGGGGCGATGGATGCTTCATTTATAAATGCGGAAGGGATTGCCGTGCCTAAAAGCAGCCCCACAACTATCATTCTTGTATTAGAACCGCAAATGTTCATCACCAGCATACCGATCCGTTTATCCAACCCGTATTTAACAAGGGTGGCGCCGATGGCCAGTGATCCTGCAATAAACCACACCGCGTCATGAGCATAGGTTGAAACAATTTTCGATGGTTCAGTGACGCCGAAAAAGAGTTGGACCAATCCGATGAGTAGGGCAACGGCCGGCATGGGAATGGCTTCGGTCGCGAAAAATATCACACAAGCGGACAGGAGAGCAATAATGATCTGAATATGTTTGGCGTTGGTGCCGACTTCTTCAGCTTTCAGCACCATAGATTCGGGTATGGGGATGATAAACCCGACTATCGTAAATAATAAAAGGCCCACCGCAAGCCATTTAAAATTGGTTGTTTTCCCAAAACCCCCGGTATTATTTAGTCCTTGATCGGTCATTGATGATTTGAAGGTGGGGATAAATTATAGTTGAGAACAAGAAAAAAATAAAGAATTGGAATAATGAATGAAACGCCTCTAGCTTAAATAAAGGAGAATAAAATGAATGAGAAAATAATTAACTATATAATTTGTAAAAAGACTGACGATAATAAATACAATATGAGAAGTCTTACCGAAACGGTTAGGGAGCGTCTTCAAGAGGGATGGCAACCATACGGCTCACCATTCAGAGGTGATGATAATTACGATGCTCAAGCTATGGTGAAGTACGAAGACTAAAACCGCTCACACATACCTCATTTAATAATAATAAACCACCAAAGTATCTTACCGATTTTGTTAAAGGTTTAGATTTAAAAAGTAATGTTTTTAGTTTTTACTCTCCTTTAAGTAATTTTTTAAATGCCTCTAAATCAAAC
>Ga0208524_1001593_pt1 | contig 10493 bp, 10 predicted proteins | sample ETNtaG_28_FD_185779 | JGI IMG/M metagenome (GOLD analysis project Ga0208524, IMG submission 185779) | Marine microbial and viral communities from oxygen minimum zone, Eastern Pacific Ocean - ETNP201406SV61 (SPAdes) (version 2) | ecosystem: Environmental > Aquatic > Marine > Oceanic ... | reverse complement strand
CCACATACCTTTTTTTCCCTCAAAATCCTTAATATATTAATACCATGAAACTGCTGAAAATTTTACTGATTTTATCCTTTGCTACAGCTACTGATACTGATGTAGATGGTAATAGAACATTAGCATTCCCAGGCGCAGAAGGGTTTGGTGCATATTCTAAAGGTGGCAGGGGTGGAGATATTTTATTTGTTACAAATCTTAATGATTACAACCCTGAAAATGAAGAACCAATTGCAGGAAGTTTAAGATGGGCATGTGATACCTATGGACCTCGAACAGTCATTTTTAAAGTTTCAGGTTTAATTGAACTCAAAACTTGGCTTACAATTATTAATCCTTATATAACAATTGCTGGTCAAAGCAGTCCTGGTGATGGTATTTGCTTGAAAAACTATGGATTGAGCATCAGAACACATGATGTTATTTTACGTTATCTAAGGTGTAGGCCAGGCGATGAAATGGGAGTTAATATAGAAGGTGGTTTTGAAACTGATGCCATTTCTATTAGCGAATTTAGTCAAAATGTTATTATTGACCATTGTTCAGCTAGCTGGTCAATTGATGAAACTCTATCCATTCATAGTAGACAACCAAAAAATCCGCCTTTAAGTGTTACAGTTCAATGGTGTATCATATCTGAATCATTAAATGATAGTTATCATCCTAAAGGGCCACATGGATATGGTTCATTAATTCGATTTACTGGAAATGCGTCTTTTCATCACAACCTATATGCTCACCATTCTTCAAGAAATCCACATGTAGACACTTATTTAGGTAACATGACTTTAGATTTTAGAAATAATGTGATTTATAATTATGGCCAACCTGGTAATACGATGTTTCACCCGATTAACATGAATTATATTGGGAATTATTTAAAACCAGGTCCAAATACTACCTATTCTGGAACAGCGTTCTATTTACATGCGGAATCTAGTACAGGGGTTTCGTTATTTCAATACATCACCTCTTTTGGAAATAACGTAAGAAAAATTTATCCTGAAGGTAATATTTTAATAGGTAAGGATTATGAATCCCAATGGGATATGTTTTATAAAGTTTATGATAGAAATAAGATGAGTGAGCCATTCGAGGTTGAGATTGTATACACACATCCAGCAGATGAAGCCTACAATCTTGTATTGGAAAATGCAGGAGCTATATTGCCTAAGAGAGATGATATAGATTTAAGAATTGTTAATGATGTTAAAAATGGAACTGGTAAAATTATAGATACACAATCTCAAGTTGGTGGTTGGCCTAATTATAAATCAGCAATAGCTCCAATAGATGATGACAATGATGGATTACCTGATGTGTGGGAAATTAAACATGGGTTGGACTCTGCAAATAATCTCGATAACAATTTAGATAATGATAAAGATGGGTATACAAATATAGAAGAATGGCTAAATGGAACCATTCCTTAGTTACTCAATTCCCAATGTCATCGTCACCCATGCCCTACTCACACCCAGTTGCCTAGATAATTCAGCCCTGGTCCAACCATTTTCCTTCATCAACAGTGAATATCTCATTCGCCGTTCTAGCTTGGTTTCTTTGGAGGGTTTGACCGTAGACGATAAAATAAAGGTATAATCATCTTCGAGGAGTAAGCCTTGTCTATAGCTATAAGCTACTACCTTAAAGGTAAAATAGTTCGCGTTACCGTTGGTTCCGCGGAGCGAGATGATAGAAGAAACGGACATGGATATCCATGTCCGTTTCTTCGTTTTTGTACAAAACACATGAGCAGAAATGAGATTATGACGTCGGTCTGAAAGCATTTTTTTAATGCCCTTATCCCATTAATTACTATAAACGGTTGACCACCATTGTTTCAAAAAAACATTCATCATTTCTTTGCGGTATTTCATGGGCATTAGATCATTATCTACCGTTTTACAATTTTTTCTAGCTTGTTTTAACAAATTTTCAATAGTTAATGAATGTAATGATTCTTCAATAAGAATCGGAGACATGGACATTCCATTTATACAAATCCTGACAATGTCCTTATTATCCACAACTGCAGCTAAAGTAAGTGACGTAAAATCAAGTGTTTTACGTAAACGAAGCTTTTTAAACCACCATGTTTTTGGTTTTTCTGGAATATTAATTTTTTTCAAAATAGCGTCTTTATCGAGATGTTGATGAAATATAATACCATCCGGAGAATATAAATCTTTTAATGGAATTTCTTCTTCCCCTTCCTGGTTATGTACAACAACACTGGCATTTAATGCAATTAAAGCTGGAGCTGTGTCTGATACGTTGCGAGAATAACATTTATTTTTTCCCCCAGTCACTTGACAAATATCACCTACATCCCTCATACAGGACCCTACTGCTTGACGCCATTCCTTTGATTGGTTGTAAAATGTGCACCTATTATTGACCAATATATTGCCGCCAATTGTGGCAGTTTTACGTATAACAGGTGTTGCTACAGAGTTTGCAGCTTGTGCTAATAGCGGGAAATGCAATTGAATATCTTTGGAAAGACTTATTTCCTCTAAAAAAGTAAACGCACTCATTTGTAATGATGCATTTTTTACTAGTATTCTTTCACTTACTTCAATAGCGTTTAAATCAATTATAGTTTCACTATTTTCAAGTCCTTGTTTCCTATAAATCTGTAAATCAGTTCCTCCACTGAAATACATGTAATTCCCTGAATTATTCGCTGCTAATTGAAGAGCCTCTTTAATATTAGAAGGATGATAATAACTACCCATAGATTATTTTAGCTCTTTAATTTTGGTGAATATTTTATCAGGCGTTATGGGTAATTCACACATTCGGACTCCAACTGCATCATAAATGGCATTCCCTATTGAAGGAAGTACAGGATGAATTGGCCCCTCACCGGCCTCCTTGGCACCATAAGGTCCTTCGCCATCATTTGATTCTATAATTGTAACATCCATTTCCGGGGTATCTACACTGTAAGGAATTCTATAATCAAAAAAATTAGCATTCATTATCTGGCCTTTCACATAACGCATATCTTCAGATAATGCCTGTCCCAATCCCATATGAATGCTTCCCTCAATCTGTCCTTCTACAGCTAAAGGATTCAGAGCTTTTCCGCAGTCATGAGCTGCCCATATTTTTTCTACGTTTACTTCACCTGTTTCCGGATCAACTACCACTTCAGAAATGAATGCTCCAAAACTATATGCCGGACTTAATCCCGCTCCAGATCCTTTAAAATCGCCACCCAATTTGGGAGATATATAAAATCCACTTTCTACAAATGCGCCGCGGCCAGCCATGGCGATTTCCACGCCTTCAACCCATGACAGATCCAGAGTTTCATCTTTTGTAAATATTTTTCCATCATTGAATTTTATACTATCAATAGCAATTCCTTTTTCTTTTGCAATAGCTTTTGCTATTTCTTTACGGACTTTTTCAACAGCCATTTTTGCGGCATTTCCTACCATGAAAGTTACTCTGCTGGAATAACTGCCTAAATCTACAGGTGTCGTTTTTGTATCAGCCGCTTCCACTTGTACAAAATCCATTGGTATACCCAACTCTTCTGCAGCAATCTGTACGAGCATTGTATCACTGCCTTGTCCAATATCACTGGCTCCACTGAACATAACAATCCGTCCATCAAAATCCAGTTTGGCATGGACAACAGTTTGTGGGTAACGATTCCATATAATTGGCAGTGCACTCCCACTAATAAAAAAACCACAGGCGACTCCCAGTCCATGGCCGTATGGTAGCTTATTGTAGCGTTCATTCCAATCAGATTTTTTGCGTACTGTTTCTAAACATTCCTTTACACCGTTGCTGGTTATTCTGAGTTGTCCTACCGTGAGCGTGTTCTCTGGCAGGAAATTTTTCATGCGTAAATCGCAAGGATCAATTTTTAAATCATGTGCCAGCATGTCCAACACTACTTCCACAGCATATCGGGGATTAACGGCTCCATGGCCGCGCATTGCACCGCATTGCGGTTTATTTGTATAAGTCCGCCGTGTTCTAAAACCAAATTTATCAATCTTATATGGTCCTTGTAATAATACCCCATTGTAGTAAGAAGTCACTACTCCAAAACTGCCGTAAGCACCACCATCAATTATTACATCTGTATCTAAAGCAGATATTTTGCCTGTTTTATCGCAACTGACTGTCATATCAATGTCTGTAGGGTGCCTGCCATGGTTTGTTATGAAAACTTCTTCCCTTGAGAAAGTGCATTTGACTGGCCGCTTTGTTTTCATTGATAAATAAGCTGTAATCATTTCATGGGCGAAAGGGTCACTTTTACCTCCGAATCCACCACCAAGCGTTGGTTTTTTAACTTGGATTTTGTGTATGGGTAACCCCAAAACCTTTGATAAATTTTTGTGAAGATAATGTGGAACTTGAGTCGCACTGATTACCGTCAATGTTTCATCACCATTCCAAATTGCAATGGTAGAATGGGGTTCGGTAAAAGCGTGGGTCACACCAGCAAACTTGAATTTTTCTTTTCTTACAAAATCAGCAGATTCAAATTCTTTTTCAGGATCATTGAAGCGTAGTTCTGCAGTCTTATGAATATTTTTACCGTTTTTTGTATGGTCGTGAATTTGTTCATCAGGGGCACATGCTTCTAATGAATCAGCAGGGTTCAAAAATTCACGAATTGGTTCATATTTAACTTTTATACCCTGCACTGCTTTTTGGGCCGCCTCAATTGATTCAGCAGCAACAGCCGCAACTATTTCACCTACATAACGAACTTTATCCACTGCCATGGCATTTTCATCCGGGCTAATAGGCAAAACTCCAAATGAAACAGGTATATCTTTTCCGATGGCAACAGCAGCTACTGAAGGGTCTGCTTCAACAGCTTTTATATCAATATTTTTTATTTTTGCATGAGCATATGAACTACGAAGTAATCCTACATAAAGCATATTTGGATAACGAAAATCATCGGTGTACATGGCCTGGCCAGTGGCTTTTTGAACACCATCAATATAAGGAGTCGCTTTTCCTACAGGCCCACTCACGAATTCATTTCCTCAGCAGCTGATTGAATAGCTTCATTGATTTTCTTATAACCGGTACACCGACATAAATTTCCCGAAAGGCTGTTCTTTATTTCGTCTATAGAAGGGTCTGGATTATTTTCTAAATAAGGTACAGCAGTCATCACCACTCCAGGTGTGCAAAAACCGCATTGCAGACCTAAATTTTTCACTAAATGTTTTTGCACTGGATGTAAATCTTCCCCTGCACTAATACCTTCGATTGTTACTATTTTTTTTCCTACACACCTCATAGTTGGAGTCAGACAACCCAAAACCGGCTTCCCGTCTAAATGTACTGTACAGCTTCCGCATGTGCCTTCATCGCAACATTTTTTAGTTCCAGTTAAATAAAGGCGGTTGCGTAATGTATCAAGAATAGTTTCTGATGAATCCACTAAAACGGTCTGTGAAAATCCGTTTACATTTAATTCAACTTTTTCCATTTAAAAAAGTGATTTATTAAGATGTTCGTTTTAATAACATTGCTACTCCCTGTCCATGTCCAACACATAGTGATGCAATGCCGTATTGTGAATTATTCTCTCTCATGCTGTGTGCCAGTGTAACAGCAATCCGAAGACCGGACATGCCCAGCGGATGACCTAATGCCACCGCTCCGCCATGAATATTTAATTTTTCATCAGGGATATCTAACTCTTGTTGACATGCCAATACCTGGACAGCAAAAGCTTCATTTATTTCAAATAAATCAATTTCATCTAAAGTCAAACCAGTCTTGTTCAACAGTTTATTAATTGCATAAACAGGCCCCAATCCCATTGTTTCAGGATTTAAGCCAATATTCACTGTATTTTGGATTTCGACTAAAGGTTCCCTTCCAAACTGATTAACAGCAGATTGATTTCCAATCCAGGCCATACAGGCACCATCTGAAATTCCGGAGCTGTTGGCAGCCGTTATAGTACCATCTTCTTTAAAGACAGTCCTCAATTCTCCTAGTTTTTCCAATGTTGATAGGCGAGGTTCCTGGTCATCGGTAACCGATTGACCGTCAGGTAAATCCATAGGAATTATTTCATTAGCAAAAAATCCATTTTCTTTTGCAGAAAAATACCGTTTGTTGGATTCGATTGTAAACAAGTCTTGCGCTTCCCTACCTATTTGAAAATCTTCAACAATTTTCTCAGCTGTTAATCCCATATTTGTCCATTGAAAATCAAATCCGTCAAAAAGCTTTGAATTGTAATCCAAGGCGGCTGTCATAGGTACATGTCCTAAATGCTCCACTCCTCCAACAAGCATTTGGCTGTTGTTACCCGCTTTAATACTGTCTGCTGCCATCTGAAGAGCACTTAAACTTGAACTGCATAATCTGTTAACAGTAGCACCGGGAATTGATTGAGGCAATCCAGCCAGTAGCAAAGTCAATCTAGCTAAATTTTTACCCTGTTCAAGATGCTGCCCTACACATCCGAGATAAAAATCATCAATATTTTTTGGATCAAGCCCCGTGCGTTCAATTAATCCTTGTAACACCTGAACTGATAATTCATCAGCCCGAAGGTTGCTATATAAACCCTTTTCAGGATGACCTCTTCCTATAGGGGAACGACAACCATCAATTAAATACACTTTTTCCATTATATATACTGACCCCCATCTACTTTAATTACTTCTCCTGTAATATGTTTAGCACCATCACCGGATAAAAATGTTATAACTTCAGCAACATCTTCTGGGGTACCAATACGGCCCAATACAATTTCTTTCATGGCTTTTTCCTTAAAATCATCCGGCATACTCTGGATCATTTTGGTAGCGATAAGTCCTGGGCAAACAACATTTACTGTCACATTTGAACGTCCCAATTCCTTCGCTACACTTTTTGATAGTCCTATTACGCCCGCTTTGGCGGCTGCATAGTTTGATTGTCCGAATTTCCCACGCAAAGCATTAATTGACGAAACGGTTATGATCCGTCCATATTTCTTTTCTCTAAAGTTCGGGGATGCAGCACGGATATAATTAAAAACACCTTTTAAATCTGTATCAATTACTTCATCCCACATAGTTTCAGTCATTTTCCAAACAACTTTATCTTGGTTCGCTCCAGCATTATTCACCAGAATATCCAAGGTGCTAAATTTTTCATTAACTTGATCCACCACTTCTTGAGCTTTTGCAAAGTCTGCCATATCAGCTTGAAAATATGCACCTTTCACGCCCATTGCTTCTATTTCTGCTAGGACAGCTTCAGCCCCTTCTTTATTGCTGTGATAAGTGAAGGCGACATGGGCTCCCGCTTGAGCAAAACTTTGGACAATTGCTGTCCCAATACCCGAGCTTCCTCCTGTAACTAATGCAATTTTTCCATCAAGTGTTTTAATCATTTTAATTTCCTATTAATTATTTTTCCATTCTGGGTTTCTTTTTTCAAGGAATGAGTTAATACCTTCATTGGCATCATGGGTTTCCATGAGTTTTTGGGTATACATTTTCGCGAGCGTATTCAGATTCTCTGACAGTGTGTTATTAAACAATGTACGCGCTACACCATTTGCTATACGTATGGATGAGGCACTTTTAGATAAAATATATTTTTCAATCCATTCTTGAGCACTTTCCATCATACTTTGATGATCGTCGAATAATTTGGTCCCCAATCCTGACGACATTATTTCATTTGGCTTCATGCTTCTTCCGGTTAGAAGTAAATCATCTGCTTTAGATTGCCCTATTTTCATGGGTAGGATAAGGGAAGCCGGCGGTGCAAAAACACCGAGATTAATTTCAGGTTGTCCCATTCTTGCGGATTCATCTAAAAAAAGAAAATTACAGAAAATAGCCAATTCCATTCCACCACCCAAACATTGCCCGGAGACCAACGCCATGGTAGGAACAGATAGATCAATCAACGTCTTGAATAGCCCATGAAACTGCTGCAGCATTTCTGACGCATTTTCTTTTGTATGTTCAGGGACAGAAGCCCCAAAACTAAAATGATCACCGGCACCGACAAATTGAAGTAATTTTACATCTTTACTGATATTTTCAAGTTCAGACTGCAATTCAGCCATCATTTCTCCATCTAATACATTCGCTTTTGGTGCATTTAGTATCAGACGGATGACCTGCCCGTCAAATAGTTCTTCTCTTCTTATTTTTTTCATATCCATTTTAACTTTGCAAAAGTTTTTACTTTGGTAAAATTGCATCCACTAATTCATCATTCCACGGATGCCCTTCAGCCAGCATTTGACGTAGTTTAATAAAGTCAACTTCCCGATTTCCTTTTGGACCTTCGTTAAATGCTCTGAACCCTGCCCGAGCTTCCGTGACCATATTTTGTGCCAGCCAATCTCTGTTAGTTTGGCTATTTTGATCCCAATGTTCCAGCTTCTTTTTTCGAAGACTGTTCAATGTTTTGCTGGTGCATTCAGGCATCAAGTACATCATTTTTGTAGCCAAAGCATTCACAGCATCATCGAGCGGTGTTAAATCAATTTCACCATTCATGAGTTGCTCTTTACCGGATTTGTATTCGTCTCCAGTTTTTTTCTGACCATATACAACATCTCCAGATTCATTAACCCATTTATCCGTCACTAACAGAGGATTGCGTACGACATTTCCATCCACTTTAAGCACAGGCACAGCTTCAGTAATTAGACCAAAATTCTTTGCTTCATACGCTGTCCACATTTCACACAATACACCGCTCTGCATTGCCCGTTCAATGCCAACGTAAAGATGCAGGAAATCTGTACTGCCGCCATCGGGAGCGCTGCCATGTTTAGGGCCGGCTTGGCCAAAAACCGCCAAATCACTGGAAACGGTAAAATCGCATGCCATTCCGATTTCCTGTCCGCCAGCAATACGCATACCGTTCACGCGACAAATTACTGGTTTATCACAATGTAAAATGGATGTGATCATGTCGTTAAATAGACGCATATATTGTTTGTATTCCATGGGTTTCCCGGAATAATACTCGGCATATTCTTTTGTATTGCCACCCGTACAAAAAGCTTTATCCCCTACTGCAGAAAAAATAACAGATACAACACTTCGGTCATTGGATGCTTCGCGAAAAGCGAAGATAATTTCTTTTACAGCTGCTGTTGTATATGAGTTATATTGTTTTGGATTGTTCAGAAAAATCCACGCATTGTTTAATCCTTCAACCGGATTACCACTGTTATCCAAACATGGGCGCAATTCATAGATTATTTCGGTATAATCAATATCTGTTAAATTGTGATTGACGAGTGATGTATTCATGTTATTCTCCAATTTGTTTAAAATCCGGTATCATGACCGAACGCTTTTTTAATTTATGGTCTAATGTATTCTTAAATACAGTGTTGATTTCTGATATGGGAAACGATTCTGTAAATGGTTTTATTTTTAATTTTTCTTCAGCAACTAATTGTAAAACATCCGCATACAATTCCGGTTTACATCCCCAGGTGCCGATAATATTTGCATCAAATGCCATGAGATTACTTAATCGGACTTCCAATTTGTCCATGGTGAATCCGACGATGGAAAGGGTAGATGCAATTCCCATGAGCGCATAAGCCAATTCTTGCCCCGATTTGGTGCCGGACATTTCATAAATTTTCCATCGGTTGGATGGCGCACCCATTTCTTGGCATTTCTCCTTCACCACTTTTTTGATTTCCCGTACATCCATCCCGGAAATATTTAATGTTTCATTAATGCCAACCTGTCCAAGTTGGTCTAATTTTTCCTGTGAAATATCCAATGCTAATACTTTTCCGCCAAATATCTTTGCCAGTTGAGCACCATAAATACCCACACCGCCAACACCGATGATAACAGCGAAATCACCTTTTTGGATTTTGCTTTTTACCATGACTTGATAGGGTGTAGATACAGCATCGGCAATGACAGCCAATTCCCATAATTCATGTTGCGCCAAAGCCCCGTCTAAAACTTCCGCTAAATACCGGGACGGAGTAACAACATGACTAGCAAATCCTCCATGAAAATCATTTCCAGGCATCTGCTGCTTTTGACAAATATTGCTTCTTCCGGCCTGACATAAATCACATTCACCACAGGGCATCACAGCTGGAATGATGACAGATTTACCTATTAAATCTGAAGATCCATCTACAACTACACCACTGATTTCATGTCCCAAAATCAATGGAAGCTCATGGCGAGTGGGAACACCGTAATGCCAGAAACTCAAATCTGTATGGCATACACCACATCCTGAAATCTTTACAAGTGCTTCACCTTCTTTCAAAGATGGAATAGATTGTTCTACTAATTCAAAGGGCTGATCTTTCTCAACCATTTGCCATGCATATATTTTACTCATTCTTTAGTGAGCTCTCGTCATGATGTTAAGCTTCATTCTTCATTGCCAAAATAGATGCACCCAAGGCAACCATGTATTGGGGATTGGGTGCGATGAAAATGTCCACGTCAAATTCTTCTGATAATAATTCTTGGAGA
>Ga0208524_1001581_pt1 | contig 10539 bp, 5 predicted proteins | sample ETNtaG_28_FD_185779 | JGI IMG/M metagenome (GOLD analysis project Ga0208524, IMG submission 185779) | Marine microbial and viral communities from oxygen minimum zone, Eastern Pacific Ocean - ETNP201406SV61 (SPAdes) (version 2) | ecosystem: Environmental > Aquatic > Marine > Oceanic ... | reverse complement strand
GCGGTCGGGATCGGCCTCGTGTACGGGCTCCTCGCGCCGGGTCACGACTGGGAGTCCTCGGCTGCCGTAGGCGTGCTGGTCGCATTCTGGATGGCGGCGCTTGTCGGTGGTGTTGTCGGCAACGGAATCCACGAGGCGCGCAGGGAACGCCATCGTGGGTGAACCCGGAGAAGTTGCTTTCACCGGGGCATCCAGACTGATTCATGTGGTAGACCGCGGTCATGGCTGACAGCATCCGGGTGTTCATCCTCGACGACCATGAGATCGTCCGGCAGGGCCTCGTGGCGGTCATAGGTGCCGAGCCCGACCTGATGGTCGTGGGTCAGGCTGCGACCGTACAGCGGACACTCGAGGTCGTCGAAGAGGTGGCTCCCGACGTGGCGGTGCTCGACGTCCGACTCGGTGACGGGTCCGGGGTCGAGGTCTGTCGCGACATCCGTTCCGCCCACCCTGACGTGCGGTGCCTGATGCTCACCTCGTTCGAGGACGACCAGGCGCTGGTCGAGGCCAGCCTGGCCGGTGCCGCAGGCTATGTGCTGAAGAAAGCAGTCGGAGGTGATCTGCTCGAGGCGATCCGCCACGTGGCGTCGGGCCGGCAACTGCTCGACCGGGCGACGGTCAGGCTCGCCCTCCGGCGGCTGCGGGAGTCGGGCGAGGCAACGGTCGGGGAGCTCCCGGAACAGGAGCGTCGGGTGTTCGACCTGATAGGCGAGGGGCTCTCCAACCGCGAGATCGCCGAGAAGATGTTCCTCGCCGAGAAGACGATCAAGAACTACGTCACGAACCTGTTGCGCAGGCTGGGTATGCAGCGCCGTACCGAGGCGGCAGCGTTCGCCGCCCGTCTCGACGAGAGGCACAACGGCTGATTGTCAGGAGCCCTGCGGTTCGGGTTCCGGGTCGGCTGCGAGCGGAACGATCCATTCGAGGGCCGTGCCGCCGGTCGGGGCGGTGTAGGCGTTGAAACGTCCCTGCCGCTGCAGTGCGCGTGTGGCCAGGTTGGCGAGACCGCTTTGGCGGGTGCTCCCGTCCGGGAGCCCGCTGCCGTTGTCGATCACCTCCACCGACAGTTCGTCGTCCACCTCGACGCGGATGTCCACGGTCGTCGCCCCGGCATGGCGGGCGACGTTCGTCAGCGCTTCGCGCAGAACGGCGAGGGCATCCTCGACGAGGGAGTCGGGCACGGCCGTGTCGAGAGGCCCGGCGAACTGGCAGAGAGGCTCGAAGCCGAGCAGGTCGGCCAACTCGCCGACGAGCCCGGTGGCCCGGCTGCGCAGGCCGTGCTCGCTGTGGATGGGCGAGCTCAGGTCGAAGATGACCGAGCGGATCGTCTTGGAGGTGGCGTCGAGGCCCTCGACGATCCCTGCGATGCGAATGGCCGGCTCACCCTCGCTCGTTGCCTGGATCGCCTGGAGGGCCATGCCTGCGGCGAACAGTTCCTGGATGACGGTGTCGTGGAGTTGCCTGGCGATTCGCTCGTGATCCTCGGCCAGGTCCCTTCGGCGACGCATGGCGGCCAGCGACTGCTCGGCATCCATCCATGCCGTCATGTCGCGGACGGCGGCGATCGTCAGCCCCGAACCGTTTCCGAGGGGGGCGAGGCTTACGTGGACCGGGAAGACGTAACCGTCCCGGGTGCAGCCCTCGAGGCGCTGCCCGGTTCCCATCGGTCGGGCATGCGGCGCCTCCTCGAACTCCCTGCGGTAGGTGTGATGGCGTTCTCTCGCCGCTTCGGGGACGAGGACCTCGACCGTAAGGCCGACGAGATTGCCCGGCTCGTAGTGGAACAGCGAGTGGGCGGAAGGGTTGGCACCGTGGATGACGCCGCCCGCACCGACGACGAGCAGGGCGTCCGGGGAGGTCTGCCAGAGGTCCTCCGCCGTGACAGCGGCGGGGAACTCCACATGGTTCTTCCCGTCGTTCGCCTCCATCGGGACCGAGCGTACCGGCAGGGGATCGTGGAAGATCGAGCAGGCGGTCGGTTTCGCCGGCGGGCAGGAGGGAGCTCGTCGGGTCTGTCCCGGTGTCTGCAACGACGGCGACCGGAAGGGTCCCGGCTACGGTCGCGCGGTCCGGGCCGCATGGCCATCCCGACGGTCGGCGACGAAGGTCAGGAGCACCGATGAAGTTTCAACTCGCGATCAACCTCGAGCGTATGGACGACAGTGCCGACATGGACGTGGTCGCCGCGCACACACTCGAGATGGTCCAGATGGCGGAGGCCGGTGGGTTCACCATCGCATGGGCAGCCGAGCACCACGCCCTCGAGATGACGATCGCTCCGAACCCGTTCCAGATCCTGACGTGGTGGGCCGGCCACACCGACCGCATCCGACTGGGAACGGCAGTCGCGGTCGCCGCCTACTGGCATCCGGTGAACCTTGCAGGCGAGGCTGCGTTCCTCGACCTGGTCAGCGGCGGCCGGCTCGAGTTCGGCATCGGTTCGGGGGCGTACCAGCGCGAGTTCGACCGCATGACACCCGGGCTGAAGCAGACCGACGCCTGGCGTTACATGCAGGAGATGGTGCCGGTGCTCAAGGCCCTCTGGGCCGGCGACTACGAACACGATGGCGAGTTCTGGTCGTTTCCGACCTCGACGTCGGTACCAAAGCCCGTGCAGAAGCCACACCCGCCCTTCTGGGTGGCTGCCAGGGCGCCGATCACCTACGACTACGCGGTCAAGAACGGTTGCAACGTGCTGTCGTGGCCCTTCGCCCGGGCGTTCGCCGAGGCGGAGCTCTACAAGTCGCAACTCGACGACGCCGTGGCAGCCAACCCCGGTTGCGCACGTCCGACGTTTGCCCTTATGCGCCATACCGCCGTCTACGACTCTGCCGACGACTGGATGGTTCCCGTCGAGGCCGCCCAGCGCCAGATGAGCCAGTTCGAGAACCTGTTCAAGAACCTCGGAGACGTCGAGAACGGGTTCCCCAGGTCCATTCCGCTCGACCAGGTCGCCAACAGCGACGACTACGAGCCGACCACGTTGAGTGAGAACCTCATGTTCGGCACCCCCGATGAGGTGGTTGCGAAGTTGCGTCGCTACGAGGCCCTCGGTGTCGACGAGTTCATCTACTACGCCAGCTTGGGCCTCGGCCTGCCCGAACAGAAGCGCTCCATGGAACTCTTCTGCAACGAGGTGATTCCCGCATTCTCCTGAGTCCGGCAGCCGGAACTGGCGGGATCGCCTCCTACGAAGTCGAACCTGCTGGTTCGACGGCAAGCCAACGTCGGAACACCACTGCCACGACAGCGACCACCAGCGGCAGCAGGGTGAACCAGAGGCTGGCACTCCGGTAACCACCGAACACCGAGCTCCCGACCGAGAAGGTCAGGGCGCCCATCGCCGAGGCCAGCACGCTGATGAAGCCGATCGTTCCCGAGATGGAACCGATGTGCCTCACGCCGTAGAGCGCCGGGAGCAGGGAGCTCTGTACGGCGGCGCCGCTTCCCATGCACAACCCCAGGATCACCGAGTAGAGGAGCACGGCGGAAAAGGCCGTCGAAGTGCCGCCGAGGAACGTCGTGGTGGCCAGGAGCAACGCCACGGTCGCCGGGAGGAATGGCTGTGCCGCCCGGTCGGTGAGCCATCCGAACGCCAGGCCGCCGATGACGGCGCCGACCGCCTGCGGCAGGAACATGGCGGCGGCCTGCGCGTTCGAGTAGCCGATCTCGCCGAGCAGGTTGGTCTGGTGGAACAGCAGGCCGGTGCCGAGCACGGAATTGGTCGCGACCACCGCAGCGAGGGTCCAGAAGGCCGGTGAGCGGAGTGCCATGGCTCGCGTTACGGACGGGAGCGTCGAAGCAGGTCGGCCACCCGGGTCCGGGGGAGCGCCGTCCGTCTGCTGTCCCAGGTCGGCGGGCCGGTCCACATACCCGAACCAGCCGATCGGCACGACCGTGACGACGATGGCTACCGCGGCGACCAACCAGGCGTTGCGCCAACCCCATGCGTCGATGGCGAACGCCAACAGGACCGGAATGAAGGCCATCCCGCCCAGGGTCACGGTCATCTTGACGCCGACGGCGAAGCCGCGGCGACGGTCGAACCAGTGCATGACTGCCACGTTCGACGTGAGGCTCAGGGCCCCCTGGCCGAGCAGTCGAATGCCGAAGAATCCGATTGCCAACCACGCCACGCCCCGAACCAGCGACATGTGGGCGAGGACGATTGCGAAGGCGAACCCGAAGGTCGTCGACGCCCGTCGTACGCCCACCTCGTCCACCCAGCGGCCGATCCGGGGCTGGAATGTCGACGAGGCCAGGGTTCCCACGAGGTAGGCGGTGGCGATGGCCGAATCGGAGAGTCGGAGCCCGTCGGACAGGTGTTGTCGGAACACCGAGACCCCGATGGACTGACCGGGCCCGGTGAGCACGCCGACGAGGCTGGCCAGCCCGACCATCCACCAGCCGTAGAAGCCGGAGGGCGAACGGCGCGCCGGTCGGGCACCGGGACGAGCAGGCATTGCGGGACGCTACCCACCAGTTTGCGGTTGGCACTTGGTGGTCGGCATCGGCCTCGGTCTGTCCGAACTGAAGTCGCTCCCAGCAATCGCCGCATCACTAGTCGCCCCCTGTTCCTCCGTTGGTTGTTTCTCCGTCGAGGCGGGCAGCCAGTTCCGAAGCCGGGCCGCGTCCGTGTTCGTTTTCGCCCAGTACCTTCCACGACGTCGTGCCTTGGGTGCGGGTAACTGGCAGTGCCAGGGTGCCGGGGGCTTCGGGGTCGTCGACGTCGACTACAGCGAACTCGGACCAGATGGTTTCACCGTCGTCGTCGACGGTTCCGTCGGAACCCTCGAGGATGTACGACGTCGCCGGGCCGCCCTTTGTGGGCGGGTCCCAGGCGAACCGGGCCACGTTGCCTTCGTCGGCCACTGTCAGGTTCAGCGGTGCCCCGGGGGCGCCTTCACGGCGTCGGCGTGCGGCGAGCAGCCACAGGAACCATCCTGCGAGGGCCAGCAGGGCGGCGCCGAGCCCGAGCACGGTTCCTTGGACGAAGCCGAACGCCGAAGTGGACGGTTCCAACGCCGCTCGCAGGCCACCCGGGTCGGAGGCATCGAGCGGGTCAGACGGGAACCTGTCGTCGCCTTCGACACCGTTGACTTCCTCACCGTCTGAAAATCCGTCGTCGTCAGTGTCTGCGTCTAGCGGATCGGTCCCCAGGTCGATCTCTTCGCCGTCGGAGAGGCCGTCACCGTCGGTGTCGGGGTTGGTCGGGTCGGTGCCGATGTCGACTTCGGTGCCGTCTTCGAGGCCGTCGTTGTCCGAATCGGGATCCAACGGGTTGGACCCGTCGTCGAACTCGTCGCCGTCGATGATTCCGTCGTCGTCGGTGTCGGGGTTGCACTCATCGGTGCCGGCCCTGGCCTCTTCGGAGTCGGCAAACCGGTCGTTGTCGCAATCGGGGCCGGGGTCGGTCGGATCCAACGGGTCCAGGCCACGGCCGTGCTCGGTTCCGTCGTCGACTGTGTCGTCATCGGTGTCCGGATCGTCCGGGTCGGTGCCGATGTCGATCTCGAGCGGGGTCGGCAGGCCATCGCCGTCGGGATCGCCACCCGGATCGTTGGGATCCAACGGATCGGAACCGAGCTCGAGGACCTCGTCACCGTCGCCGAACCCGTCACCGTCGGTGTCTTCGTCCAACGGGTCGGTGCCGCGTGCTACCTCGTCGCCGTCGCCGAGGCCGTCACCGTCGGTGTCGGGATTACCCGGATCAGTGCCGGCGTCGTCCTCCTGGGACAACGTCAGGCCGTCACCGTCCAGGTCAGGGTCCAGGGCCAACGTCGTAGTCGTCGTAGTCGTCGTTTCGATGACAGTGTCACCGGGATCGCTCGGGTCCAACGGGTCGGTGCCCAGGTCGTTGACCTCGATGCCGTCGCCGAGGCCGTCGCCGTCGGTGTCGGAGTCCAACGGGTCGGTTTCGCGCTCGGTTTCCTCGCCGTCGACCAGCCCGTCGTCGTCGGAATCCGGGTCCTTGGGGTCGGTGCCGGTGTCGAAGACCTCGATGCCGTCAGCGATCCCGTCGTTGTCGGTGTCACGGTCCAACGGGTCCGTGCCCGTGTCGTTGACTTCTTCGCCGTCGACCAGGCCGTCACCGTCGGTGTCCGGGTCGTTCGGGTCGGTGCCGATAACGAGCTCGTCGACGTCGTCGAGGCCGTCACCGTCGGTGTCGTCGACCGTCGGCGGAATCGTGGTCGTCGGAGGGATCGTCGTGGTCGTGGTCGCCGGGGGAGTGGTCGTGGTCGTGGTCGTCGTGGACGGTGGTGGTGGCTTGGACGTCGACACCGGCGGCGTCGTGGTGGTCGAGGCCGTGGTGGTAGGCGCCGCCGTCGTGGTTGGTGCCGCCGTCGTGGTTGGCGCCGCCGTCGTAGTTGGCGCCGTCGTCGTGGTTGGCGCCGTCGTCGTGGTCGTCGTGGTCGTCGTGGTCGTAGTGGTCGTCGTGGGCGCCACTGTCGTGGTCGTGGTAGTCGCCGACGGCGTTACGTCGTCGTCTTCGTTGGTGGCGACCACATCCTGGTCAGCCAGCAGGTCGTAGGCGTCGTCGCTGGAGCCGGCGTCGACCGAGACCGTCAAGGCCACGTCCTGGTTGCCGTCAACGATGGAGTCGTCGATGCCTGTGGCGGTGACCACCTGGGCGTCGTCCCAGTTAGCCGGCGTGAACGTCAACGTCGACGGTGAAACGGTCACCTCGCCGGTGTCTGCCGACGAGACCGAGATCACGACGTTCGAAATCGGTTGGGTGGTCAACTCCACGGTGAACGTGTCGGTGGTGCCCGTCTCGTCCACGGCAGTGGACCCATCGCTTTGGGACACGGAAACACCCGGAGAGTCGTCGTCGGTGGTCGTCACGTCCACGACCTGGTTGGCGACGACGTCGTAGGCCGAGTCGTCCGTGGAACCGGCGTTGATCGCCATCGTGACCGTCGAGTCCTGTGGACCGTCGGCTATGGCGTCGTCTACGCCGGTAACTGTCACCGTCTGGGGCGTGTCCCAGTCCGCTGGTGTGAACGCCAGCGACGTAGGCGACACGGTCGCCTCTCCCGTGTCGGAAGCCGACGCCGAAATCACCACCTTGGCGGTGGGTTCTGTGTCCAACACCACGCTGAACGTGGCAGTGGACGCCGCACCCAAGGGTGTTTCGGTGACCGTGATCGACGTACCCGACAGCGTGAACCCGACGGTGTCGTCGTCGACGACCGTCACCCTGAGGGCGGTGGAAAACGTCGTGTAGTTGCTGTCTTCGGACATGATCGCCAAGATGACGGTGTCGTCGCCAAACACCGTGTCGCCGTCGTCGATGTCGTCGTCGATGCCTACAACTGTCACCGTCTGGGGCGTGTCCCAGTTCGCCGGCGTGAACTCGAGCAGGGGGTCGGTGAGCGTGTCGGGATCGGTGAAGTAGCCGTCGTCGTTGCAGCAGGTCAACACGTCGACCCACACGATGCCAATGGGTTCGGAATCGAGGACGATGGTGAACGTCGTCGAACCGCCTTCGGTGACCGACAGCTCGGCTATGGACTCGTCGCCGTCGCGGCTGATCATGCCCGAGGCCGTCACGTTGGCCACGTCGTCGTCGACGGTGGTGGCCGTGACGGTCTGGGCCGCTATGGCGTCGTAGATCGTGTCGTCGGTGGAGTCGGCGTCGACTGCGACCGTGACCGTGGTGTCCTGGTTGCCGTCGTCGACGTCGTCGTTGGCGCCTGTGATCGTCACCGTCTGGGGCGTGAACCAGTTGAACACCCCGAACAGCAGCGTCGACGGCGACACGGTCGCCTCTCCGGTGTCAGCCGAAGACACGTCCAATGCGACCGTGTCTGTCGGTTCGGTGTCGAGCACAACGGTGAACGTGTCCGTCGATCCGCCTTCGGTGACCGAAGCCGTGGTCTTCGACAGCGTGTATCCGGAAGTGTCGTCGTCGACGGCGGTGGCCGTCACCACCTGATCAGCGGTGCCGTCGAACTCGTCGGCGGACGAGGCAGCCACGACAGCGACGGTCAACGACACGTCCTGGTTGCCGTCGTCGACGTTGTCGTCGACAGCTGTCACGGTCACCGTCTGGGGCGTCGACCAGTTGGCCGCCGTAAACGTCAGCGTAGATGGGGAGGTGTCATTGACCCGGGCCTGGTCGGTGCCCGAAGGCGTGACGGTTACGACGACGTCGGAGGTGGGCTGGTAGTCGAGCACGGCGGTGAACGCGCCCGTCGAACCACCTTCGGTCGCTGACACAGTGGTTGAGGACAGCGTCACCCCGCCGACGCAGCCGGTCGCTGCCAGGTTCTCGACGGTCGAGACGCTCCGGGACACGGAGTCCCTGTTGGCCAAAGCGAAGTAGACGCTGTAGCCGGACGGGACCAAACCGTTATGGGGAGCCTCCTCGGTGTCGGCACCCGTTGCGACACCGTCCTCCTCCCATTGGAGGATGCCGCTGCTTTCGTGGACGTAGTAGGAGACCGGGTTGTTGGCGTTGGCGCTGCTCGCCCAGCCGCGGACCTGGAAGGCTTCCGACAGCCATGAGGTGTTGCCGTCGTGGTCGTTCGCGTTGCCCGACCAGAGCTGGTTGTAGTCCGACATGGTCACCGAGTACGGCGCGTAGGCCTCCCAGATGTAGTCGCCGATACCGAGCCCCGAGGCCGCCAGGGCAGAATCCTCGACCACGTAGAGGCGGTGCCCGAGGCCATCGATGTGGTCGAACTCCCACTTGCCGCTTGGACAAAGGGGTGTGGACAGCACGACTTCGGACAGCCAGCCTTCGAGGTCGGTGCCGTCGACAGGGCCGTGGACGACGTCCCAGCCTGACGGGGCGTTTTCCACCCATGCGGCGTTGCCGGCCGCCAGCTCTCCCGACGAGGTCCACTTGACCACCCACGCATCCGACCTACTGCCGTTGGCTGCCCACCAGGCGTCACCGGTGCCCGGATCCCAGTCGGCTGCTCCCCACAGGGTGCCGGAGATGTAGACGTTGTCGGACGAGTCGAGGTCCACGCCGAACGCATACATGGTGCCCGTGCTCTGGATCTGCTTGGCCCACACGAGGTCACCTGACGCGTCCAGCTTCACACCGAAGGCATCCGGGTTGTCGCCGACGTACGTGAACTCGGTGGTGCCGACGCCAGGGTCGAAATCGACGGTGTCCCGGAAGTAGCCGGCTACGTACACGTTGCCCGACGAATCCACAGCGACGGCCTCGCCGGAGTCGATGTTGGTGCCGGACGTCGTGGAGAACGCCTTTGCCCATACGCCGTTGCCGTCCGAGCCGACCTTGATCACGTAGGCGTCGAACTGGGACATGGTCGGCAACGTGATCGAGGAACCGACGCCGGGATCGAAGTCCGGCGTCCCGCTGCCCCGGTAGTAGCCCGTAGCGTAAATGTTGTCGGAGGCGTCAGTGGTGAGCGCCATGAGGCGGTCGTGATGGCCGCCACCGACGAGGCCCACCCAGTCAAGGGTCCCGTCAGCGTCGATCCTCGAGATGAACCCTTCGAAGTGGCCGTTTCCGGTGAGGAGGGTCTCCCCGCACGAAGACGTGCAGCCACCGGCAATCGGGTGGTAGTTCACAGCGGCATTCGTGTCCTGGTAGTTGCCGACGGTGACCACGTAGCCCGACGAGTCGATCTCCAGGTCGTTGGCGATATCTATGTTGGATCCGCCCCAGTGGCGGGTCCACACCGTGTTGCCTGAAGAGTCGAGCTTGACCAGGAAGACGTCGGACTTGGTCGAGTCGGTCACAGGGGCCACGTTGGTGGTCGTGGCACCCGGGTCGATATCGACTGTGCCCTCGAAGGTGCCCGTGAAATAGACGTTGCCTGCCGAGTCGACGTCGACGCCGTGGCCTTCGACCGTCTCGGTGCCGCCGATGACCCGCCACCACGTCACAGCACCCGACGAGTCCAGCTTCGCTACATAGGCGTCGTAGTCGCCCAGCGACGTGACGTCGTCGGAGTCGTCGTCTTCGAAGTCCATCGAGCCCTTGAAGCGGCCCGTCACGTACACGTTGCCGGAGGCGTCGAGGGCACAGTCGTCGACCTCGTCCTGGCCGGAAGCATCCATCAGCGACGACCACACCAGGTTTCCTGCCGTGTCGAGCTTCGTGACCAGCGACGACGAACTACCGGTGGGCGTTTCGGTGACCGAGACGTCGTCGTAGTAGTTGGGGTCGACGTCCCCGTTGCCGGTCAGGTAGCCGCAGGTGTGGATGTTTCCCGACGAGTCGACAACGACGTCATTGGCGTACCCATGGTTGCCACCGCCCCATACGGCGATCGCGCCGTCCGATGACGACCAGGCCTGCGCCGGTGGGGGAGAGGTGTCGGTCGCCAGGGCCGAAAGGGCCGCCACCAGGCCCATGACGACACTGATCCGCAACCACCGCATCACTCCAAGCAATCGTCCCATCACCGGTCTCCCCCTGTTTCCCCGTCGCCCCCTGTTCCTCCGTTGGTTGTTTCTCCGTCGAGGCGGGCAGCCAGTTCCGAAGCCGGGCCGCGTCCGTGTTCGTTTTCGCCCAGTACCTTCCACGACGTCGTGCCTTGGGTGCGGGTAACT
>Ga0208524_1001576_pt1 | contig 10564 bp, 7 predicted proteins | sample ETNtaG_28_FD_185779 | JGI IMG/M metagenome (GOLD analysis project Ga0208524, IMG submission 185779) | Marine microbial and viral communities from oxygen minimum zone, Eastern Pacific Ocean - ETNP201406SV61 (SPAdes) (version 2) | ecosystem: Environmental > Aquatic > Marine > Oceanic ... | reverse complement strand
GACTTTACCGAAGAGGCGATGATGAACATCTTGGTATGTGATTTCCTGATTCGATCCATATCCACTGTTGGAGGAGCCATCAGAAACTTACCTGCCCCTAAGAAAATGGCATCAACTCCAGCATCTAGTGAAGCATTGATCAAACTATCATAATCGGTCAATGCCATAAGAATATTCACTCCTATGAGCCCATCTGTGAGTTCTCTTGCTTTTCGAATCTCTGCCTTCAAAGCATCAGCATTGGCGGTGGCGTAGTCGTCTTTTGTACGAGGATATAGGAGACCTATTCCTGCACTTCCAATGACTCCAATCCCACCTTCATTTCCCATCGCAGATGCTAATCCTGAAAGCGAAACACCAACGCTCATCCCTCCTTGAATGATTGGTAATGGCACTACAAGGTCCCCAATAATAAGCCGGGGGAGTTCGATTCGGCCATTCATTGAAATACTCTCAATTGAATTCATTGCACTCACTCAAAATGAATACCTGAAGGTAGGGTATTGCTAAGATGGCGAACATGTGCGGTATTCTGCTACAATATATTCATATTTGAATTGGAATAGATTCCTTCAGACATTCTCTGCATGACATAAAATGAATACTAGAATCAATGGTTCCAATTATTGGAATCACTCGGAAGAACTGAAAATGAGTGCGATGAATATTATCGTACATTTCCAAGGTAGATTTGTTCGAGACTTAGCAAAATGTTTGAAGACTCCGCTGGACAATTGACTACATGGAAAACTTACAATGATGGTGTAAATGATACTATAGCCGAGAATGAATGCAGGTATGACTATTTACCTAACATTACATGGGGGATTCCTTCAGGTGATACAATGATGAGTTCAGTAGGCGAAAAGAAATCTGCGAGTGGTGAAAAATTGACTCCAGGCTTGGAATTCTCAAGATTGCATACTGAAGAAGGAAGTGACCCATTTTCTGGAATCAAGTGGGAAATACGTTCTACTTCATGGGATGGAAAAGAAAATTCTCCAGAAGAAGAATTTCGTGTGCCTTCAGAATGGTCTGAGATTGCTGGGCATGTTGCTATCCGAAATTATATGCGGAAGAAAGGAATTCCTACTAGACTGCGCCGAGTTGAAATGAAAGATGTCCCGATTTGGCTTTGGCCATCGGAAGAGGATTCTGAAGCGTTATCTCTTCTTGATGAGGAAGAACGATATCGAAGTGAGAACGATGTCGAAGATGTCATCAGGCGCTTGGCCGGAGCCTGGACCTATTGGGGATGGAAAGAGGGGTTCTTTACTGAAGAGACAGATGCATTGTCCTTCCATGATGAAGTATGTCACTTATTGCTTCACCAGAAGGCGGCTCCAAACAGCCCACAGTGGTTCAACACTGGACTCCATTGGGCATATGGAATAACTGGGAAGCCTGTTGGTCACTATTGGGTTGACGATAAGGGGATTGCACATCCTTCCACCAGTTCGTATGAACGCCCTCAACCACACGCTTGTTTCATCCTGTCTGTTGAAGATGACCTTGTGGGAGAGGATGGCATCATGGATCTTTGGAAAAGAGAGGCTCGTTTGTTCAAATTTGGTTCAGGAACTGGAACTAATTTCTCAACAATCAGGGGTCGCGGAGAGGTCCTATCTAGCGGAGGAGAAAGTTCTGGATTGATGTCATTCTTGAAGGTAGGAGACCGAGCAGCTGGAGCAATACGCAGCGGAGGAACTACTCGAAGAGCAGCAAAGATGGTGATTCTCGATGTCGATCATCCTGAAATTATGGATTTCGTGAAGTGGAAAAAAGAGGAAGAGGAAAAAGTGGCCTCATTGGTCGCAGGTAGTTCAATTATCAAACACCGGATGGCGGAGTTGGTCGATGCTCGCTTCAGGCGCAACTTATCTGAGGATTCGATAGAAGTTGAACAGATTATTCAAGATTCGTTAGATGAAGGAGTCCCGCAAGCCTTGATACAGAGAATACTGGACTCTAGACTTACCAACCACAACTTCATTGATTTTGACACGGATTGGCAGGGTGAAGCATATTCAACAGTCAGTGGGCAGAACAGCAACAACTCGGTCCGGTTGAACAATTCCTTCATGCAAGCAGTGATGAATAAAGAAAAATGGAATCTTCAACCGAGAGTTGGAATGAGGGATTCATCCTCTCAGTCAAAACTTCTTCAGGTTGAGGCTAGTGAACTTTGGAATCTAATATCAGAGGCAGCATGGTCCTGTGCAGATCCTGGAGTTCAATTCCACAATACCATCAACGAGTGGCACACCTGTCCTCAGTCAGGTGAAATCAAAGGTAGCAACCCCTGTTCTGAATACATGTTTGTCGATGATACTGCATGTAATCTAGCTAGTTTGAATTTAGTTTCATTCTTGAATGATGATGGCAATATTGATCATTCTGCATTGATTCACGCCAGCAGATTGTTGACCGTGATTCTTGATATCAGCGTCAGTATGGCCCAGTTCCCTTCAGAAAAAATCGCCCTCCGCTCTTGGCAACACAGGACACTCGGATTGGGACATGCAAACATCGGTTCACTCCTGATGCGTAAAGGCCTTTCATATGATGAACCAGGTGCTAGAGCATTGGCCGCTGCTTTGACCTCATTGGTTGGTGCAGTTGCCTGGTCCACTAGTGTTGAACTGGCAAAACATCTAGGTGCGTTTCCAGAATTTGTAAATAATGTCGAAGATGTAAATCGGGTATTACGAAATCATCGTCGTGCAGCATATGGTTCTGAGTCAGATTCATATGAAGGATTGACAATTTTCCCTACAAAGATTGATTGGAATCTAGTTCCAAAGGAATTGGTAGATGCAGGTAGAACAGTTTGGGATGAAACGATACTCGGTGCTGAAAAATTTGGAGTAAGAAATGCCCAAGTGACATGTATCGCTCCGACTGGCACAATCGGCCTTCTCATGGATTGTGACACCACCGGTCTAGAACCTGATTATGCACTGGTCAAATTCAAATCTCTTGCAGGCGGTGGGAGCATGCGAATCGTAAACAATGCTGTTCCATATGCCCTAACAGAATTAGGTTACTCCGATGATGATTCGCAAACAATACAAGAATACATTCTTGCGAAAGGAACCATTGAAGGCTGTGAGTCCTTGAAAGAGAAGCACCTCAGTGTCTTCGATTGTGCAACTTCTGTTGGCGAGGGAATAAGATCACTTCATTGGTCCTCTCACGTAGGGATGATGGCGGCAGTCCAACCTTTCATTTCAGGAGCAATTTCAAAAACCATCAATATGCCTAACAAGGCTTCTTCTGAAGATATCCAAGCAGCCTACGAATTATGCTGGCATTCAATGGTCAAGGCTTGTGCCATATATCGTGATGGAAGCAAATTGTCTCAGCCACTGAATTCTATGGAAATAACACGTAGTAAAACAAACGGCAAGAAAAAACATCACTTGAGTAATTACATTGCAGCAAGGATGAAACTTCCACCTAGACGGAATGGCTACACGCAGAAAGCGAAGGTAGGTGGCCACAATATCTATCTTCATTCTGGAGAATATGCTGATGGTAGAGTTGGCGAAATATTCATTGATTTACATAAGGAAGGGGCAGCATTCAGGTCAGTGATGAACAGTTTTGCAGTAGCAGTAAGTCTTGGTTTACAATATGGAGTGCCTCTTGAAGAATATGTTGATGCATTTGTATTCACTCGTTTTGAGCCAAATGGACCAGTAGTAGGAAATGAACGTATCAAAATGGCAACCAGTATCATTGATTATATTTTTAGAGATCTTGCAATCCATTACCTTGGTCGCAAAGATTTGGCACATGTACTTCCAGAAGACCTCGAAGCCGATAGCATAAGACTTCCAAATGAAGATTCTGAGAAACTCCCAATCTCCGGTTCCCGCGGAGTGCAGATGCGTCTAGATAGCCTTCCAGTATTAGAGGAGGTGGATGAATCGGAACTTGCTCGAAAAGATGGTTTCACAGGAAATCCATGCCCTGAATGCCATGGATTCACCTTGGTCAGAAATGGTACCTGTGAAAGATGCGTGAGTTGCGGAGCGACCACTGGATGCAGTTGAATCTAGAGAATTGCCAAAGTCAATGTGAATATTATTCGATTTGGGATGCCGTTGATTCCTAACATGTCAGGGGCGAGACAAAGATATTGATAACTCCCCCATTTGTTCATGGACACGAGAAAGGCTCACCGGGTTGGTAATAGCAGCATTGCGATTACCCTGCCTCATGAATGGGTCAAGAATAACTGCATTAATCCAGGTGATGTATTATCAGTCCACGAAGTCAATGATGATGCCTTGTTGATCAATAATTCAAATAATAATTCAAAATCATCTATCTCAAAAAAATTTGAAGTTCAATCAACTACACCATCTGAACATCTTCGAAGATTACTGATTGGATCATATATTGTTGGTGCCAATGAGATTGAATTCTTTTGTGTGGATTCCGTATTCAAGACAACACAACTTGAAGCCCTCAATGACTGCATAGGTAGACTGAATGGTTTCTTGGTAACAAAACAAACAGAGGAATATTTCTGCGTACAAAACTATCTGAAGCCCACTGGGACTTTGTTCGATAATCATCTCCGGCAATTGCTATCAAACACCATGGGGTTAGTCAATATCATACCAACTCTAATCGCAAATCCGGGCAACGCCGAATATAGCAGAAAGGCATTAGCATTGGGTGATCAATCGGATATCATCTACTATCTCATTCTAAGGATTCTCTTGTCCACCTGCTCAGATAGAAGCCTGATGATTGAATTGGGATTTGATTCAACCCAAGAAGTGGTAGGTGGTCGGTTGATTGCAAAAACATTGGAGGAGATTTGTGACCGTGTTGAGATTCTCGCCAATTTGACTGGGAGGCACGAAAAGGGTGCTTGGGAATTGAATAAACAGATGAAAGATGCTCTCATTGATGTAATCGAAGAAATCAATGAACTGATAGAAGATTCAGTCGATAGTTACTTCTCAGGCTCTGTGAACATGCCCGATTCAGCAATCCAGAAGTTGTATGAACTCGAGCAGCAACATTTTGCCCCAAGGCAGTCTTTGATCGATGAACGAACCGATGCTCAGACATCAACAGCTCTCATGCAAATTCATTCGCTGATATTTGAAATTATTAGGCTTAGCAGGGGCATTGCTGAAGTGTCCATGAACAATTCGATACGGCGGATGTGAACAAGTGGCAGAAATTCAACTTGAGAGTATGATGAAGATTGAAAGAAAGCCGCCCGTACTGGGATTTTATGGCTTCTCCAATTCAGGAAAGACTACTTTATTGGAGAGAATAATTCCACGATTAATGGCAAAAGGCCTCAGGGTTGGAACGATTAAACAAACTCATCATTGCGTCTCAGCAGACCGTGAAGGAAAGGATACATGGCGCCATCGCCAAGCAGGAGCGGAATCTGTCATTCTTTCGTCGGATATAGAAACAGCCTTGTTCTTTGGTAGAAAATTGAATCTATCAGAGACCATAGAATTACTCACTTCAACCACGAAAGTTGATGTCGTGCTACTGGAAGGTTGGAAAGATGAATCTATTCCGAAGGTGTTTCTAGGAGGGGAAGGAGACATCAAGCCTGGAACAGTGATGCTCTATGACAATGAGATAGAACCCATCCTTGAGTTGATAGAAGACATGTTGATGGAATAAGGATGTATTCCTGATTCAACTAATGCATCAAACTCAATGGAGAGAAACTGGATTAGAGCAATCGGAATCAGACACTTCTTCGTCGGAATCAGATTCATCCTCAGATTGGCCCTCAATAATGGAGACTCCCTCAATCCATTCTTCAATATCGAGTTCACCTTCCTCCATCAATGTCTGCAATAATTCTGTTCTACTCTCGGGTGCAAGCATACTTTCAACCGCTTCGTACAATACGTTCTCTTCAGCCTGATTATGTTGCAGCAACAAACCCTCAAGTCGAGCAGGTAGGGTGGAAGAAATCTCCCCCTCCTTGGCTTGCATCAGCAATTCATAGAGCAATTCTTGGATGGTGTGATGGTCCTCACGCATGACTACAATTGGTCCTTCTTGAACCATTCCGGTGACCCTCTCAAATATCGGAAATAGATATTCTTCTTCCCATATTATATGCCGAATCAATCCAGCAGCGAACATATTGAGAATCTCAATTCTTGATGCTGAATCATCTGCTCTGAAACGATTGAATAACTTATCCAAACGGCGATGGTCCTTGGTGAAAAATTCATGCAAAGCGTGTTCCTTCTCGTCCATCATCATACCTCCGAATAGATATCACCATTGAACTTATTCAACAAGGCATCTCTGCACCTTTACGAGCATAGTACCACCAATTGACGCCGAGACAAGAAACGTAGTAGGCGGCAAAGCCATACATAGCGTATTCCGGCACCTTTGCTGCGATTGCCACCGCGAATACTGCTGGGATGATGAACGCTCCATATGCAGCGACGGAAGATGACCAACCAAGGACGGGCCCTGCCTGTTTACGAGGAAAGATGACGGCGATCATACGGAACGTCGAACCATTACCGATACCGGTGGTAGTGAACAGAATCATGAACAGAATCATGAATGGTACAAAGTAATCCTGCGGTGTCTCGGATGCTTGTGCCTTGACGATAATCATGCCTACTCCAATCGTGGCAATAATCATCACCACTGTTGCCCAATGAGTTACTCTAGCACCCCCCCACTTATCGGCCATCCAACCGCCAGGTGGGCGCAGTGCCGCACCAACCAGTGGGCCGAGGAAACCGTAAGTCAATGCTTGATCCTTGTACCATGGGTTTGGGTCAGCATTAGGAAGATAACCAAACACATCAAGAATGAGTTTGGGGAATACTGCTGCAAAGCCAATGAACGAACCAAAGGTCATGATGTACAACCATGTCATCAACCAATTATGTTTCTCACCAAATATCTTCCATTGGTCCAACAGGCTTTCCTTCACTGGACCAGGTGTGGCATATCTCATCAACGAGAGAGTGACAACCACTGCTATTGCGACCATAATGAAAATCCGAACAATACCCATGAATGATGAATCAAAAATAGAACTGTCTCGGGTGGCAACGAATCCAGCGACAACTACTCCTGCAGCAACATAACCGATTCCTTCAAGCCAGAAATATTTCTTCAGAGAGTTTGCAGTATTGCCTACATCATGCTCTGGCATGTTGTTCATCCACAGCCATGCGCCAACCATGCAAAATAGGCAGAAAGGAACCCATAACAACCCAGCATTGGCTACATAAAAACCACCTGCCACTGCACCGGACATCCCTCCGAAGAGAGCAAATGACATCACGAATGGTACTACGAACTGCATGGCGCTTACCCCAAGATTTCCAATCCCTGCATTGAGGCCGAGTGAGAGGCCCTGCATCTTGCGTGGATAGAAAAAGGAAATATTGGACATCGAGGAGGCGAATGCACCACCCCCTACCCCTGACATCAATGCGTATATGATCAATATCGTGAATGAGACATCAGGGTCTTGCAGAGCAATCCCCGCCCCGATCATTGGTAACATCAGTAGCAATGTTGTCGCAGCAATGACATTGCGGCCACCTGAGATTTCAATCATAAATGAATTCGTGATACGGAAAGTCGCACCAGCAAGACCTGCCACTCCAGGAAGTATGTACAACAGAGCCTTGTATTCATCCCCCATCAATCCGCCCCATCCTTTGAAAGAATATAGGTCAGGATTGACATCGTGTATGCCTTGCATCTTTGTAATGATTACACCCCACACCATCCATATCGCAAATCCCAAAAACAGGTTGGGAATTGATATCCATAAGTTACGTGTGGCCAACTTCTTACCGTGTTCATTCCAAAATTCTTCGTCTTCAGGATTCCAATATTTGAATTGGGTTCCGGTTCCTGGGTTCTTTGATTCATCATTATCTTCTGACATTATTCTATTCCTCCTCTTCAATCATTTGCTCAGTGATGCACTGCATAGTGCATTCAGGTGGGCATAAACCATATGTCCATGCCTGACAAGCATCAACCATCAATCCTGGAGGATCTCCAGAAGTTATTCGAAGGCTTATCTCCTTGTCTTCACCTGAACTGGGACAATGAATATTGATTGAAGGTAGGTATGAACCACCTGGATCTTCTATCAATCTAGAAATCTCTGGAGCTCTACGGAAAGTCATCTTCTTGATGATTATATGCATCCAAATCAGGCAAATTGCAGAAACGAGTGCGAAGAATAACCATGTCATGGTCCACAATCCTGTCCATTTCAATAAATAGCCAAAAATTACCGGACAGATGAAGCCACCAAGACCTCCCAGAACTCCTACAATTCCCCCAACAACTCCTACATCATTAGGGTAATAGACTGGGATGTGCTTGTAGACTGCTGCTTTTCCAATCCCCATGGCAATTCCAAGAATGAATACCAAGAACGTAAATATCCAGATATTCGCTTGGAAAGTAATCAATGATACGCCTTTGGCCAACAATTGTTTTTGCTCCACTTCATCGCCAACTTCTACTACCGGTTCCTGCCAAGTATTGACTTCAGGGATGATATGTGAATCTCCTTCTTCAGAAGAAGAATATTCTTCAATCTCTGCGTCAGTTGCCCCATCGTAGAAATATTCTGTCTCAATTCCCTCAGAATCTACTAGAATAATGCTATTATTTGCACCATCAATATCGAGGACGGTGCCAGGTCGTTGTGCCAATACTCCTTCACCGGTTGAAGAGATTTCCATCCTTGGTGGAAGGAGAAGAAGAGAAGATAGTAAGCAAGTACCAAGCACCCAATACATTACTCTTCGAGCCCCTCCTTTATCCGAGAACCAACCGCCTAGAGCGCGTATGACTCCTGATGGAAAACTGAAGATTGCAGTCAGCATTCCTGCTGTCGCTACACTTACGGTATAGACGTTGACGTAGTAAGGTACCAACCATTGGGCGAGTGCCACGAATCCACCAAATACCAAAAAGTAATACATCCCGAAACGCCAAACCCTCGTATCTTTCAATGGCGAGAGCCTCTCACTCAACGTTGTGTTTTGATCTTGTTTCACTTTGCGTTCATATGTCAATAACCAGAATATGATCGCCATCACCACCAATATTGCTGCATAGAGTTGAGGTAGTAATCTCCATCCCTCCAAATTTGCTCCATCATCAGAGAATTTGGCTAACAAGATAGGGGCGAATATTGCGGTCAGAGCAGCACCTGCATTTCCCGCCCCAAAAATCCCCAATGCTGTCCCTTGCCATTTCTTCTCAAACCAGACTGAGGAATACGCTATACCAATGGAGAAGGTGGTACCTGCCAATCCAAAACCCAAACCAGCAAAGAAGAAACCCCAGAATGTATCGGCCTTACTGACCATGTACATCGGAATTGCTGCAATGAGCATTACAACTGTGAAAATCTTGCGACCTCCATAAATATCGGTCAATATGCCGACTGGAAGTCTGAATAGGGCACCTGTAAGAACTGGTATACCAATCAACCAACCGATTTGCGCCTTGTCCCATTCGAATACGCGATTGATCACCAAGAAGGTGATGAGAACCCCGTACATCATCCAACAAGCAAAGTTAATGGTAAAAGCAAAGGTACTGACTGTCAGAACTCTGATGGCTCTAGACTTTGTTACTTCTGCCCCTACATAAGTAGTAACAAAACCTTCATCCATCATTATCACATTAAGTCAATTATTTCTTTCACTTCAACGAACCCATCTTCCACGTTCACGAAGTGAGATGAATGGACGAGTAATGTAGGTGTAAGGATAACTCCAAATGTGCACCATTTTTGTGAATGGCACGTAGCAAAAAAACAGCATGCTGACCACGATATGTATCTTGGTCAAGAGTGGAGCACCTGCCATTCCTGAAACATCAGGATTGAAAGAGAATACCGACTCAAGCCATGGAAATACTGTAGAAGACATTCCCCATTGACCATCAATGATAACTAACCAAAGAGATGATGCTGCAGCACTGATCAATAAACAAAGAATCACATAATCCTCAACCTTACTCATCACTCTGACCTCTGGAATGGCAATCCTCCTTATCAGAGCTACAACCAAGCCATATAGGAACATCAGCCCACCAACCATTCCAACCCATCTGAAATAATCAACTAGAATTATTGGCCCCCACAATGCACCTACTATACCTAGGAACAAATGCCCAAAGATGAGGATGATTACACCCCAATGTAACGCCAATGCAGCCATGCCCATCGATTCGCGGCCAAAGAAACCACTGGGTCTCGGTGTCCAACCATAATCTCCTCTTGCAGACCATGCCCACTGTCCAGAAAATGCCCTCCATATGGGGACAATGAAAAATAGCAGTAGTGTGATATACGGCAAAGCTAGAAAAAACATCTCATTCCAATACATTGTCATTCCTCCTCCATTGGGTTTTCAATCATTACAAGCATCTCCACAGCCGAAACAATATGCGCCCAAGGTTTGGTACCTAGGCTTTTCTTCCATTTCGGCAAAAATGGCTTGACTAATGAATTGATGAAGCCACTACGTAATATTCTGGCTTCTTC
>Ga0208524_1001567_pt1 | contig 10634 bp, 10 predicted proteins | sample ETNtaG_28_FD_185779 | JGI IMG/M metagenome (GOLD analysis project Ga0208524, IMG submission 185779) | Marine microbial and viral communities from oxygen minimum zone, Eastern Pacific Ocean - ETNP201406SV61 (SPAdes) (version 2) | ecosystem: Environmental > Aquatic > Marine > Oceanic ... | reverse complement strand
GTTACGGTTTTTTTATGGGTTCCGGTTTTTTTATGGGTTCCGGTTTTTTTATGGGTTCCGGTTTTTTCTTCGTAAATTCATAACGAATATTGACTCTGGCCTTAATTGGCACATCTTCATTATCCAGCATATCCATGCTGCTGCTGATAACTATCATTAGTACCAAATGTACGGCTATAGATAAGCCTAGAACCCATTCAAATCGCATGGTTTTCACGGGTGAATATCATCTTTTCCGCTTCTTTTAGCATGTTAGAAAAATAGCATGACTGAAAAGAAAATGATGGTATATTCCTCATTTTTGCAAAAAAAGAGTACTTTTCTTGGATCTAGCCTTGACTTCTAAGGTGAATAATTATAGTGGTACCAGGGTCTCGCGAGGTATACGCTATGCTTGACTACTTCACCCGGTGTCGCTGGAATGCGATCCGAGGTTTGTCTTAAACCAGGGAAGGTTTGATCAATATGACAACCTCTCCTATATAATTTAACCTGATTTTGGATAAGCTATGACCAAATCGGAACTTGTTGATGCAATTGCTGACGGAGCTGGACTGACTAAAGCAGATTCAGAACGTGCCCTAAAAGCGTGTACTGGAGCTATTGAAGGTGCTCTCAAAAAAGGGGACGCAGTATCTCTTATTGGTTTTGGTACATTTTCAGTTGTGCAGCGTGCAGCACGTACAGGAAGAAACCCAAGGGAACCTGGTAAAATACTTCAGATTCCTGCTTCCAAAGCGGTCAAGTTCAAAGCAGGCAGCAAGCTAAAGCAAGCTGTCAATTGATCTGATTCTTTAGCGGCACTTAGGTGCCGCTTTATTTCACTTCAATCATGCCTGATCCCGTCTGATCCCAACAATCATAGAAAACAAGGGCATTCAGCTCTTGTAGCCAGTTCATTCTACTCAAGCATTCGTATTTTCATAATTCAGGTTCTTTATCCTGTGTAACATCAGATTCCATTATCTGATCTGGGCAATTTTGGTTCAACATTACGTCAAGTTGAGGCTCAGTCCCGGTTTTGTAATGTTCCTCACGGATTTCTTCCTGTAGGTCACAGGGTCCAGCTCTCCTTCCACTTTGATGAATTTTGACCGAGACTATTCCAGGAGGTTGAGGAAATTGTTGCGTTGGTAAATTTGCCTCTGCATTTTTCATGAACTCGACCCAGATTGGTGCCGCAGCCCTGGAACCGGATTCATGAAGACCCATACTTCTTGGCTGGTCAAATCCAACATAGACTCCTGTCAGTAGTTGTGGAATGAAACCGATATACCAAGCATCAAGGTTGTCATTCGTCGTTCCTGTTTTTCCTGCTGAAGGCCTGCCAAGAGCTCTGGCACGCCAACCGGTTCCTCGTCTGACAACATCCTGAAGCACGTCGCTGATCAGAAAAGCAGTTTCCGGTGAGATGATGTTAGTAGCTTGAGTCTGACTGGATTTCAGAGAATTTCCAGACTGGTCTGATACTTCAAGTACATAGATGGGTTCTGTTCTATTCCCTTGGTTGGCAAAAATAGCAAAGACATTCACCATTTCCTGAAGAGTTGCTGAAAAAGATCCCAAGGCGATGGTCAGGTTTTGTCGCATTTGTGAGGAAACACCCAGTTTTCTGCTGTATTCAATAACACGTTTCGGCCCCAGGTCTTCAATAAGGCCAATGGTGGCTAGATTGAGGCTTTTGACTAGGGCAGTCCTGAGGCTGACGTTACCCATCAATTTGTCTCCGTAATTTTTTGGGAGCCAGATTTCATCCTCACCAAGTTTGATCTGTCCGGTTCTGAAAGCTCTTGGGCTATCAACAAGGATGCTGCTCAGGGTATAACCTGCATCCAATGCCGAGGCATAAACTATCGGTTTAAACGCAGAACCAGGCTGTCTTTTTGCCTGGATGGCGCGGTTGAATTCACTGTCCTTATATTCGTAGCCTCCTATCATGGTAAGCACCTGTCCGGTATTGGGCTGCATGCTTAACACAGCTCCATTGACCAACGGTTCCTGATAAAGGTTCAGCCTGAATTTTTGACTTTTAGGGTTGTAATCCAAAAGTTGCACTGGAATGACGTCTCCAGGTTTTAAAGCTTCTTCAAGCGCCTTGAAGGGAATCGGGTATTCTTTACCACTCATAGCGTTCTGCCATGTCTTTAGCCGATTCCAGTTGAGAGTTCCTGAGGCCCCACCAAGTTCAATTGATACAACCTCACCTTTGATGGATTGAATCACTCCTTTAACGTTGTTGCCCAACACGAGACGATTCATAGAGGTTATTTTTTTGACCTCTTCTGTTAACGGAGCACCTGTTTCTGACAATTCCAATTCTTCAAGGGGCCCACGAAAGCCCTGGCGCTTCGTCAGTTCCAATATCCCCTTTTTCAGAGCCTCATGGGCAAACATCTGGTAATCAAGATCCATTGCCATTTTAACTCTGAGTCCTCCCCGGTAGAGGGTGTCCATTCCGTAGCTTTTCAGCAAATCACGACGGACGTGTTCCACATAATGAGCAGTTCCTTCAGAGGCAAAATCATCGATATTGATCAGTTTAATTTCTTCTTTTTTTGCGGCATCGTATTCTTCAATAGTAATGAAATGCTCATCACGCATTCGTTTCAAAACTCTGTCTCGTTGAATTAGGGCTAGATCTGGATTGGTGTTTGGTGCATATCGTGATGGAGCAGGAAGAAGTCCGATCAACATCGCACTCTGCCCCAAGGTCAGTTCATTCGAGTGCTTGCCGAAATAACCCTGCGCGGATGCCTCCACACCCTCAGCATTTCCAAGAAATACTTTATTTAGGTAAAGTTCTAAAATTTCGGTCTTGCTGAATTGAAGTTCCATCCGAAACGCAAGAAGGATTTCCCTCAATTTTCGAATCAACTGTTTTTCTTTGGTCAATAAAAACTCTCTGGCAGTCTGTTGAGTCAAAGTACTAGCACCTTGAACAAATCCTCCTGCCTCAACATTAACCAAAAATGCCTTTAACATTCTGAAAGGGTCAATGCCGATATGGGAAAAAAACCGTGTGTCTTCACTGGCAATCAATGCCTGGATGAGGTGAGTAGGAAAACGCTCATAGGCAACTGGAATTCTGCGTTGTATGTAGAATTCTTCAATCTGATTGCCTTCACGATCGTATAGCACTGTCGGGAGGATTTCATTGCGTTTGTGCAGTTCTGCTTCGATATTCTTCGGCAGTGATTTGCTCAATTCGTAGAGGAAAATTCCCAGCCCGGCTGCTGAAAAAAAGGAAAGGGAAAAGAACATCCAAAACAACCAGCGAAACATTAAAAGCATTGTTTTCATGCTTTTTTTCCTATCTCTACAGTATGCTTATGAAATCTCATGATTGATGTGCTATTCCTGAATATCCCTGAACCTGAAAAATTTATGTTATTTCCCCTTCAGTAGAACTACGATGCAATTGGAAGGCATTCTTGGTTAATGCCAATACTTCATCACGGATATCTTCTGAAATGAGATTTGTGTCAAAATCAGAAAGCATTTCTTCGTAAGTGCTAAAAAGTGAGGTCTGATAGGTTTGAACCAGCAGTTGTTTCAAGATTCTTGCATCTTCTGCTTTGAGATCTCCAAGAGACGAAGGTTTTGTATGATCCCCTTGGTTCTCACCTTGAAAAACATCAGAAGACGTATAGTATATTTGAACCACTTGGCATCGGCATCCAACTGTATGAGGTAGTTCTGGAGGAGTTTTTTCCTTGAATTGTTGACCGAATTTTTGCCCGTCCTCTTTGAGACAGACTAACGGTGTCTCTGAATCGAGAAAAGTCTGAACCTCAAAAGCCTCAAGGGTTGTAATCACCGGTTCGACATTCGGATGCCTCACAAAAAGCTGTTTCTTTTTTTTATAAATCCAGTAAACAAGGATCAGTCCAAACAATGCAATGAAAAGCTTTAACATCAATTTTCAATGGGTGATAGTGATTCAGGATAGATCAGAAACCAATGGTCTGTACAACTTGGTGGGTTTATAAAAAACATCACAAGAGGCTGATATTTCAAATTAAAATGAATTGTCACAGGACTCTTTTTGAGTCTATTCGGGGGAACATGATGAAACTTTCGAGCTTTTTCCACAATCAGTTCTTGTTTATTTTGATTTTTGGTTTCTCTCTCTCCGTAACAGCTCAGGAGAAAGAAACTCCAACAAGTTGCAGAGATCTAACCAGTCCAAAAAATCAAAATGAGGTTAATGAACTCCTCACCTGCATCCGTAAAATCAACCAGGAAAGAAATTCTCAGAAGGATCTCCTCAAAATCCAAAACAAATTTACCAGTTCCGAGCAACTGTCGGGCCAGATCAACTCGTCCAGCTCAGCATCTGGGATCAAAAAAACCACTCCCATGAAACAATCTGGAAAATATCCCGGATCCGTTGCCCTATCGAACCAAATCCAAAGTAGTTTTCCAGGAGCTGGAATGAAAAAACTATATTCGTCTGGTCTTGGAAACAATAAAAAAGGGAAAACCGGTATCTATCCCGGTTCGGTTGAATTGACCCAGAAAATTCAAACACGAAATCCCTCAACCGGAAAAAAAGTTTCAGCAACTTCCTTGATCGAGAATAATCCTGAATTAAGCGGTCCCAAGAGTTTTTCAGAATCGAAACAGTTGGCTGAGAGAATCAAATCAAGACTTGATTAAACCACCCGAAAGAATCGTATTTTGATATATGTTTATCTCTGTGAAATGTTTTTCCCAGGTCTACTGCTTTTGAAAAATCTCTTCTCAATTCTGCCAAAATGCCCGTCCCTTTAAAGCTGGTGATTGAGTTTGTTTTTTTTAGCCCTTTTTTCTTTTTGTTGTTGTTGTTTTTGTTTGGTCTGTATTCATTGAGAAATAATTCAAACAAATTCAAAAAACCGAAAAAATCTTTATTCCTCTTAAAAAGCCTTACGGGGCTTTGGATTCTACTCCTCATTACAAGTAATGTTTTGTTTTTCCATGCTGTCGATTTACCTCTGAAACTTCTGACACCAAAAAGCATCAAACAGAATGCTGACGCAATCGTTGTTGCCAGCGCAGGTGTTCTTGAATCGGGTGCACCTACAGATGCTTCAACCAGAAGAGCTCATGCTGCAGCAGAACTTTTTTTGGAGAAGTGGGCGCCGTTGGTAATCGTTACCGGAGGGATCACTGATCCTTATCTTCCTCCTTCCAGTATCAAAGGGATCCCAATCATTCTTCAGGGAATGGGAGTACCGCATGAAAAAATCATCATTGAAAATCGGTCTTCGGACACCTTTCAAAACGGCATTGAAACCAAAAAAATTCTGGATCAGAAAGGCTTGGAGAGTATTTTACTGGTATCACATGACTACCATTTGTTCCGCCTAACATCGGTCTTTCAAAAACTTGGGATACATGTTTTTCCCTATTATGCAAATAGAAGGGAGTTGGAATCATCAACCCCATGGTGGAAAATTTTTGACTGGGAAAATTTCAATCGTTTGCGAACGATCGCGCACGAATACATAGGGTTGATCAATTATAAATTGAGTGGAAAAATTTAATCTGGAATAGAAAGCTTTCATGCCCAAACGTACCGACATTGAATCGATACTTTTGATCGGTTCAGGTCCGATCGTGATCGGCCAGGCCTGTGAATTCGACTACAGTGGAACCCAAGCCTGCAAAGCCCTCAAGGAAGAGGGATACCGGGTCATCCTGGTCAACAGCAACCCTGCCACGATCATGACCGATCCTGGTCTTGTAGATGCGACTTACATTGAACCTATCACCCTCAACACCTTAAGTCGTATCATTGCTCAGGAAAAACCTGATGCTCTCTTGCCAACCATGGGAGGGCAAACGGCACTAAATCTTGCCGTGAATCTTTCTGAAGAAGGGGTGCTTGAGGATCATAGTGTGGAATTGATCGGGGCTTCTCTGGATTCCATCCAAATGGCCGAAAACCGTGAATCTTTCAGAAAAGCGATGAAGCGAATCGGGATTTCGATGCCCGAAAGTTTCATCGTTCATTCGGTAGAAGAAGGGATGACTTGGTCCAGATCAAGATCCTTCCCGCTGATCATTAGACCTTCTTTCACGCTTGGTGGCGCAGGGGGAGGAATTGCAAGAAAACCTGAAGAACTCGGAAGCATGATTGAGAAAGGTCTGGAAGCTTCTCCATTTCGTGAGGTACTCCTGGAACAGTCCGTACTGGGCTGGAAGGAATTTGAAATGGAGGTCATGCGTGATTCCAAAGACAACACAGTGATTGTCTGCTCCATTGAGAATCTGGATCCGATGGGTGTCCATACAGGAGACAGCATTACCATTGCACCTGCATTGACTTTAACGGACATAGAATATCAGGAACTAAGAGACAAATCACTACAGGTCATGCGTGAAATCGGAGTCAATTCCGGAGGCTCGAATGTTCAATTTGCCCTCAATCCCAAAGACGGCGAGATCCTGGTCATTGAAATGAATCCCCGGGTTTCAAGAAGCTCTGCTTTGGCTTCGAAAGCCACTGGATTTCCAATTGCCAAGATCGCAGCAAAACTGGCTGTTGGTTACTCTCTGGATGAAATCCCCAATGATATTACTCAAAAAACCCCTTCCTGCTTTGAACCCTCAATTGATTACATTGTTACAAAAATTCCGCGCTTCACTTTCGAGAAATTCCCACTTTCCAAAGACAAGCTAGGAACACAAATGCAGTCGGTTGGAGAAGCCATGGCCATCGGCAGGACCTTTTGTGAATCCCTTCAAAAAGCTATCCGTTCTTTGGAACTGGGTTTCTGCGGACTGGATCTTCCTCTAATCCAAGAAGAAAATGGGGTGCCCAAAGACAATTCAATAACTCTTGATCAACAACCAACATCAGACCCATCTTTGGAGAAAGTGGATATTGGATTTTCTACACCTTCTTTCTCGGATGAAACTCTTCACCAGAAACTTGAGGAACCGAACAGTCAAAGGATTTGGTACCTGGCAGAAGCGATGCGGAGGGGTTGGCCGAATGATGCATTGCAGCAGATCACTAAAATCGACTCCTGGTTCCTGGACCAAATCAAAGGCCTTGTGGAGGAGGAAGAAAAAATCCGGATCTCTGATTTGGATTCCCTCACTCCACCAGTTCTCAAAAACTGGAAGCAAATGGGCTTTTCCGATCAAAAGCTTTCTGAACTTCTGGATTGTTCCGAAAAACAAATTGCCCGAATACGCAGAGAGTGGAGCATTCTCCCGGTATTTAAACAGATCGATACCTGCGCCGCAGAATTTCCTTCGGAAACTCCCTATTATTATTCAACTTATGCTGAAGAGAACGAATCCCTTACCACCGAACATCCAAAAGTCCTGATCATCGGTTCAGGACCCAACCGAATCGGTCAGGGAATCGAATTCGATTATTGCTGTGTCCATGCCGTGATGGCTGCGAAAGAAACTGGTTATGAAGCCATCATGCTCAACTGTAATCCAGAAACCGTCAGTACGGATTACGATATTTCCGATCGCCTCTATTTTGAGCCGGTGACCTTTGAAGATGTCATGCACGTCATCGAACTGGAAAGACCCATCGGAGTGATCGTCCAGCTTGGGGGGCAGACTCCCCTAAAACTCGCAAAACAACTTACTGAGGCTGGTATCACGCTGCTTGGAACTCCCTACCGAAGTATCGACATTGCTGAAAACAGAGAATCTTTTGCGCATTTGCTGAAAGAACTCGGCCTGCTCCAACCCCGGAACGGGCTTGCAAGCAGTCAACCTGAAGCCCTTGAAATCAGCAGGAAGCTAGGCTTTCCGCTCCTGGTCAGGCCATCTTATGTCTTGGGAGGAAGAGCCATGATGATTGCAGAGACGGAAGAAGAGCTTGAACAGTTTTTTGATGAAGCGTTGAGGGTTTCCCCTGATCACCCTGTACTCATTGATGAGTTTATTGAAGATGCGGTTGAAGTTGATGTCGATCTGTTATGTGATGGAGAAACATCGGAGATCGGAGGAATTCTGGAACACATTGAGTCGGCTGGTGTTCATTCAGGCGACAGCGCATGCGTCTTCCCTCCTCATTCGCTTTCTGAAAAGATTCTTCTTGAATTGGAACGTCAGGCAAGACTTCTCGCCAAGACCCTCAAAGTCAAAGGTTTGATGAACATCCAGTTTGCGGTGAGAGGGACAGAAATTTTCATCATCGAAGCCAATCCCAGGGCTTCCAGAACAGTCCCGTTTGTCAGCAAATCGATTGGACATCCGCTGGCAAAATACGCCACCCGCTTGATGCTGGGAGAAAAACTGAGTGATTTAAATTACAAATATCAGCCTCCTGATTTCTTCTCGATCAAGGAAACCGTGTTCCCGTTTCTCCGTTTTGCCGGATCAGACACGGAATTGGGTCCGGAAATGAAATCTACAGGTGAAGTGATGGGGCGGGGCGATAGTGTGGAAGAGGCCTATATGAAAGCCCAAATCGCAGCACTTAATTCAGACCTTAAACAGTCCAATGTCTTTATCGGGGTTCAGGATAAGGACAAAACGGCGATCATCGAGGTCGCCAGGAAATTCGAATCTGCAGGATTCTCCATCTTGGCCACACCCGGAACCTATCAAATCCTGGAAGCAAACGGAATCACCGATCTTCAGCAAACAAGCATGAACATTGAAGATCCCGTGAATGTGCATGTCCACATCAGAACCGGAAGGGTGAGCCTCGTCATCAACACGACCCGTCCCAGAAAAAGAATCATCGACACCCATCATATCCGCAGAATGACTCTGATGTACAACATCCCATACTGCACCACAGTCCAGGCCGCGAAACAAATGGCAGAATCGATCCAATTCTTTTCGGGAAGAAGCGAGTTTTCTTACCGGCCTTTACCCGCATAATGGAGGTTTTCAGGTTGGAAACTCACCCTAAGGTTAAGAGTTTTAGACCTCGGTCTTCTGCTGAAGGTATTTTCTATTGAGTAGAAGCTTTTGATGCTGGAAATCCTCCTCAGAAACTTTACCCAGCAGGTATTCATCCTCTAATTCTGAAAGTGCTGCTAACAGGGATTCCTGTTCATTGAAGAGCTTTTCTTTGGAAATTGCTGCGTCCACTTCAGGAAGATGATAAAAACGCAGTCTTTCAAAAAAAAGGGGATAGCCCACGAAAAAAACACATAACACAATCAATACAATGGTACATATGATGATCAAAATGTCCCCTCTTCGGTTAAAAGCGATGGTTGGCCTAAGGAACTGGCAGGTGTTAAAAAGGATTCAATGAATGGTTGGACTGTTTCGTCATTCATCAACTCATTGAATCTTTCTGCCTCGTCTCGGATTAGCCAGTATCCAACCAGACATTCAAAACCTGTAGATTTTCGATACTCTTCTACAGTGGCAGATTTAGGAACATTATTTGGGCGGGTATTCTTTCCTTTGGTGTATACTTTTTTTTCCTCTTCCGTTAACAGGGGTAGAAGAAGTTCAATCAGCTTGGACTGGGATTGACAGCGTACCAACTGGACGGTCTTCCGATGAACCTGATTGGGATTGCTGTAACGATGGGTGACGAGTTTCCTGCACCAAAGTTCATAGCAGGCATCACCTAAGTAAGAGAGGGTGAAAGTCGAAGTTGCTTGATGATGTTTTGAAATATTTTCTTCAGAGCTTGGTTTAAACAAATCGTTATCAATTGCTGTATTCTTTAGAAGATCACCAATTGCTGTCTTCCTGACATACGATCTGATTGCTGCGAATCCTAAAAACCCCGTCATGCACCACCCTTTTGTCTATACTATGACCATCTTTTTCTTTCCACGGGACCCCAAAACTTCCATCGGATCGAAGCACAATTTGAACTCCGGGTTTTGCATAATAGGTTTCATTTCCTGTATCAATTCGGGGAGCTTTGAATTTGCGGTTTCCCGAAATTTTGGTCTGGGGTGTTTTTTTGAGTAAAACAGCTCGATTTTTATCTTCTCCAATTGACTCCGATTCAAGTTGAAACTGACCAGAAAGTTTATGGGCCAGTCTTCTTTTATAGGAATTCATTGGCTCAAGATCGAGTTGCTCTTTACTCGATTCAATAAAACTAATGAAAACCGTTTCAAGTTCTTTGAGAAACAGTTCATCATCACTGTTTAATTCCATATCATCTATCATAAATTACTCAAAAATAGAGAGACCTCAGAGGCGTTATAAGGTCTTAGTGCTGGGGGAAATTAGGGACTTCAAAAGGCTGTTCAGTAAGATTTCCTTTCTGCTGTGTAACAAGAGGTTCTTCTTCTGAAAGTTTGGTTTCATTGTTGTTTTCCTCTACTGGATCACTCACAGAAACGGGCATGCGTTCCAAAGCTTGCCCCAGGACCATGTCTACTTTTTCAACTGCGAGGATCTGGAGTTCGTTCTTTATTTCATCCGGAATTTCAGTCAAATCTTTTTCATTTTTTGCTGGTATGAGTACTGTTTTCATCATTCCCCTCTTGGCAGCCAGGAGTTTTTCTTTCAACCCTCCGATTGGCAAAACCTTTCCACGCAAGGTCACTTCCCCAGTCATCGCTACCTCTCGGAGCACGGGGATTCCAGTGAAGGCACTGACCAAGGATGTTGTAATCGTGACTCCTGCGGACGGTCCATCTTTTGGGACTGCACCTTCCGGGACATGGACATGAATGTCCGTTTCCTTA
>Ga0208524_1001564_pt1 | contig 10643 bp, 6 predicted proteins | sample ETNtaG_28_FD_185779 | JGI IMG/M metagenome (GOLD analysis project Ga0208524, IMG submission 185779) | Marine microbial and viral communities from oxygen minimum zone, Eastern Pacific Ocean - ETNP201406SV61 (SPAdes) (version 2) | ecosystem: Environmental > Aquatic > Marine > Oceanic ... | reverse complement strand
GAAGAGCACAGCCAAAAAAAGACCGGCAAAGAGAAAAGCGTGTGGCACAAAGAAGAAAGCTACGGCTAAGAAGAAAACGGTAAAGAAGAAAGCCGTGGCAAGGAAGAAACCCGCAGCAAAAAAGAAAACTGCAAGGAAGAAACCTGCAGCAAAAAAGAAAACTGCAAGGAAGAAACCCGCAGCAAAAAAGAAGACTGCAAGGAAGAAACCTGCAGCAAAAAAGAAAACTGCAAGGAAGAAACCTGCAGCAAAAAAGAAAACTGCAAGGAAGAAACCTGCAGCAAAAAAGAAAACAACTGCAAAAAGGAAGGTTGCGAGGAGAAGATAATGTTTGCTCGGGCCTGTTGATTGAGGCCTGAATGAAGTTGTTTTTGTAACTATTACCAGCTAAAGGCTTTAAGATTATGTAAATGCATAGTATACTGAAATATATTTTACGGGACCGAGTATTTTGAGAGAGTTTAAATGGGGGCGCCTCCGCAATGGGGGCGCTCTTTTTTTATAGGGGTTAGTAACAACTTAGAATTGCCGGACAAAAGACATGTATGCATGCTGACGGTGGACGGGTAATATACTACATATGTCTAAATTTCAATTACAGGTTTAATTATGCTACTGAAAAGACTTGAATTATTTGGCTTTAAATCATTCTCAGACAGGACATGTTTTGAGTTTGAAAGAGGCATTAATGGTATTGTTGGCCCTAATGGATGTGGGAAGAGTAATGTTGTTGATGCTTTTAAGTGGATACTCGGGGAGCAAAGTGCGAAATCGTTAAGGGGCAACGAAATGATTGATGTTGTCTTTAACGGTACTAATACTCGCCCCGCTATGGGGTATGCAGAGGCATCACTGACCTTTCTGAATGACAGGGATTTGTTACCGGTAGAATATGATGAGGTGTGCATTGCGAGACGTCTCTACACATCAGGAGAATCTGAGTATTTAATTAATAAACAGATATGCCGCTTAAAGGATATCAAGGAACTGTTTTTAGGTACCGGAGTGGGGGGTAGTTGTTACTCACTTATTGAGCAGGGAAAAGTAGATACGCTGCTGCAGGCAAATGCACAGGAAAGACGCTTTGTTTTTGAAGAGGCGGCAGGTATCAGTAAATATAAAACTAAAAAAAGAGAGACAACGTTAAAGCTGGAAAAAGTTGGACAAAACCTGCTTCGCTTAAACGATATAATTGAGGAGGTACAGAAACAACTTCGTTCCATAAAACTCCAGGCAGCGAAGGCACGCAAATATAATGAGCGTGTAGTCAGATTAAAAGAGTTAAGGATAAAGCTCTCTTTGAAGAAATATAAAATGTTTAAGGATGAAAGGTTAACTGCACAGGAACAGATACGGCAGGTGGAGCATCAGTGCCAGGAGACACTTGCCAAAATTGAAGAAATGGAGTCTGAAAGGAACAGCCTGCAAAGCAATATAAATGAACTTGCATCAGGGCTCGAAAAGGCTCAGATTACTATGACTAATCTGGATGCAAAGATAACGAATACACACGACAGGATAGAATTTAACCATAAGACTATAGAGAGTCTGAATGTTCAAATGGATAAATACGAGAAACATATTGATGTGCTTAAAGGTAAGATTAAAGAGGCAGAAGGTGGTATTTGTAATTTGGGACAGGATTTAGAAAGAATTAAGCAGGATTTGCTGGATGGAAATAATGATTTATCAACTAAGGAGACGAAGTTAAAACAGTATTTGTATGAGTGTGACGTCCTGCAGCAGCAGATTGACGGGAATAAAAAGCAGGTTATAGATATGCTGCATAGAGGCTCCAGCCTTCAAAACGAGATTGGCAGTTTAAGTGCAGAAAGAAACACAATTAGCAACAGGAAGACTAAATTGCTGGGGCGCCAGGAAGAGGTATCATCGGAACTGGAACGTATAGAGAATGAAAGGCAGGATCTTACGGAACAAAGAGACAGGGTATTAAACAAGATTGAAGACCTTGAGGTCTCCATGTCCGGAACTAACGAACGGGTAGAGATTCTAAATGCAGATATTCAATCTGTTGATACTAATATAAACAATCAGCAGCAATTGAGAAGTGGTAAAGAATCTCGCCTGGAAACACTTGAAGACCTGGAGAAACGTTTCGAGGGTGTGAGTTCCGGTGTGCAGGTAGTTTTGGAGGAGTCCAGAAAAGATGATGGATTAGTAAGTGGAATTCATGGAATGGTCGCTGATTTGATAAAGGTGGATACCGCTTACGTACCTGCTATTGAGGCTGTTTTGGGAGACAGGGCACAAATAATCGTTGCCGATTCTGTAAAAGAGATAATTGGAGCATTTGAATTTCTAAAAGAGCATGATAAGGGACATGTAAAATTATTCCCGCTTGCAGATGTAAGGGTAGAGGCGTCTGAGGCTTCTATTGATTTAAATACTCCTGGAGTTGTGGGAAGGGCGGTTGATTTGATAAAGAGCGATGATAGTTTCAGCACATTGGTAGAATATATTTTTAACGGTACGATTGTCGTTGAGGATTTTGATACTGCTCTGAGGTTATCCGGTAATGAAAACGGAGTGAAATGTTATGTAACTTTGGATGGAGAAGTTGTTGAGCCCGGTGGAACAATACTTGTTGGTAAAGGTAGTATGCAGATCGGTCTTATTTCCAGGAAGACTGAGCTTGAAAATATCAAATCTGAGCTTACAAGAATTCTGGGAGAGATTGAGTCATGTTTAGAAGATAAGAGGATTAAGAAGGACGAAGTTAAGACTCTTATTAGTAAAGCCGATGAGTTTAAAAGGGGAATAGATGAAGAGAACGTTGTCAGGGTTTCAAAGGAAAACAACCTTCAAAAGGAAGAGTTTAAGGTTGTTGAACTTAGTGATGAAATTACTGTTAATGAGAGCGAAATAAATGAGATAAATGAACATGTTGAAAGTATTAATCAGAGAGAAGTAAAACTTAATAATGAGATAGCAGAATTAAATGATCAGCGCAAGGTTCTGGAGGAACAGGTTGTAGCTTCAGACAATGAAAAAATGCAAAAGGAAACTGGTAAAATAAATATACAGAACGAAATTACCGAACTTAAGGTTGTAATAGCACAGAAGGAAGAGAGAAAAGACAATATTAATACTTCTATTGAGAAATTAAAGAAGGAGCTTCAGGATAACAGCGAAAGCCTTCAATCAACTTATAGTGAGATAGAGAGCTGCAGGGAAAAGATTACTGAGAGTGAGAATGGAATTACAGATTCGAATAAGCTGCTGGAAGAACTTCAGGCTGAAAAGATAACACTGGATAAAGCTGTTGTGGGGCTGAGAGAAAAACAGAGTGTTTGTAACGGGCAGTTAGCCGAAATAAACAGGCAGATAGATGAGTATAGTGAAGAGCATAGAGGCAAGGAGCAGGAAGTAAATAGTCTGAGGTTGAAGGAGAATGAATTTAAGGTAAAGATTGTAGATCTGGAAGAGAGAATTCGTGATGATTACCAGGTAGAACTGTCTGAATTTGCTTTAGAGCATGGAGAAGAAGATAACGAATCTATTGACTGGGAAAGCGTTCCCCGGGAAATTGATGAGTTGAAGGGAAAGATAGATAAAATGGGCAATGTTAATCTTGAGGCCATACATGAGCAGTCAGAGCTCGAAGAAAGAGAAGTGCATCTCACGGGGCAGATGGAAGACCTGCAAAAGGCGGAAAAGGCCCTGAAGGATATTATAAATAAGATAAATATTACAAGTCGTGAATTGTTTGAGAAGACATTTAATGAAGTAAGGATACATTTCCATGAGTTGTTTCGTAAGATGTTTGGTGGGGGCAGGGCGGATATTATCCTGGAAGAGGGAGTTGATATTTTAGATGCAGGTATAGACATTGTTGCCCAGCCTCCCGGGAAAGAACTCAAATCAATTATGCTCTTCTCAGGTGGTGAAAAGGTTATGACGACCATTGCACTGTTGTTTGCCATCTTTAAATCCAAGCCGAGTCCATTCTGTATCCTTGATGAGGTTGATGCCGCTTTGGACGAAAACAATATTGGACGCTTTACCCAAATACTCAAGGAATTCGCAATGGCATCTCAGTTTGTTATTATAACGCACAGTAAGCAAACCATGACTATAGCAGATGTTATTTATGGGGTTACTATGGAGGAGCCGGGAGTATCAAAGAAGATTTCTGTCAAATTTGAAGAAGCACAGAGGCAGGTTGCGTAAGAACACCATTTAAAACATTTCTCCGACCCACCTGCTGTTCTGCGGGCAGGTAAACATCGTCCTATCATTTTCTGTATAGAGTTGCTTTGCACTCTCTCCACCATTACTTCACATGCACAACAAGCGTCGGCAGGGACTAACTTGCCTGGAAGTGTTAACTTGTAGTAAACACCTTTGAAGAAAAGAAAGTACGCCCTGAAGGAATCGAACCTTCGACCCACTCACATTATTTATATAGACTTATAATTTAATTCTTTTCCTGCTGATTACGGTGGAGTTGACTACAATTTGACTACAATGATTCTTGGGCATGGGGGATCGGTTTCTGAGTGTGGGCAGCTACAATATTATATCCTTCCTCTAAACACACAGCCCTTGTAAAAAACTCGCATCAATACGCGTTGCAACAAAAGACTACTCTAAGGCTACTTCTTGTGTCTAGAGAAGTCTAGTCTGTAGTTTCTCACATACCAAGCCATAATCAGGCAGCAAACTTGCCATATAAAACCACTTGCACTTAATGTATCCGTAGGTTTATAATTTGCGTACACGACAGTTTCCATATTATTTTATTAATTTAATTAGAAGGATACATATGAAGAAATATCTACCACACATCTTAATCATATCGTTTGTGTTTATTGCTATCCCCATTACTAGTGCAACAGGAGGTTCCAAAACCCTGCGTTCGCACTACAAGAGTTTGTCTGCATCTCAGGTACAGTCAATGCCTAATGTGTCTATACGTAAAAAGACAGTATTGGGATTTCATGGTCACAGTACAATTAACCATGATTATAACCCCAAAGCCATAAAAGGTGACAAGGTTGTTGTAGATAATGCAACTGGTCTGATGTGGCATCAGAGTGGCGCTGATAATACCATGCTCTGGGATGAAGCTAAGGAGTGGGTAGAAGATTTAAGCAGTGAAGAGGGTTATGCTGGCTACCATGACTGGAGACTTCCTACAGTAGATGAGGCTGCCTCACTGCTGGAGTCAAGCAAGAAGAATGGAGACTTGTACATAGACCCTGTCTTTAGCAAAAAGCAGTGGAACATTCACACGGGTGATCAGTTTCTTTCGAAGGCTGGTTGGCTCGTATTCTTCGACTTTGGTCACGTGAGCGGGGACAACTGCTACATCGGCTGCTACCACTATGTCCGTCCAGTTCGCTCCGTGGAATGATACGCTTGACCATTTGCTTTATTTGAAACCAGTGAAATAGTTTTAAAAAGAAGATTTCGATGTAGGGAGTAAAGATCGGGGCGACTGGATTCGAACCAGCGACCTCTTGAACCCCATTCTGGTTAAAGGGGGCAGTTGTAGTTTTGGTCTATTTTGGTCTGTTTTGTATTAGTTTGATTTTTCATGAGTTATGGGTCATTACAGGGAGTTTAGCGATTCCCTGTTTTGACCTATTTTGATATTTTAGTTCACATTTAGTTCACACCCAGCCCCCCCCTCCATTACAACTACATATAGAACTTTCACATGTCAACTACCTATATTTTTTTCTAGGATCAAACACATTCTTAGCTCTACAAATTTGTCTTTAAGAATCTAAATGGTAATGTTAAACATAAAATAATAAATAGAGTTGCGACTATACAAGGAGAAGTTGGAAGGTCAAGTATATATGAAAGAAAAAATCCTATACATGCGGATGTTATGCTAACGGATATAGCTATTATAAAAACAGTCCTAATCTTGTTTGAAATGAGTAATCCATTTGCAGCAGGAATTATTAAAAACGACGTAATAAGTAGATTTCCAGCAGTACGTATTCCTATGGAAATAGCAGCTCCAATAGTAAGATAAAGCATAAGTTCCCAAAACCGTGCATTCATGCCAGATGTCCTTGCCATTTCAAAATCAAGCGTGATTGATGTGAATTTTTTGTAAAACAGAAAATGTACAATAAAAATACACACAATAATGATAGCCATTAAGTATATCTGATAAGGCGTAGCCACAAGCACATTCCCAAAAAGCAAGTCATCAATTTCGTGTATTCCTTTAGCACTTTTGGATACAAGAAGGATTGTAATTGCGCTTGCTACGACAAATCCCATGCCGATTATGCTTTCGTTTGATAGTCTTCTTTCTGCAAATCTAGTAGAAAATATGGCGACTCCAAGGAAAGTAAATAATAAAGACGTAAGAGTTGGGTTAAGTCCTGTTATAAAGGCTAGTGCAATTCCTGCAGATGAGACTTGCGTAACTGCTACGCTAACAAAGACAATTCTCTTTAAGACGATATAAACACTCAGGTATGAACATACCAGAGCTACGAGTAGAGAACATATAATTGAATATTTAAAAAATTCTAGATTGATGAAAAAGTCATTCATTTAATTTTGAAATAATCGCCTTTTGTCCGGAAATATTGGCAATCTTAACTTTGATTCCGTAGACTTTAGCCAAAGTTTCTTCGCTAAGCATTGAATCAACTGGCCCCAGCTTCAGGGTATTTTTATCAATTATAGACAGTGTTTTTACGTAATTTGCTACGATATTAAGGTCGTGGCTGACTAGTATTACAGTGAGCTTGTATTCGGCATGTAAGGACTTGATAAGTTCCATTATGGTTATCTCACCATGGATATCCATGCCTTCTACAGGTTCATCAAGTATTAGAGTGTTTGGTTCACCCACCATGGCTCTTGCTATTAATGTACGCTGTTTTTGGCCTCCAGAGAGTTCCCTGTAGTTTTTGCTTGCCAGGTTTTCCATACCAATATTTTTCAACATTTCCTTTACTATTTCATAATCCTTTTCTTTAGGCTTTTTAATAATACCTATCTTTTCATATCTTCCCATGAGGACCATTTCCAATACAGTAATAGGAAAAATCTCGTCAACAGAAGCATGCTGAGGGACATAGCCTATCATTTTTCTATATCCCTTTCCATGATCTGGAAACATAATTTCCCCTTTTATTGGTTTTAATAGTCCCAGTATTGCCTTTAGTAGAGTAGTCTTCCCTGCACCGTTAGGACCAACTATTCCAAAGAAATCACCTGTTTGTATATTGAAATTAAGAGACGTAAGAACAGGGTTTTTACCATATCCGAGGTCTACGTTATTAAATTCAATCATTAGAATTTATTCCTTGCTCTACGAATGCGTTTATAAGTTCATCAGTAATATAATCAAAGAGTACAAAATAATCTTTAATTCCTTTTATTCCTTCTACTGAAGTAGGAAGTGTTAAAACACTGGCACCTGTCTTGGACGCAATAAAATTTGGCACTTTGTTCTCATAATATGGTTCCTTGATTATTACCTTTATGTCTTCCATCTTCATCCTTTTAATTAGATTCGCAATGTGAGAAGGTGAGGGTGGAATTCCGGGTTTTGGTTCTACGTAATCCACTATCTCGAACCTGAATCTATTTGCTAAGTTTGACCATGTCCTATGATATGCGATTACTTTTGTGCCAGAATAAGGCTTTATTTTTCTCAGCCACTTAACCAGATGTGTGTCAATTTCATTATCAAAGCGTTTCTTATTCTCCTTAAAATAATCAGCATTCTCAGGAGAAATTCTTCTTAATCCATTAAGGATGTTTTGGGCAATTGTTTTACTGTTAAGTGGATCCAACCAGTAATGCGGATTACCAAAGACATGTATATCTCCCAGAGACCTGTCAATTTTTGTCATAGGAATATCCAGAAGTTCAGCTCCTATAGAAGCGTCTACATATCCCGGGGAACCAAATCTAATTTGTGGATTTCTTGCACCGTCTTCAAGCAGTTGTGACCATGTTTCTAAATCTAAGCCTACTTTTACAAAGAGATCTGCCTTGTTGAGCTTCAGTATATAGCTCGGTTTTGCATCAACAATATGAGGATTTTGATATCCCTTTGTAATGTTTTCCACTTTAACTCTGTCGCTACCAATAAATTCGGTAATAGACCTCAAATCAGTTGATGTCGTTACTACATTTATTTTCTTTGCAAATGCATAGCTATAATCAAGAAAGATGATCGATAGTATCATTAATGAATAAATTATAACTGTCGGTTGCAGAAATTTTCCTTTTGTCATTTTCTTTCTCCAGATAATATTTTCTTAAAACGGATGTGGTTTATGTGCACCAAGTGTAAACGTTGCCTGTAACGTTAATGCGTTATCTCCTTCTTCTACAGGCATAGTAACAGAGTTTCTTTCTAGATGGGTATACTCCAGCCTCAAGCGAGTAAATTCACTCTGCCAGAAGGTTAGATACGGAGATATTGACCATTCACTGTCTTTATCGTTCGTTGGAAACTGTGAATAATCAAATCTCGCTCCGGCAAACAGCCTTTGTGTAAGCTGATATTCACCAAATGTATAGAAACCAAAACTGTTAATGTCTTTAACGTCTTCTGTAAATCCTGCCTCATCAAAACTGCCGGATTCTCTCTGGCTCGCAAAGAACTCAGTTTGCCAGATAAATGATTTATAAAGCTTCTGTCCTGGGGGGTCCCATCTAAATGTAAGGTCAATACCTTCCATCGTTTGCCTGAAATTCCTCTTAGTCAGTGTTGCATCATCCGTATCACTAATATCGCGTGTCTGAAAACTCAAACCAAATTCAAGTGAAGAACTATCGGTAATATCAATATAATTTCTTAGATGTGCCAGGTATATCTGGTCCTTACCTTTTACTCCCTCATCTGAAGGCGTAAGGATTTCACCAGTTAGTTCGGAATAAATGTCCCATGGATTTGGTATAATCTTGCTTATAGATATACCGGGTTCTTTTTGGCCTTCTGAACCCAGAAAATTCTTTATTGGTTTTGGATAATCAATTTGATTGATTTCAGGCCTGTGTACCTTATTCATCTTTCCAAAACTGGTTCTAAATATACCGGTCTTTACCTGTAAATCCCACGGCAGCGTAAGCCAGGTCATATATCCTTCTTCAACATTTATGCTGCCTCCGTCTTCGCTGGTAAGAAAGAAATCTGCACGTGCATACGGGTCTAACACGCCCTGTAATCCCAGTTCTATTTCTCTCAGGCTTATCCTGTCTGCAAACTCATTTTCAGCAAAGGGGCTGCCGGCACGCCCCTCATCTATGCTTCTCTCAGGCCATGTAACATTGGCAAGGGAATCGCCAATAATCCCTATATCCAGCATAAGATTTTGCCATTTACCACCACTAGGATATCCGGGTGTATAAGGTGATGCCGGTTGATACCCTTCTTCGTCTAAGAGTTGCACCAATTCTTTTTTCAGTGAATCATCATCAACTGCTTTGGAATCCTTCCCTTCCAGTCTTGCTATCTTATCCTGCATTTCATTGATCCTGACCTCATAGTCATTCTTCATTTCGATAACCATGGACTGTAACTCCTGGACCTGCCTGCTCAGAGCGTCCTTGTCTGATGTGTCGTTGCTCGCTAAGGCAACTACAGGGATAATGGAAAAGAATGATATACAGTATATGTGTATAAGTATCCTTCGCATACTAATCCTCCATATTCAATTTCTGAAATTTAACCAGATTTATTCATAAATCATTGTAGGTACGAACTCTCCCTACCAATATGAATGTATGACAAGATGCAGGGGTAGATTACCCGTCGGTCAGAGATAACTACAAATCCACTTCTTTATCTAAATCTGATCTGATAATTAAGTACTTTATAATGAATTGAACTATGAAATGATGAACGGAGGACTGCGTGAATGGTATCTGCGGTTATTGAGGAAATAATAATCCTGCTTGTTGTTTAAACACAATCCGGATGCGTCTGGTATGAAGGATCGTGCGTTCAGGGCTAACTGGATCTTTTTCTGTGTATGTTTGAGCCATTTACAGATAATACAATTGCCTTCACTGTGATCGTTATTGCATAGAGCAGGTGTATTGTCGCTAGCCTTATTTGTGCCTGAACTAATATTCTCTGAATGATGGTTATCAACATGAACATGATATGCATTCGTGTCGAATGCATGGAAACCACCAGCAGTTATACAAAGGATGATGTATGGGACTAATATGAGTATGGACAGCTTTTTAGATTTTTGTCTTAACATGAAAGGGTACATAAAATTATCTATAAATGTTTACGCTCTTTAACGAATTAACACTAGCAAACTTTAGTTTTGTTGTCAAATTTTTTTTCTAAAATGGGAAATACAATCATTTGGTGTGGATGGTAGATGAACACGATTGTTTCTCCTGTTTAAGATCACTCAGGTAATTATTCCTTGCCTTGTGATTTCTTTATACGTACAATTTCGTTGCCAAAAGCTTCATTTCTGAAAGAAAGCCATTTGCAAAATAAGTTCTATGATTAGACAGTAGTAATTGAGCTTTTTCTCTATAAAATAGTAATCTGATTTTTCTATTCACGCAGGCCAGAGATAAAGAGAGATAACCCCGCCGAAAATATCTGCTAATTTCATTTAATCGCCAGTCTTTGCAGGAGAAGCATTCATTAATTTTTGCGGTAT
>Ga0208524_1001557_pt1 | contig 10670 bp, 5 predicted proteins | sample ETNtaG_28_FD_185779 | JGI IMG/M metagenome (GOLD analysis project Ga0208524, IMG submission 185779) | Marine microbial and viral communities from oxygen minimum zone, Eastern Pacific Ocean - ETNP201406SV61 (SPAdes) (version 2) | ecosystem: Environmental > Aquatic > Marine > Oceanic ... | reverse complement strand
GGATGGCAAATTGGCTGCGTTGTCCGAGACGTGTAACGCTCCTTTCTGCCGTTGCGGCGACAAACCAAAGACACTTTGGGGAAAGGAAGTCCTGTTGGTCCGTGACACGGTGGACCTTCCGCCACTGAAGAAAGATCACCGTTACCGCATTGTGGTGGGTGGAGCCGCTCACGTGAATTCCGGCGAAGGTTACGCGATCTACGTCAACGGCAAGTTGCTTGCTGAGTCAAAAACAGGAGTCGCGGTAAGGCAGGGTGGGCAACCTCGCGGTGCCCATATCTACAGCGATTTCCGCGACGAATTCAAAGGCGGCAAGGTCACCCTCGCAGTAGCCAGCTTCCTGCGCTACAACCATCCACGCCGTGGCATCCAGCCGCCCCGCGGTCATATCTCCCTGCAAATCGAGGAACAAAAGTTGCCTCCAATGAAATAGATAATCCAACGAATCGATATTGCCGCAAAAAGACATAAGAGATAGGCATATAGGTGTATGGGGTTGTCGTAATATTTGAATTTGGGTCTACGGATGTTAATGATTTTATTCAGATATTGCTTTATGGCATTCAACCGGTTCAACATATGCACTTGAAATGTACGTAATTGAAAAAGATCGAACGCTTGCAGACGAAAATAACAATTTCATTTAAAAACAAACACCAAGGAAGAAGAATTAATGAGTATTAAGATTGATGACGCGAAGGCCGTGGAGAAGCTTGGAGAGGCCAGGGATGCAGTCGTATCCGAACTGCGCAAGACGATCGTTGGCATGGACGACGTAATCAACGAGATGATGATCGCCATCTTCGCCCGTGGGCACTGCTTGCTCGTTGGCGTCCCCGGGTTGGCCAAGACTTTGCTCGTGAGCTCGCTTGCGGAGACCATGTCCTTGTCTTTCAAACGCATCCAGTTCACTCCCGACTTGATGCCTTCGGACATTACTGGAACCGAGTTACTCCAGGAGGATCCGGAAACCCATGAGCGCAGGTTCAAGTTCCAAAAAGGCCCCGTTTTCACCAACCTATTGCTCGCCGACGAAATCAACCGTACTCCCCCCAAGACTCAGGCGGCCCTATTGGAAGCGATGCAGGAAAAAAGAATTTCTTCGGGAGGCGAGGATTACAAACTGGATGAACCGTTCTTCGTTCTGGCCACTCAGAACCCGATCGAGCAGGAAGGAACCTATCCGTTACCGGAAGCCCAACTCGACCGTTTTCTATTCAATATCATGGTCAAGTATCCCAGCAAGAGCGAGGAACTTGACATCATGCGCAGCGTCACGAATGACGAGGAGCCCAAGTTGAAAGAGGTTGTGGACGGTCCGACCATCCTCGAGTTCCAGCACCTGGTCAGGCGAATCCCGGTAGCCGATCACGTTTTCGAATATGCTGCCGCCTTGGTTCGGGCAACGCGACCCGACGAGCCCGATGCTCCAGAATTTGTTAAAAAACTTATGTCTTGGGGGGCCGGTCCGCGTGCCTCGCTCAATCTCATTCTTGCCGGGAAGGCCCGGGCGGCCCTGCGTGGACGCTGCCATGTTTCCACCGATGATGTCCGGGAGGTTTGCCTGCCGATTCTCAGGCACCGCGTGATTCCCAATTTCGCTGCCCGTTCGGAAAAAATGACTTCCGATTCCTTGATCGAGAAGCTGCTGGAAGAGATCCCGGCCAACGTGGATCTCTATCAGGAAAAGGTCATTTGAGCGGATAGATGTCCGAGCACTTGCCGAAAACGAAATACCTTGCACCGGAGGTTCTTCAGCAATTGGGCGATCTTGAACTGATCGCCCGTGAAGTCGTCGAAGGTTTGCGCGTGGGGAGTCACCGCAGTCAGTTGCGTGGATTCAGCACGGAGTTCGCTCATCATCGGCAATACGCACCCGGAGATTCCTTGCGAACCATCGACTGGCGGGTCTACGGGCGTTCCGATCGTTACTACACCAAACTTTACGAGGCAGAGACCAATTTCGACTGTCACCTACTGATTGATTCCAGTTCATCCATGACCTACGGGTCGGGCAAGGTCAGCAAACTCGAATACGCCAAGTTCCTGGCCGCCTCCTTGGCGTACCTCGTCCTCAAGCAACGGGATTCGGTGGGGTTGTCCGTTTTCGATTCCGAGGTCCGGGCCTACCTGCCTCCTCGTTCCACGATGGGCATCCTTCTTCGGATGGACCAACTGCTCAGAGATGCCAAGCCGGCCCCGAAAACAGCCATAGCCAAGCAATTGCACGACGTCGCCCTGATGATGAAGAGACGATCCTTCGTGGTCGTTCTTTCCGATTTTCTTTCCGACGTGGACGACGTTCTGGCCGGGCTCGACCACCTGAGGTTCGATGGACACAACGTCATGGTTTTGCATACCCTGGATCCGCATGAACTGGAGTTTCCCTTTGAGGGCACCTGGCAATTCGACGGACTGGAAGGCGAAGAACCCTTAATCACTCAGCCCGAGCGCATCCGGGATGACTACCTTGCCAACTTTAACGAATACATGACCGCCTTCCGCGACGGATGCGTGGCCAGTCAAGTCGACTATGCGCTCGTCGATACTTCCCGCCCCCTAAACGTCGTCCTGAGCGAATTCTTCCACCAGCGCGAATCGTTGCTGAACGGAGCGGCGGGTAGGGCCGGATCATGAGCTTCCTCAATCCATTTCTTCTTTTTGCGGCTCTCGGAATAGCCTTGCCGATTCTTGCTCATCTGCTCAACCGCCACCAAGTCAAGCGAACCGATTGGGCGGCGATGCAGTTCCTCAACCGAAACGTGCGCGTAAGTTCACGCCAGTTGCGCTTGCGTGACATCCTTCTTTTACTTCTTCGATGCCTAGCTCTCCTGTTTCTGGTTCTGGCCCTCTCCCGCCCAATCTGGCAAGGCGGCGCAGGCAGTTGGTTCAGTGGTGAAGCTCGGGCCGGGGTCGTCATTGCCATAGATGCCTCGTTTAGTATGGAACATGGCCCTGACGGGGCTACGCGGTTCAACCGCGCTATGGATCAAGTGGAGGTCATCGGGGAGCAAATTCTGCCCGGCGATCCGGTTTCTATTATTTTGTTGGGAGGCGAAGATGAGGTATTTGCCCACAACATGGCCTTTGACCGTGAACGGTTCAGCGCCCTCTTGCAGAAGGCTAAGCCAGTTCCTACTGGACTGGACCTCGATAGTGTTCCCAAACGGCTCAAGGAGTTGCTGGAGGATATGGAGGCTCCGCAGAAGGAGACCTACTTCATCACCGATGCGCAGGCGCGAGACTGGAAGCGGGCCTCGGTGAGCTTCCAAGCCGCCCTCGCCGACCTGCAAAAAGAAGCGGAAGTCTTCCTTGTTCCGGTCCCAGGCCCCCCCGCAAACCTAGCTGTCACCGATCTGAAACTCGTGTCGGGAGCGCTGCGCAAGGGCACCACCGCCCGCTATCAGGCCTCCGTGCGCAACTTCGGCACCGAGCCAGTTTCCGGTATTGAGGTCCAGTGCCGGGTCGAAGGCGTGCAGATCGACACTAAGAGGATTCCCCTTATCGCTGCCGGAAGTTCTGAAACCGTGTCTCTCTTTGTCCCTTTTCACAACGCAGGTCCCACGCGCATCACCGCCGAGATCACTGGAGATCTCCTCCCGACCGACAACGTGCGGCATGTGGTGGCAGTCGTCCGGGATCGCGTCTCCGTGCTCTGCGTTGACGGTTCTAACGGCGATGCCGGTCGTCTCCTGGTCGCCGCGCTCCTGGCGCGGGGCGAAGGAATTCAGGATGAGGACTACGTCGTCCGCTCGGTGCCTTGGATCTCGATGCCTTCGCAACAACTGGACGACGTCGACGTGATCATCCTTGCCGACGTCCCGGAGATCACCCCGGAGCAGGCCAATCAATTTTCGCGTTACGTCAGGCAGGGGAACGGGCTCGTCTGGTTTGCCGGGGAAAACGTGAAAACCGCGATCTGGAACGAACGCTCGGCAAAAGGGACGAGTCCACTGTTGCCTGCCAAGCTGGGTCAATCGGTGGATACCAGCACGACGTTTGGCTCAGGTAGACCGCTGGATCCCGCGATGCCACGCCACAGCGTATGCCTCCCCCTGCGTTCACTTCCGGAGGATCTCTTCAGCGAAACGCTTTTCCTACGGCGACTGGAAGTAGAACCATCCCCTTCCAGTTTCTCCATCCTGAGCCTTGCCGGAAGTGGCGCACCGATCCTTCTGGAGCATTCGCTCGGCCGTGGCCACGTGTTCATGTTTACCACCTCGGCGGGAACTAGCTGGAACAACATGGCGCAGACGCCGGTTTTCCCGATGCTCATGCAGCAGATTGTGACCTATTTCGTGGGCCGGGAATTCGAACAACCACGGGTGGTCGGCGATTCCCTCTCGCTGTCCTACGTCGAGCAACCGGACGCCAGTGACGCGGTGTTTGAAACACCATCGAAGGAAACGATTACTGTCCCCGTTCGCGAACATCGCAACCAGTTTGTGGCTATGATGGAGAATTCCCGGGAGGCAGGATTCTACGAGGCACGGGTCAGTGTACAGGCACCCGGCATGCCGGTTGCGGTGAACGTCGATCCGAGCGAATCTGATGTGGCTTCACTGACGGCACCTGAGCTGAATGCCAACCTCAAGGGAACGGGTGTCACGGTGACCGCTTCAGAGGCGGAACTTGCCGCGGCGATCGAAACCAACCGTACCGAACGGTCGTTTTGGAGGAATTTCATGATAGCGGGACTCATTTTCTTACTACTGGAGAGCCTTTTTGCCGAGCGCCTCCGTAAAAGAAAGTGGACAAGCAGCAAGCAACCGAATCCCCTGCCGGAAACCCTAAGCGGTACGCAAGATGCCTGACGCAATCCCAATTATCGGGCAAATTGATGAGATGTTCTGGGCCCGTCCATTGTCCTCCGGCGCCCTCATCGCAATCCTTGCCGGGATCGTACTGCTTAGCGTCTTCCTCTATCGCAGGCCATGGGGAATGCCGTTTTGGTTGCGGACGTTCCTCGCGACCTTCCGGATAATCGTCCTTGCCCTCGTCGTAGCTACCTTACTTGAACCGACCGCCGTCGTCACTGAGTCTCACACGCTGACGCGCAGCCTGCCTGTCCTGCTCGACGTTTCCGAAAGTATGTCGATGAAAGACCAGCGCAAGCGCCCGGAGGACCTCGCCTCTGCCGCCGCGGCGCTGGGCATAGTTTCTCTGGAGGACGATACCGAGGCCGACCGCACAGTGATGCAACTGAACACGAAACAACGCCAGGAAATTGCCTCTTCTTCGCGCCTTGACCTCGGCAAGGCCGTTCTCACCCAATCGGGCCGCCAGGTCTTGGAGTCACTTGGCAATTCGCTCGACGTCAGCTACCACGCCTTTGGTCAATCCGCGCGCCTGATCAGCGACGGCAACGTGGTGACCACCGAAGAACTGGCCGGACTGGAGGCCAAGGAACCGGGCACCTCGATCGCCGCTTCTCTAGAGGCGGTGGCCAACTCAGGCGGAATCCCGCCGGCGGGGATCGTGTTGCTCTCCGACGGCATCGACAACACTTCCTCCCAGCGATCCGAGGCGATACTCCAGGACCTCGGGGCCCGCGGCATTCCCGTCTACACCGTGCCGATAGGCCTGACCGATCCGGATGACGTCAGCATCCGCAACGTCGTGATGCAGGAAGTCGCCTACTCCGGCGACAAGGTGCCTGTCCGCGTCCAGATCCAATCCAAAGGCTATGAAAGACGCACGGCCCGGCTGGCAGTGCTCCTGAATGATCGACGCGTCTCCTCTCGCATTATTCGCTTCGATGGCGGACTGCAATTTGAAGAGATCGACTTTCGCGTGGACGTTTACGAGAAAGGAGCAGCCCAGATCGAGGTGACCATCGACCCCTTTGACAATGAAGTGTCGACCGCAAACAACCGTGTTTCGCGAAGCGTGCGAGTCGTGAATGAAAAGGTCAACGTGCTCTACCTCGAGGGTAATGCCCGATGGGAGTTTCGTTACCTGCGCGCGATCCTCAAGCGCGACCCGCGAATCAACGCTACCTTTGTCGCGTCCAACGTCGGGCCCGAGGTCGCGCGGAACTCACCGGAACACATCGAGCGATTTCCTGACGACCGAGATGACGCTTTCCAATACGACTTGGTGATTCTCGGTGACGTCGATGCATCCTTTTTCACTGAAGAAGAACTTGGTCTGCTGGAAGAACTCATCCGGGACCGCGGCGCGTCTCTGCTGATGCTTTGCGGCCCGATGCATTCTCCCGGATCCTATGCGGGTACGCCCGTAGAGACCATGCTTCCCGTTCGGTTTGATGCCGAGTCGGACTGGGAAAAAATTGCCGAAACCGTTTATCCTGTGCTGACCCCCGAAGGCCAAAGCAGTCTGGTGATGACGCTGGAGAACGAGGTGGAGCTCAACGATCGCGTTTGGAGCCGTATGGCGCCGATGGATCAGTTGCCTCCGCTGCTGTCCGCCAAGCCTGGCGCGACGGTGCTCGCGGTGCTCTCCGACAGCACCGCGCGGGACCAAGGTTACCCGTTGGTCGCTTGGCAGCGCTACGGGACGGGCAAGTGCATGTCGATCGCATCTGACCGGCTGTGGCGACTACGTTACAGGACCGGAGACAAATACCATTGGCGCGTTTGGTCCCAGTGCATCCAGTTCATGACGCTCTCGCGATTGATGGGTGAGCACAAGCGCATCCGACTGGAGACCGATCGTTCGGTGTACGCCGTCGAGGGCCAGTGCCGCCTGTATGCTCACGTTTTGGATGACAGCTTTGAACCGGTCGTCCAGCCCATATTTGAGGCTTACGTGTCTAACCTTGAGGACGGCCAAGCAAAGCAACTCGTCAGCCTTCGGCCCGACAAGTCTCAACCGGGGCTGTACGAGGGGTACTTTTCACCCCTTGAAACGGGCCGCTACCGGATCGAGGCGAATGACGAAGACAGCAAGATGTCAAATACAACGGAGTTTCAGGTGACCGAGGTTCGGCAGGAGTTGATCGACACCGATATGCGTCTTGCCCACCTGCAACGCATAGCGGACCTGACGGGCGGAGCCAGTCTCGGGATACGGGATTTGCCTAAACTTAGCTCGCTCGTGAACGACCGGCTAATCACAACCAAGCTCCGCTCCGAGCGTCCGCTATGGGACAATGGGATTGTCGCTCTACTGCTGGTCGCTCTGCTGGGGGCCGAATGGATACTGCGAAGAAGGTACGATCTGCCATGACCAACGAGAATCAAGAGTCCACCCTGGGATCGGGCCTTCGCGCTGTTTGGAGCCGCACTCAACGCAGACACCTTTTCGCCGGCCTGCTCGCGTTGTGTCGCTGGGGTATCCCGCTCTTCCTCGCCGGGATGGCGATTGACTGGTTGGCCTACCTTCCCACAGCGGGACGGGTGGTGATATTGCTCGTCCTCGTGTGCGTCTCCCTATATCAGGCATGGCGACACGGCTGGCGGCACATCCGGGGATTTGAACCCACTCGAACGGCACTGGAGGTCGAGGATCATCTCGGAGAGCTCGAGAGCCTACTCGTCACCGCTGTGCAGTTTGGGAAAACCAAACCGACACCCGACAACTCGGAATCACTCCGGGAAGTGACCCGGCAAAATGCCGAGGGCGCTGCCCGAAAGTTGGAACCTCGAAAAATCGTCGATTTCATGGTGCTTCGCATTCCCGTAAAAGTGGCCTTGGCCTTGGCCGGCGTGATGGTGGTCTTCGGTTTACTTGACGGGCCCTTCCTCGCTGCCGGGTTGACGCGCATTTTCGCCCCTTGGGCGGCAATTGCCTACCCGACCGACACCAAGCTTGATCTTGAGCAGGGAGACCTGGTGGTAAAGGAGGGTGATAGCGCAAAGATCGTAATCGGAGTGTCGGGAGTCGTCCCCGACAAGGCGACTCTCTACCTGCGGACCGGCGAGGGAAGCGAACGCAAGATGGAGATCGAGATCATCGATGGCAGTTTTGATTACCTCATAGCCTCCGCCTCCCGTGACTTCAGTTACCGCGTAAAGGCGGGGGATGCCCGCAGCGACTGGCACCAAGTACGGGTGATTTCTCCGCCTAGGATCGAGAAAGTACAGGTTGAACTCGAGTTTCCAAGCTATCTCGAACGACCCACCGAAACAGTCGAGGCACTGACCCTCGCCGTCCCGGAGGAAACCGGGATTAGCTGGAAACTCACGCTCGACCGTCCCGTCCGCGATGCCGTTCTCAACCGAGACGGAGAAGAGCCTAGTCGTCTAGAGGTAGCCAACGGCACAGAACTTGTCATCGACGAGGTGGTTGATGCCTCCCGGGGCTACAACTTCTCCTGGGTGGAGGAGGAACACGGATTCGATTTCACCAGCCCACGATATTTCCTGCAAGTCGCTTCCGACCAACCCCCCCGGGTGGAATTAATCTCCCCTGAAACGAACCTCATCGCCCTCCTCGGTCGTCAAGTTGACCTTGCCGTGCGTGCCAGCGACGATCATGGGATCGGTGCCTCTGCGATCACCTATCGCGTGAACCTGCGTCAGGAGAAATCGGTACCCCTCCAGACCCCGCTCAAGAACGGAGGCGGTGAACAAGCGATCGATTGGGACTACCGGGAAGTTCTATCCGACCTGAAGATCGGAGACACGGTGTCCTTCCTGCTCGAAGTTGCAGACAAGTATCCGGATGGTCCGCACCTCGTTCGCTCGGATACACGGAGGATTACGTTTCTTTCCAAAGAGGATTATCTCGAACAGATCCAGAAGAAGAAAGACCGCCTGCTCTCTCGCGTTCAGACGACGTACCGCCAACAGCGCTCGGCGTTTGATAGCGTGCGCAACCTTGAACCAGACGCTGGTGACTATATGCAGGCTTGTCAGGTCGAAGCCATCCGGCAGGAACTGGTGCGGGAGCAACTCAAGGTGATTGCGAAACAATTGCAGGACTTGCTCGACGAGCTGGCGGCAAACAACGTATCGGATGCGCCTGAGGGCGAATCCCTCGAGCATGTTCGTTCGGTGTTACTTGGAATCGCGGACACTCACCTGGCCAACGCGGCGTCCCTCCTGCGGCACCAATCCGGCGTCGCAGCGGGCAATGCGCAGGAATTCCCCGATCCTTCGTCCGCAGCCCACGCAGTCAATGCCGCCGCCCGCGAGTTGGGCAGCCTGGTCTTGCTCCGATCCATTGATTCGGCGCAGGAAGTCTATGCTCGGGAAGCACGCATGCTGGCGCAGGTCCAAGCGTCCTTGCGATGGCGCGCCGTCCAAGCCAAATCGACCGAAGCGGGAGTATCTCTCTCCAAGGAACAAGACGAACTGGCCCAATGGACTCAGCGCTTGATCGCCGATCTACAAAACGGGATGCGCTATGAGAAGCGACCGTTGGCCGTTCTCCGGTTGATCCAAAGCGTCAAGGATTTGCAGCGCTCCAAGACTGAAGAACGGATGCGAAAAGCTGCGGAATTGATTACGCGGGGCGAAGGCAGTCAGGCGGAGCTTCTGCAGTCCGGGTTGGTCACAACTTTGCTCGATGCGGAATTCAACGTGCGCCTCAGTGCTGCGTACTCCACGCTGATCAAGACCCGAGATCAGATGCGTTTGCAAGTCAAAGCCCAGAAGATGCTCCGCGAACAGTGCTCCGACATGTCGACGCAAGCCTTCGAGGCGAGTGTGACTCAGAACGGGCAAGCCCAAGTAAAGCTTCGCAAGCGCTTGCTGACCCTGCTCCTTCAGACCGTGCCTGCGCCGCGGACCACGCTCTTTGATGAAAGTTGGCCGGAGGCGCCGCCGGTTCAAGCCCTCTTGAAGGTTGCCGACCGATCGATGGCGGATGCGATTGAGCAATTCGCTGCCGGGCAACAGGAGGCGACCATCTCAAAACAGCGCGAAGCAGAGCAGGCACTGACCAAGTTATCCGGGCTCGTGGATCATTGGTCAGTGGAATTGGGGCTCCAGACACTGGGCCTGAGTACGTTGGTCGCCGTGACAGGCGAGCGCCTTGCCTTCATCGAGGAATACGAGGCGAAGGTGGTCTCGCTACTGGAGAAAACCGATATCGCCGCTTTGGGGGAGAAAAAGGTCGATGGTCTGATCGAGCCCCAGCTTCTGCTTGCCGAAGAACTGGCCGCATTCAATGGCGACCTCGTGAAGCAAAACCAGTCTAATGCGGATCAAGACGTCCCGCCACTGCTAAGCCGAATGGAGCGGGCGGAACAAGCGATGCGTGGTGCCTTGGCTTCACTGGAGGCGAACGACGCCGACCAAGCGATCGGCCATCAGGAGCAAGCAGCCGATATCCTGGCCGAGGCGTATGCGATCGTTACCACACAGAACGAGCGGCTCGACCTATTGCAGGGTCTGCTGATGTTTCAGCGATCAGTCGGATTTGCCATCGGCTACATGGATGATATTGTCGCCGAGCAGCGTGACGTGATCGTTGCAACCAAGGCGTTGAAATCAGACGATGCCTCAGCCCTGTTCCCTACGCTTAACAACCTGAGGAGATGTGTCGATGAGGTCGCGCCGTTGCTGGATCTTGTCGCATCGCGACTGGATGCCGGTACGCCGTTGGCTTTCGCGGTCGCAGACCTTGAGGATGCAGTGGCTTCTCTGCAAAGCGGCGATAAGCTCGACGCCCTTGATGCTCAGGAGGTCGCTGCGGAATCTCTCGAGGAAGTGCATACTTTGGTCAAGTCGGTCAGGTCGCAGGCAGGTTACGTCGCCGAG
>Ga0208524_1001555_pt1 | contig 10671 bp, 7 predicted proteins | sample ETNtaG_28_FD_185779 | JGI IMG/M metagenome (GOLD analysis project Ga0208524, IMG submission 185779) | Marine microbial and viral communities from oxygen minimum zone, Eastern Pacific Ocean - ETNP201406SV61 (SPAdes) (version 2) | ecosystem: Environmental > Aquatic > Marine > Oceanic ... | reverse complement strand
CCGGGTGAAATTTATCGAACTTGAGGGAGGCCACATGATGTACAACCATCAGCCCTCCTTTGACATCTTCCTGACAGAACTGAGGGAATTTGTAAAGTAGGAACATTGTATTCTGGACCTCCTGATTGACTTTACCGCTATCTCTCCTTAGTTTGCCTCCAGAGAGGTAGTTTCTCCATTATGCTTCCCCATAGGAGTCATTAATGAAACAGCGTTCAATGATCATTGTTAATATTCTTCTTATCCTTTCATTGTCTTCTTTTGCTTCATCACAGGAACGAATTCATTGGAATGTTTTAGATAGAATACGTGAAGAAGGTTTCGATCGTTCTAAAGTGGACGAATACATTTGGACATTAACTGAACTCCATGGCCCCAGATGGACTGCTTCCCCCAATATGCGCGTTGCTCAGGATTGGGTAAAAACTATAATAGATCAAATGGAATTGGAAAATACAGCGCTGGAGCCTTGGGGAGGAAAATATGTGAGTTGGGATCTGGAATACGCTTCTATTCACATGCTGGAACCAGATTATCAGATGGTGATTGGCTATCCCATGGCCTTGACCCGTGGTACAAATAGAAAAATTACCCGGGAAGCTATGATCGTTAATATCCAACAAAAGTCAGATCTGGATAAATATAAGGGTCAGCTTTATAATAAAATTATATTGGTCTCTCCCCTTCGTGAATTTGCTCCTCGATTCAAAGCTGATGCTCTGCGTCATGATGAAAACTCGTTAAATGTCTATGCGACAGAAGGCGTAGATATCAATGTGGCTGAGCGTCGTAAACAAGTCTTTATGAAAAAGTCGCCAAAGCCTGAAGATATTAACAATGATGAACTGGAAGCATTTTATAAAGATGAAGGTGCCGATGCCGTGCTATACTCGGGTACTGGTGGTGATGGGACCGTTCGGGTAACATCACGGCAAACAAGGAAAAAAGATCGCACCAATGATGCAGTAAAAAATTCATTACCCACGTTGGTCATTGCCGGCGAACATTACAATCGGATCTACCGTCTGTTGGAGAAAAAACATACGGTAAAAATGGAAATCGATGTCCGGGTAAACTTGGGCAATACTGAACTCGAGGGTCGCAACGTGATTGGTGAAATACGTGGCTCAGATCTAGCTGATGAAATCGTTATGATTGGGGCACATCTGGATTCCTATCATACAGGTACCGGTGCTGCAGATAATGCCACCGGCAGTGCGGTGGTCCTAGAAGCTATGCGCATTCTAAAGTCTCTAGGTCTCAAGCCTCGTCGGACAATACGTATGGCTCTTTGGACAGGAGAAGAATGGGGGTTTCTTGGCTCCCGTGGATATGTCGCTAAGCATTTTGGCAACCCCGATGAAGGCAAAAAGTCTGACTACGATAAACTTTCTGTGTATTTCAATATGGATAATGGCACCGGTCAGTTCCGAGGAATACACCTGCAAGGGCATAATGCGGCAAGTTCCATCTTAGAAGCGTGGATGAAACCTTTCCAAGATTTAAAGATGAAAACACTTTCGCAGTTCAGCAACACAGGTACGGATCATATTACCTTTGTCAGGGCAGGACTACCGGGATTTCAGTTTTTGCAGGACCGCATCGATTATAGAACCCGAACTTGGCATTACAACATGGATGTATATGATCACATAGTGGTGGATGATTTAAAGATAAATGCCATTGTACTCGCCAGTATTGCTTATCACGCTGCTATGCGCGACGAAATGATGCCGCGTATCCCTTTCAAAAGATGGAAATCCAATTTTTCCAAGCACCAGCCAGAGCTTTTTAAGGATGGAGGTTCCCTAACCAATGCCTTTGCTGATTATGACAATGATGGCGATCTTGATCTGTTCGTAGGATTTAATGACAAACCAAATCGCTTATATAGAAATAATAATGGGACCTTCGAAAATGTGGCTGATCAAGTTGGCATAGCCGATTCCAATGTCACCCGTACAGCGGCATGGGGCGATTACGATGGTGATGGCCATGTAGACCTTTTCGTCGGTTTCGTTTCCAGGGATAGAAGTAGTAACAAACTTTACCGCAACGAAGGCGATGGCAAGAGTTTCACTGATGTGACTCGCACTTCAGGAGTCAATCTCACTGGCAGCTTCCGTCAAGCAAGCTGGATCGATTATGACAACGATGGTGATTTGGATCTTTTTGTAGGTCTGAGAAATAAACCCAATGTACTGTTGCAAAATACCAGTGGCAAATTCAGGAATATGGCGAAACAGTTAGGTATTGACGATGCACGAAGAACTGTCGGTTCTGTTTGGTTTGACTACGATAAAGACGGAGACCTCGATTGTTATGTCGCAAATATGGATGGAGATGCCAACGGCCTGTTCCGTAATGATGGTTCCAAGTTTGTGGATATTGCTGAAGAAGCAGGTCTGGAAAGTGGAGGAAGGCCTCTTGGATCGGAAGATTATGGCAGTGTGCGTCCTTCTCTTGGCGATTATGACAACGATGGGAATTTAGATGTTTTCCTGGCCAATTATGGCCCCAACGGGCTCTATCGAAACATAAATAGCAGGAATTTCAACAATGTAGCACCTGAACTTGGCCTTGCGATTGATAATAGTTACGACACCGGTTCCTGGGGTGATTACGATAATAACGGCCGCTTGGATCTTTATGTAAATGGAACGATTACTGGCGGTAATAGCTATGAGGATTACCTATTTCATAACGATGCTAGTGGCTTTACCAATATCACTCCAAAAATCATCAAGGACAATGATGGTGATCATGGCGCCCACTGGGTGGATTTTGATCAAGATGGAGACCTTGACCTTGCCCTAACTGGTGCTTCATCTGATGGCATGCATCACTTGCTTCGCAACGAGATCGCTGAGGAACTTGCCCAGCAATCTCTGCAAGTCGTCGTTCTAGATGGTAATGGGCATTACACTCGGTCCGGTTCTGAGGTGCGTCTTTATAAAGCGGGTACGAAGCAACTCCTAGGTATGAATATTATAGATACGGGCTCGGGCTACAATTCCCAGAATGCTATGCCAGTCCATTTCGGCCTGAGAGGAATCAATTCTGTCGATGTTAAAGTGACCGTTATGACCAATGCAGGCAGAAAAAGTGTCTTGTTGAATGATGTAGATCCAAAAAAATATTCGGGACGACATTTAATAGTGAAAATTAATGCCGCCGGAGTAAGAGTAAACTAAGCATTTATAACGCCCGGTATAAATACAGCCAAGGCCCAGCACAAAAAAGTGCTCATATTGCTGGGTAATTTTTTTAGATAATGAAAAAGCTAATTACATCCGTACTCATCTCTCTCCTCAGCCCAAATTTCATCTTCGCTCAGACGATATTTCCTACAGGTACTACCATCTATAAACCCAGTGAGGTCTACAGTAGCTATATCCTCATTTCAGACCACTCATCCATGGGCAATCACCCGAAAGCCAAGATTAGGGAAACAAGCGCAGACAAAGTGCCCGATGATATACGACTCATCGATATGAATGGGAATGTGGTGCACACATGGAAGGTAGATCCTTATTTCAACAAACGCAGCCGACTTTTATCAAATGGCAATCTGGTATGTGTTGGCCTTAACAAAACAATCACTGAATACGACTGGGATGGAAACATTGTGTGGACTCACCAGGGTATCGGCTCCGTTAATGATATGCGCATCTTGCCCAATAATAACAGGCTACTTATTGCCCATGAACCATTACCTGAAGAGTTCCAGCAACAAGTTAAAGATGTCGAAATCGCACCCTGGTGGGGACCTCGAAAAAGAGGCAGTAAAGAAAAGCAATTGAGTGCCGACCTGTACGAAGTTAATCTGAAAGGAGAAGTTATCTGGGAGTGGCACGCATATAATCATCTTGATCTGAACAGATTTTCACCAGTTACTCCGGAAGGTGATTGGTTGCATGTGAACTCGATCGCCCCACTTCCGGAGAACAAGTGGCATGACGCAGGTGATGAGAGGTTCAGACCCGGTAATATCTTACTCAATGCAAGAAACATTGATACCATGTATATCATCGACAAAAAAACCAAAGAGGTTGTTTGGGAGGGCACTCATAACTACAAGGGCGGAATGGCACATAGCCATGAACCTGAAATGATAGAGAAGGGATTGCCCGGGGCCGGCAATATCATCTTGTTTGATAACGGCCTCTTTACCCGGCATAGGACTCATACTGGACAGTCGTTCATCGTAGAACTCAACCCTGTCACTCAAGAAATAGTATGGCTATATGAAACCAAAGGTTATGCAAATATCAAGTTTTTCAGCAAAACCATGGGAACACAGAAACGGCTTCCTAACGGCAACACGTTCATAGCGGAGGATAACAAAGGAAGACTCTTTCAAGTAAAACCTGATGGCGAGATTGTCTGGGAATTTGTTAACAGGGGAGGTTCCAATCGTCCTTCTGTTATCCCCTACGACTTCACCCCGCAACTCAGAATCATACCTGAGCCTGAAGAGCTCTCTGTGACACCACCAAACAATCTGGAATGGCACCTCAAACCTGATACACTCAGAAGAAAAGAAGTTCTTCTGAAGGTGCTGCTGGCATCGATTTGCGCCCTATTCGGATTTTCCAGTTATTTAAGCTCTTAAAGGCATTATGCTTTTCAACCTAAAATCTCAACCGCACCCTGATAACGAACGGGGTACTGTGCGATGTATAAGACCGACCCACATTCTTGAAACATTCTTCAAGGAGTTCTGAAGTGACATTAAATACAATCAATATAAAAGAAAAATTCTCAATGTTCTCAAAATACTGGTCCCCGCACGTAATTGCAGAAATGAATGATTATCAATTCAAGCTCGCCAAAATAAAAGGCGAGTTTATTTGGCACGAACATGATGATACGGATGAAGTCTTTATAGTGATTGAAGGCTCAATGAACATCGAGTTTCAAGATGGTATAGTAGATCTGTCAGAAGGGGAAATGTTTGTCGTTCCGAAAAGTGTTGCACATAAGCCTTTTGCAGAAAACGAATGTAAAATAATGCTTGTTGAACCTAAGGGTGTAATAAATACTGGTGAATCAGAGGGTGAGATGACTGCATCCAATGATGTCTGGATCTAAACCTAATTATTAATCGCGGGTCAAATAGTAACAACAGTACGGTAGGGATTAAAAGAGTATGAAAACCGAAATTTATTGACATCATTAATGACACGCTATTGCTCGATCAAAGTATTTCTAAGCATTTTGCTTCTCACATCTGTTTATTGCCAGAAGGAGCAAATGAAGAAAGATAACAAGATTGTGCAAGAGGTCGACCTGAATTATCTACTGTTCTTGCCAGAGAGTTACAATAATGATCAGGAAACCAAATGGCCCCTAATCCTATTTCTCCATGGGATAGGTGAAAGAGGAAATGATCTTGAATTGTTAAAAATTCATGGTATTCCGAAAATTGTAGAAAAAGAAAAAAAATTCCCTTTCATTGCCATATCGCCCCAATGCCCCGCTGATTATGACTGGAGGGATGAGGCTATGCAGGAAACTGTATTAGATCTTTTGGAAAAAACATTGAATAATTATCGTGTTGATAAAGATCGAGTCTATATTACAGGATTGAGCATAGGTGGATATGGTACTTGGGCTTTAGCAACTAAAAGGCCTGATCTGTTTGCTGCGGCGGTACCCATCTGCGGTGGCGGTGAACCTTCCACCGCTAGTCTCTTGAAAAATTTGCCAATTTGGGTTTTTCACGGTGCACGAGATAAAGTAGTATTACCCGAAGAATCTGAAAAAATGGTAAGGGCACTTCAAAAAGTTAAGGGCAAAGTGCGTTATACATTATATCCCAACGCTTATCATGATTCATGGACGGAGACCTACGCCAATCAGGAACTGTACGATTGGTTGCTTACCCATAAAAGAACGGATCACAAAAAATTCTAATTGGGGCCTTCAACCTGGAAAGTGACGGGGGCCATTCGGGATGTAATAGGGAGAGATAGATTACTGATAATCTATATGGCCAGTTGTAAGCCTAAACAATGGAAGGAATAATATGTGTAAACCAATAGCAGTTTTTACGTTTCTTATTTTTTCAACAACTGTATATGCACAGGAATCTGTAACACTGGCAGATTATCAGCGGGCAGAGCGCTTCCTGAGTACGAACACGCGTTCGCTTGTGTACCATGCGAATGTCAGTCCAAATTGGCTGGACGAAGGCCGCATGTGGTATCGGAATACGATCGCAGACGGGGCGGAATTCATCATTGTAGACCCAAAAGCAAAAACCCGAAAGCATGCTTTTGACCATCAGCGACTTGCTAATGCTCTCTCGAACAGTGATACCACCTATCAAGCTTTTGGTCTTCCATTCACATTATTTGAGCTCACAAAAAACGGTCGCGCCATTTCCTTCGATGTGGAAAATAAAACATATACATGCAATATTCGGAATTACCACTGCTCCGCTGAGGAAAATGAAAAAAATACCACTGCCGACGAGTTCCCTGAAGCTAGTTTCCGGCGCGGGCGCACCCAGGTATTGTCGCCGAATGGAAAACAAGCGGCTTTTATTCGCGACCACAACCTCTGGGTCCGAAATGTGGCGACCAAAAAAGAGCAGCAGCTTACCTTTGACGGAATCGAGGATTACGGCTACGCCACGAATAATGCCGGATGGACGAAAGGACCGGGACCGGTGGTTCTCTGGTCTCCAGATTCCAAAAAAATAGCCACCTTCCAGCACGACAGTCGCGGCGTAGGGGAAATGTACATGGTCTCCACAAAGTCTGGCCATCCGGAACTGTCCCAATGGAAATATCCCCTTCCAGGCGACAGCCTTATTTTTCGCATCAGTCGGGTAGTAATTAATGTTAAAGACGCGAGCATGGTCCGAATGAATATGTCACCAGATCAGCATCGCAGCACAAGCGATGATCATATTGCGGGTCGAGGGGGTACATTTCTGGATGTGAGATGGAGTAAGGACACGAAGCAGTTGGCATTTGTATCCAGTTCTCGTGATCATAAAGAAGCGCAGCTTCGTGTAGCAAATACGAAAACAGGTGAAGTGCGGAATGTAATGAAAGAAGTACAAGAGACCTATTTTGAATCGGGTGACGGTTTTTCCAACTGGCATTATTTATCAGAAACTGATGAAGTGATCTGGTTTTCCGAGCGGGACAACTGGGGCCACCTGTATTTGATTGATCTGAAAACAGGAAAAATTAAGAACCGCATCACCCAGGGCGAATGGGCCGTGCAGCAGGTACGATATGTAGATCGAAAAAAGCGAAAAATATATTTCACCGCTGGGGGAAAAGAACAGGGGGATCCTTATTACTGGCACTTTTACAGTGTAAACTTGGACGGTTCCGATCTCAAGCTGCTTACACCGGAATATGCTCACCATACCGTCACTTTTTCTCCGGAATATAAGTATTTCGTTGATAGTTACTCTACGCCAGTTACACCACCTGTCACGGTACTACGCGACATGGACGGCAACCAATTAATCAAGTTGGAGCAGGCTGATATTTCACAATTGATCACCTCAAAATGGCAACCACCCACCCAGGTCAAGATCAAGGCACGGGACGGTGTGACTGATATTTACGGCCTTTTGTACAAGCCGACCAATTTTGATCCCAGCAGGAAATATCCGGTATTAAATCCACTTTATCCCGGCCCACAATCAGGCAGTGTGGGTAGCCGCAGCTTCAGGCCATCCCGGAGTGATAAACAGGCCGTTGCTGAACTGGGCTTTATCGTCATCGAGGTTGACGCAATGGGAACACCGGGACGCTCAAAATCCTTTCACGATGCATACTACGGCAACATGGGCGATAACGGCCTGCCGGATCAGGTCGAAGCAATCAAACAACTAGGTGCCCAGCATCCATGGATGGATCTTGACCGAATCGGTATTTACGGCGGTTCCGGCGGCGGTTTTGCCTCCACAGGCGGGATTCTCCGCTACCCCGATTTCTATAAAGTGGCCGTTTCAGGGTCCGGCAACCACGACAATGCCACTTATGAGGACGACTGGGGTGAAAAATGGCAGGGGATGCTTATCAGAAATGAGGATGGAAGCACCACCTATGATAACCAGGCAAATCATCTCCTGGCCAAAAATTTAAAAGGCAAGCTGCTTTTGGGTCACGGTTCCCTGGATGGAAACGTTCCAGTAAATAACACGCTATTAATGGCAAAAGCATTGATGGATGCCAACAAGGATTTTGATATGCTCATTTTTCCCAACAAGGGCCATGGTCTTGGTCAGTACTGGATGCGCCGCCGGTGGGACTACTTCGTCCAGCATCTGAAAGGTGCAGTGCCACCAAAGGAATTTGAATTTGGGCAGCAATCCAATCTCCCAAAATGAATAATAGTCATCTCTCGATCACCATCCTCTGGATAGCCAGAATATCCAGTTTAGGGAGCATTGCATTTTTATTGTTTATGGTTGGTGGGCATCTATTTGGCTCAGAACCATCATCAGGCACACCTACGTTTGGTGAAATGATTGCGTTATCCTTTTTCCCTCTAGGTGTTATCATAGGTTTGATTACCGCCTGGAAGTGGGATGGATTGGGAGGAATGATAGCGGTTGGCAGTATAATCAGTTTTCATCTAACAATGTTTATACTCCACGAAAAACCTAGTTTCGATCCACTCATTGATACCCTCGCAGCCCCTGGTCTTTTATTTCTATTAAGTTGGTTTTTGTCTTCACAATCCGACGCCCACCCCACTCCCCAAAATTCGGGGTAAGTTTATCCCCCCACCAGTGGGGGGTTATATTTATAGAATGCCAACCTTATATTCCCCTCTGATTGACTTTACCGCTATCTCTCCTTAGTTTTCCTCCAGCGAGGTAGTCCCTCCCATTATGCTTTTCAAGCTAATTTGCAAATCGCAACCAGAAACGGAGATGTTTCCATGAAGAAAAACCACCACACTATGTTTACAATTTTATTGTCACTTCTCCTGCTTGCCGGGTTACATGTTAACGGACAGACTATTGGTAAACAGTATCCAGTAGATTGGGAGATGGTTGCCAAGATTCGGGAGGAAGGATTTCACCGTTCAGAACTTCCCAACACTCTATCCTATATGACCGATGTTTTAGGCGCCCGCCTCACCAATTCAGAGGATATGCGCAGGGCCCAGGCATGGGCCATGGATGAGTTAAAGCGCATAGGCCTGAAGAACAGAAAAATAGAACCGTTCATGGATTACGGTGTCAGCTGGGACAACACTTATTTTTCCTTGCATCTCCTAGAACCTGATTATCAGGTCATGGTAGGCTATCCCATAGCCCATACGCCAGGTATCACTGGACGAAAAAAACTTGATGTCGTTATTGCGGATATCAAGACAAAAGCTGACCGGGAGGAGTTCAAGGGCAAGCTTAAGGGAAAGGCAGTCCTGTCGACACCACCGCCAACCATTGATCTGACCCGCTACAGCGAAGGTGTTCAGCGGTGGAGTGATGAAGAGTTACGGGAAAAGGCCGAACAACCCCTACCGCCTGGTCCCCGTAAACCTCGCCCCCCTGCCAATCCCGATCTGATTACAAATGTAGAACGGAACACTTTCTTTAAAGAGGAAGGTGCTGTGGTGATCCTGGAGTCTCGCAGCGGCTGGCCCGGCGCCGTTCGCGGTTTTGCCCGGCCCGGTGCCAAGATCGATAAATGGGCACGAGAAGAAACGGTAGCTCACCTGCCCATTGTGGCCGTTAACCCTGAACACTACAACCGCATGTACCGGATTCTTGAAAGAGATATCCCTGTAAAAATTCAAGTAGAGATCGAAACCACAATAGGTAAGAAAGTTCAAAAAGCCAGCAATGTTCTAGGTGAAATACCCGGATCAAACAAAAAGAAAGAGGTGGTCATGCTGGGAGCCCATTTTGATACTTGGCACGCCAGCCCCAACGCCAGTGACAACACCTCCGGTGTGGCTGTAATGCTGGAGGCTGTCCGTATTCTGAAAGTAGTGGGCGCCAGACCCAGGAGAACCATTCGAATTGCCCTCTGGTCAGGTGAAGAACAGGGGATACATGGCTCCCGGGAATATGTATATAAACATTTTGGATATCCTGACGACCCTGAGATTGGTTTAAAACCGGACTATAAGAAATTTTCAGCCTATTTCAATCAAGACTACGGCCCAGGACAATATAGAGGTATCTATCTCCAGGAAAATGAACATGTTCGGCAAATCTTTGCATCCTGGATGGAACCTTTCAAGGACCTGGGAATGACTACTATCTCATCCCAAAGTGTCGGGAGTACAGATCATGTAGCCTTTGATCGGGTCGGCCTTCCGGCATTCCAGTTTTTGCAGGACCGGGTCGGCGGCACTGGAGGCCACACCAACATGGACTACTACGATACACTACCCATTGATGACCTGAAAAAAAATGCTGTTATCATGGCTTCCTTTGTCTACCACACGGCCATGCTTGATGAAAAGTTACCTCGGAAAGGGAATTGACACCGTGATGCTGGAAACCATTTCCTGTTTCAACTGACTCAAGTTGGTTTTACCGCCTTCGGTTGCTAGTTTCCTTCTTCGTGGGGTAGCTCAGATTATTTAACTCAACAGTGGAGGTCTCTATGGCAACACATTCCATGAGCCGTCGAGAGTTTGCCCGTCTTTTTGCAATGGGAGGTTCTGCCGCAATCC
>Ga0208524_1001521_pt1 | contig 10853 bp, 22 predicted proteins | sample ETNtaG_28_FD_185779 | JGI IMG/M metagenome (GOLD analysis project Ga0208524, IMG submission 185779) | Marine microbial and viral communities from oxygen minimum zone, Eastern Pacific Ocean - ETNP201406SV61 (SPAdes) (version 2) | ecosystem: Environmental > Aquatic > Marine > Oceanic ... | reverse complement strand
GGGTGGTGCTGCTAAGTTTGCAGGTAGTGGTGGAATGCTTCTTGCGGGTATTGGTGCCCTCATGGGTGGTGGTGGATACCTCTTAAAACAATTTAACGAATTCGACGGCGAGAAGTTCAAGAAAAATGTCAAAGCCGTATTTTCCATTAAAGATGAAGTAACCGATAGTAAATCAATTCTTGCTTTTGCAGGTGATGTTGCAAAGGATTCATTATTTGCTCTTTCAATGTTTGCCGTGGGTGCTGGTGTAGCGGCATTTGCGTTGGGTGCTGGTGTTGCAGGGACTGTTGATAAATTTGTTACTCTTGATGCACAAGGTATTAAAGACAATGTACGAACATTAATGTCAATATCTGATATATTTGGTGAAGGTTGGGCAGGTACTGCTGCTTTCTTAGGTGAGGGCGCAGTATTTGGTCTTTCAATGGCGGCAATTGGTACTGGTTTGGCTATATTTGGTGTTGGTGCTGGTGCGGCTGAAGCCATTACTAAATTTAGTGGTGATGGTTCTTGGATTGATAAAATCAAAGCAAATGTAATAAAACTATTATCAATATCTGATATATTTGGTGAAGGTTGGAAGGGTAAAGCTGCTTTCTTAGGTGAAGGTGCAGTATTTGGTGTTACAATGGCGGCAATCGGTGGGGGTTTAGCATTGTTTGGTATTGGTGCGGCTGTAGCTGGTGTGGCTGATGGTGCTCATCAAGCCATTAACAAATTTACCGAATTGGGTTGGGCAGAGTCCATAGTACAAAATGTAAAAACTCTATTAAGCATAGCAAATATTGAGGGTATTGGTTGGGATACGGGTATATTTCTTGGAGTGATGGGTGGTATCTCGGCTGGATTACTTGCGTTTGCTGTTGGTGAAGCGGCTTCAGGTGTAGCAGCAGTAGTTTCTCAATTCTCTGAAGTTGTTACTGGCGAAAGTTGGACATCAAGAATACATAAAAATGTTTCTGAACTTTTGGCAATTACTGCTGACCCTAACATAAGTTTAGCAAAAGCAGCCGATTTTACTGCAACAATGGGTATTTTATCTACTGGTCTTTTGGTATTTTCGGGGTCTACATTTATTAGTGGTCTTCTTTCTGGTGCAACAGCTATACTTAACTTTATTACTGGAAGTGAATCACCAGTAGAACAAATGACAAGTTTGGCTGATAAACACGAAAGTTTAACAAAGGGTGCTGATGCATTAGATAGATTAAGAGTTAGTTTAGGTTCTATATCTAATTTGAGACTCGGTAGTGGTAACATTGGAATTAAAAAATTCTCACAAGATTTGTTAGAATCTGTTCCTATGATAGAAGCTGCTATTATGGGTAGTGGTTCAGTAGATAAAGGGTGGTTGGCCAAAACAGGTTCTAAACTTTGGTCTGCTCTTGGTGGTTCAGAAACAACATGGAAAGGTCTTGCCTCCGCAGATATTGATTATGCAGGTGCCAGCGCAAATTTACAATCAATATTTGGAGCATTACCCGGTGGTGGAAGTATAAATTTATCCCCAGCACAACAAAGTAGGGATTTAACCGGTACTGGTGGTGCTGGTGGTTCAAATATAATTAGTGCAGATAATAATAGTTCATCTACTACAATAACATATGTTGAAAGTCCATCTGAATATACAGACTTAGACCATCGTATTCTTAGTAGAACTCTTGACCTTAATTTTCAATAATTAATGAACAAGCATCGAATGATATATGATGATTGGTTAAAAAAATATAAAGGTAAAGGTGTTTTCGACCTTACCTGTCAAGAGAACAAAATCTTCCTTAAACAATATAATGCATGGAAACTCGGTAACATAGAGAGTTTTGAAAAAAACTTGACCTAAATCAAGTTTTTGATAAATATTACTGAGGAGGAAAGATATGATTAAATGGATATTAATAGGAGTAGGAGTGGTAGCATTTATTGGAGTATGTTTTATTGGTACTAATGCTTTAATGTGCGAACCCCCCTGTATATAATAAATGTCTTCGGGAGACTTAACGCAAAGAGATAAAAGTACAATGGCCTGGCGCTGGACAGCGCTTAGCATATATTTATTAATTTGCTTTTACGATTTTCTGTTCGTGCCTGTCTGGTACGGGCTCAACAGACCCGACATTTCTGAATTTATGGCAATTATTAACGCAACGGAAGATACCCTCGTTCAGATGGAGCTCATGAAAAAGCTGACCGGCCAGCACGAGCCATTCACGCTAATGGGAGGCGGCCTTTTCCATTTAGCTTTCGGTGCTATTCTTACTGGAACTGCGTTTGGAATGAACAAATAAAAAACCCCCGGTTAAGGGGGTTTCTTTATGTGAAGTTATGTTAAGCCTCAGCTGCTAACTTCTCGAAGTAACTCATAGTGTCATCAGAGTCTTTCTTCTCTACATTTGGAGTCGGTGTTTCCTTGAATGGAGATACGCTATCCTCCAATTCCATAGACTCCGCAGAAGAAGTTACTGCACCATTCTCACCTAACACACGAGTCAACTTAAGTTTAAGTTGGTCGTATGGTTTAAATGTTTCTGGGTCATTAAACTCTTTTAATGAGTATTCCTGATTGTAAATAGTTTCTAATTTCGCATCATCAGCTAATGCACCGGGAACGTCAAAAGAAGAACGGTCATAGTTTACATAACCTTCTACCTTCGCAATTTTAATTTTAAAATTCGCACCCTTCCACAAGTCAAACGGATTGACAGGGGATTCATCTTGGAACTGAGGTCGCATAGAATCCATTATTTTATCAAAGATTTTCTTCCCATACTCGTATAGGAAAACCTTACCTTCGTTTTCTGGGTTTGCTGGGTCACTCACCACGAATATATTAGACACATAATGCAACCGACGTTTTCTGTCTCTTGCAATTTGTTTGTCTGATTCTATTCCAGAATTCCATAGTTTGGTATTCATCTCTGATACTGGGTCGTCCTTACCAATAGTAGTTAGTGATTTCTCAACATACCATTGACCAGTTGGCCCTTTGAAAAAGTGGTCCCAATACTTTGACCAAGGAAGGTCATCACCTTCTTTAGCGGGAAGAAAACGAATAACGGCATAACCATTTCCCGATTTATCCCTTGTGGGTTTCCACTTGCGCTCGTCTTGAGCGTAACTTTCTTTCTTACCACCATCTATCTCGGCGGCTCCTACTAGCGAATCAAGTTTCATCGCTTTTGCTTTTAAGTCTGCAAAACTCATAGTATACTCCTGTGTATTATTTGTATTATATTTGTATCATTATTTAAATAGGTTTAGTATCAGATTCCTCATTTTCTTTTCATCGTACTCAAGGAATTGTTGATATTTTATCACCTTATCGGCAATATCTGGAAACAATATTGTTTCAGATACTAATTGACTCGCCCACTCAATAAACCCTGTGATGCGATTCAATATACAAACAGTTTCTAATGAAACCGTTCCTTCCAAATACTTATTTATAATGATAGGATATTCCCCATCACGTGCTATTAACAAATCGTTAAAATTAGTATCTGTCAGTTCTCTCAGTTCGTCCTTTACTATATAGGATAAACTTTCTATTCGTTTGAGAAAGTCCGTATAGGTCTTCTCATCTCTAAGCATATCACCAACCCACTTATTACCTGCTACTTGATGAGCCGCAAAGTACTTGATGATATCGCCTTTCTTCTTAAAACGTTTTCCAATTTTAGTTAATTGGTATTTGTCGTTTCGTTTCCAATAAGACTCTTGCGATACATTAGTCTTAAAGTTGTACTTAAAGGCATCATAATCCAATTGATTAAAATGCAAATTAATTGCTGTCGCATACTTGTATGCCTCAAATCCATTCATCATACAACTATTATACTCTAAAGTGGGTGCATTGTCAAGTTTATATATCCAATGCCAGAGAGGGATTCCCCCCTTGTAACATGTTTAAATTCATTGCTTCGACCTCAACTTTTTCCATTATACTCTTAGTTAATAGTCGTTTGCAATCTCTTGGGTCAACTTCATGTTTCTCACATATCGCCAAGATTGCTTCAATGTATTCAATACCTTTGTGAGTGATAATATAGTCTTCAATTAATTTGGAAAAACTCTGTTTATTAATATCAACATCTGCCATACGGTACCTTCTGTAATCCGTCCTTGTCATATGCAGGGGCAATACAACCCCACACTACTTTCCTTTCTTCATCTTCCCCAATAAAATCCAATGACCAAATGCCGTCTTTCAAGTATTGTTCGCAATGCCTTCTATATGCGATTGCGGATGCTAACTTGGCTTCTGCACCTCTTTCTTTTAGTCTAACAGATTTCCTTAATTGGGTAATCTTTTGTTTGTACTTCTTAATATACATCTTAACGTTTTGTACCGAGAACTCGTTATCTTCGGGTATCGCTAATACGTTAGGGTGTATGTTTTTGTATTGGGGAGGTTTCTTCATGGAACGTGCATATGCTAATCGTTCTGCGGCTGCCTTCCGTTGTTCTTCTGTCATAGGTTTGCGTTTCTTCGCCATGTTTCCTCCTGTTTAATAAAATAATTTAGTTAATATAACAATCTGTAATGCTAAAACAAGCAATGCAGTAATAGTCCTAACCCACTCTAATGTGTATCGTACTTTTCGTCTTTGTTCATATATTGTCATTTTTACCAATTATTATCATTTATATCTAATGTGTTCCTAACATTATTTAAGACGCCAGCTTCTTCCCACGCAAATTGTTCTTCTGTGGGGGTGTCGTACATTACTTCGGGGGTGAAAGCATCAACAGACGTAGGAACTTCAGTCTTTCTTACGTCAGACTCAATCCTACGTTGTTTAGCTTGGTATTGCAGTTTTTCTCTGCGTGTCATTCCACGTGTATTCATAACCACTATTATACTATAATTACTTCATTTAGTCAAGTTTATTTATTATAAATTGATTGTAAATGCGTCTCGAACTGTTCAACCTTTTCTACACGGTTCGGCCAAAGGATATATTCCTTTTCCGGGTTCGCTTTAAGATTACCCAATAGAGGCATTATCGCATTATATAAATCATCAACCTTATCTTGAGTTGCGGTTGCAACTGCTTTTAGTTCTGTTGATTCCTTATCACTAGTTTCAAGTTTTTGTGTGATTTCTAAATCGTCCTCATCAACGAGGGTGAATCCAAAATCAAATACGTTACTTGTTGCCATTTACTTACTCCTGTTCTTTATTTTATCGTGATTAACTATTGGCCAATCGATTGTCCAACATAGTTCTGGTTTACTGTATTTATACTTTCTATAATCACTAAATTTGGTAACTAGTGCCTTTCCGTGTCCGTCGGGAGTAATATACAATCCATCTTCCTTCACGAAAATAATACTTGCTTAATTCCTAATGTCCAATTCTCTGCGGCATCTTCCACATAGTTAATTGATTTGTAAGGGAAATCTTCTATACCGATTCTAACACCATCTTTGTCTTTATAAGTGATAGAATAATATGCATCACGTTCGTCCAAATTATTTACTACTTGATAAATCTTAGCGACACCACCATCTGGTTTGTAGTATTCGCTCATCAGTTTTCTATTTTCCATGTGAGTTTTCCTTCTTTTATTAAACATTAATTTAAGGTTGGTTTTTCTAATTCTTCAATGTCGAGTCTGCTTTTTAAGATGTGTTCGGTAATCATCAGAAAATCTTTTTCCGGTAATACCGCTTTATAAATCTTAAGGGCATGTGCCATCATTATACCTGCAACCAATAATGGGTCTTCGTGTATTATAATTTTCTCGAATTCTCTGTATAGTTCGTCTAGTTCACTCATGTTATCTCGTTAAGATATGCTTGCCATTGCCAGTATCCATCAAACAACGTCTGTTCCTTTTCGGTTGCTTCGACTTCATCTAGTCCATGTCCTTTATGCATTTGTGATATGTGTACCATCTCGTGACACACAGTTAAAATAGCTTCGTCGGGGGTTAAGTTATGGTCAACTTCTATGTCGTACTCATCATCTTCTGCAGAGTCTATTGCCCACCCTTTAACGCCCTCGTCGGACAAATCTTCATATTCTACAGAGATTAATATATCATCTGGGATATCAAGTTCTGTTCGGCAGTAGTCAATAACATCTGGTATTGCGTTTTTAAAACTCATTTATGGCTCATTCCACATGGTGGGTCAAATTTAATATCGAATTCGTGTTCTAATTGTTCTATCATCTGTATGCAGTTTTCTAGAGTGTGTGAGTTAGTGTAGTCTTGAAACCACTCTGAGCGGAGTGCAGCTCCTCTTAACTTTTTCTTAAGGCCTGCAAATTTAATTTTGATTTGTTCGTTGGTATGCATCTCAGCACTTTTATTAACTAATCACTATTATTTATATTTTATGCACCCTCACTCTGACCTTCTAAAGTAAATAAATTCGACATACTTTCATAATAACCCGATTTGTAATCGAACTCGTATTCATTTGTAGGGGTATCTACTTGTTCCTTATCCCCACGTTCTGCGTCTAACCAACCGCATTGATAAAAACGATTCTTAGTACGAAGATATGTATCTCTATCTTTCACTTTAACAACTACACTCATTTGCCTTGACCTCTATATTTTTTGTAAGAACGTCTTTTGTTTTTATTCATGGACGACGTTTTAATCCACCTTTGTCCAATGGAAGTTTTCTTACGAACTCCAACGAAACCTCTATATATCTTACCCCTCATCTTCGTCCTTTTCTTCCATTTCGTGCATTTGAATATGATTTATATATCTGAAAAAATCACGTCTAAAATGATTGTAACCAGCATTCTTACCATGTTTGTAAGACACCATTAACGAAAATCCAACACCCAGCCAACCCATAAAAAATAGGTATCCCGGAATTATTATATTGGTTTCTATCATAACCCTCCTGTGATTATATCGTAAATTTCTTTCCAGTTCTTAACACGGGTTTCATCAAAGCAATCCCGGTTATGTTCGTGTGCCATTAAGATTCCCTCAAGACCGAATTTGTTTCCTGTCTTAACGTTTTCTTCTTTGTCCTCAATCCAGAAACATTCTGTACCTTCCCATTTCGCAAGGGCAATATCTTTGTCAGAACCCATAGAGAGGAATTCAAATCCATCGAACACATTACCGAATACATCTATTAGGTTTTGGGTACGCCAGTTCTGAGTTAATAGTTTGTCTGACATTGAAGAAATTACATGGAAGATATATCCGTGTTCTTCGTGTAACTTGCGAACATACTTAATCGCATCTTTGTATGGACTTAAGCATTTTATATCACCCGAGTTGTTGAACTTATGAACATATTTATGTCCATCTTTCTTAGTTAAACCTAATGAATGACCAACGCAATAATCACTAGTTACACGTTCCATATCATAGTTCTCTTTAAGCCATTTGTAGAAATGGTACTCCCAATCGAACAGGACACCATCTACATCTGTCAAAATTACTTTATCTCGTATTTCCATTTCTATATTTTTCTACCATTCTTAAATCGTGTTCGTCCATAAAAAGATATGCTTCTAATGGCATATCCTTAAACGAAACTAAAGAGTCTTCTTCAATAAGTACAGGTTTTACATATTTACCTGTCTTTGTATTGACTCTACCTTTTGTCCAAACCTCAACATCAAGTTTCCCTGTTGCTGGGTCAATTGAACGAAATCCTTCTTTCGAGATTTTTAATCCGTTATGTAATATCATTTCATGGTCTTCCTAAATGTAAAATTGTATCATTGTTGTAATACACCGCAAAGGTATCAGCAAACTTCTTATGAACATAACTCTTTGGTCTGATATAACCAGTTTTGCTTTTACCTCTAAATTTGATTCGCCTATCTTTCATAGGTAACAATCGAGTTACCTCACCATACAATGTCATAGGAATTCCCTTGAATTCACTAGTATGGGATTTTGGACTACGAAAACTCTCTAATAGAGCTATAGTTTCTTTATTGTAATCTGCATAAATTTCTGTTTTCATAATATAGTTTCCTTTTTCATTTTATAATACTATTATACCATAGTTTTCACTTGTGTGTTGACTATTTTTAAAAATAATGATATTATTCTGTAAAACCACACTTTGGTAGAATATTATTCTCGTGTGTAATTTGAGAAAGGTTATTTGATTGCAATTGCACCAACAAACATGTGATTGCGCCAGAACGGCTGTATTTGGTTGAAACTAAAACCAGACAAGTTAAGATTACTATTCAACTCTTTCCATGTATTAGGTTTCATCATATGACGTAAAGTTCTTTCTTTATCCATAATATCTTCGGTTGTGAAGTTCTTTCTTTTGTAATCATAGTAGTTGAATGTCATCATATCCTGTAAACGAGGGTCTTCACAAACCGTTTTCTCTGCGAATATAAATGCACCACCATAATTTAATCCTTTATAAATCTGTGTAAGAACTTCTCTTCTATGTCTAGGGGGCATGAACTGTAACGTAAATACAGATGTTACAAGTGAACAGTTCTCAAACTTGTAATTTCTAATATCACCCTTTACAAAATCAAGAGAAGCCCACGGGTGTTCTTCAGATATTTCTTCCTTTCTAATATCCAGATTATCAAAGAATCCCTCTGCAACTTCTACACCAACATAACGAGCATCATTACCGTGGTCTTGGTTTTCTTCTAGCAATCTTTGTGTTACTTTACCTGTGGAACAACCAATATCAACTACGTTCGTTCCGTTCTCTACAAAATAACGAGAATATCCAACTATATCATCTAAGAGATGACTATATCCACGAATGGAATGTTCAATATGGTCGTCAAATCCTTCTTCTCTATGTGCGAAAGTAAAATCAGCCATTTTTATATACCTCTATAATATTATCATAAACAGAATCAGCAATTGATTTAAGTAGGAGTGGGGGTACCATTCTTCCTATTCTCTCACTCTGTTGATTCCATTTACCTGTCAATTTAAAATCATCTGGCAACGATTGAATTCTTTTCAGTTCACCGATTGTCAGTTTTCTTGGTGTATTCCAATGAAATGCACCAGCCGTTGTATCATTACTACCCATTGCAGTAAGAGTGGGGGCGGGCACTTTGAGAGATACCCGCTTCAAATTAAAATGATGTCCTTTTGGATGATAGTCCATACCAGTTAAAACCTTATCCGGATTGATGGGCATATTACTTCCAGTGTCTTTCCAGTATGCGGTTTTTAAAAATTTCTCGGTAAGGTATTTCACTTCATCTTCATCATAAACCAATCCCTCTAAAGCTTGTTTTAAGGGAATGATAGTATTACTTTCGGTAGGGAATATACTTGATATATTCAAGAACGTTAATCCCACCTTTTCTGTTATGTCATTGCGAATACCTATAAAGAATACTCTTGTTCTTGTTTGACTAATACCGAAATAACGACTATCTAAAACCTTTGCAGACACATCATAACCTATCTCTTCAAATGTATTCTGTATCTTATTGAAATATTGTTTTGCTTCCCCAACGGTTAAACCTGCAACGTTTTCACCTATAATAATCTTTGGTCTAATATCATTTGCAATTCGTAGAAACTCAAAGAACAAATCTTCGATATTTTCTACCATTTTATCATCAGAATATTTTTTGGTTTGTCCCCAACCATCGGAATGTTTGCCACCTTCCGTATGACACATTTTACCCGCAACACTAAACGCAGAACATGGGGGACTTCCATCAAGGATATCTAATTCACCAACACCAATACCTGCAACATCTAGAATATCTTGTCCAGATAATTCTTTAATATCATTTGGCATAATCGGTGTATGGGGGTAATTTTCTCTGTAGGTGTTTCTAGCCTCTTCAACAAACTCATTAACACAAAGTATGTTGCCACCCGCCAAACGATACCCTGTTGAACTGCCACCCCCACCCGCAAAGGTGGAGATGACATTGAATTTCTTCTGTGCAGATGCTTCGAAAACATCTACCATATTGTATGGTTTATATTTCATAAAAATTCCTTTAATGTATTTTCAACCTTGTTTAGTTTCCACCAATCTCTACAAATATCCATAACTCTACTTCTACGTTTGAAATTAATTTTATTGTCATCTATTAGATTCTCAAATAGTATATTAGTATTTGACTCTAATTGCAAGTTTAAATGTGTTTTTATTTTATTTAATTTGTTGAACTCGTTCTGATAACAAGTTCGTACATGATACTTTTCAGTTTTGTTTTGATGTAGTTCATTCCACTCATACTGCATAAAGAAATCTTTTACTTTATCATGCCATAGATATGGATGCACTAATACTTTATCATAGTTTTCTGCCAACATCTTTTGTTGTAGAATACCAGCTGGATTTTCTGCACCAAAGTATCTATCTCTAAAACCATCAAACTTTTCTTTAGTCTGTATAAAGTTAATTCTCGCTTTCTTGGAAACTCCGTACCAACCATCAGCAGCTATACCAGATAATACATACTTTTCTTTTATCTTTGGAAAGAGATACAACCCAAAATGTGTACACTCAAAGTGTGTTTTCTTTTTACAATCGTATTCTCTTAACAATGTAAAGAAGTCTTCTTTTAAATTTGTTTTAGGAACAACTGTTACATCAATATCCCAACCAAAAGTCTTTGCAACATCTTGTGCAGTATTACTATCGTATGATGGTTCACCTTCTAGATGAAAAGTATATGCAGATACTTTCTTTCCAAGTCTCTGTGCAGTGATACCCAAACTTATCGAGTCAACTCCACCAGAAAGACAGAGGGCAACCTCGTTAGATTGCACCTCTGTTTCAATTATTTCACTTAGAATTTTATCTATCATCTTTATTGTATGGTTTATATTTCATATATATTATTATACACTATTTGGGGAAGAAAGTCAAGTGTTGAATGGTTTATTAATTATATATCAC
>Ga0208524_1001510_pt1 | contig 10887 bp, 9 predicted proteins | sample ETNtaG_28_FD_185779 | JGI IMG/M metagenome (GOLD analysis project Ga0208524, IMG submission 185779) | Marine microbial and viral communities from oxygen minimum zone, Eastern Pacific Ocean - ETNP201406SV61 (SPAdes) (version 2) | ecosystem: Environmental > Aquatic > Marine > Oceanic ... | reverse complement strand
ACACCTGAATGTTTAACAGGATTATAAGCAACCAATAAATAACCAATAAAAAACATCAAAGTAGTGCCCCATGCCCCTTTGTAAATTTCGTAAAAAAGTGGGTCGTTGAGTTCTCTTTCAAACAAACCCTGAAAAGTGTGTTCTGTGTTAAAATAACCAAAGCCTGCTCCCACAAGGTTCCATACAGCAGCTAAAACAAACAATCCTGTAAAAAACGGATAATCCTTATTTCTCATAAAACTCTAATTTTTAGTTAGAAAATATTTCATCCCGACCGTCCCCCTGTCATTTACCAGGTTGAGATTGGGAAAGTGGTTGAGAAAGCTGATGTGGAAGCTGATTCGAGTTGCACTCGGCAATATGGATTCAGCGATCAGAAACATTTGATTGTTACACCGCTTCTATTGCAATACTTACTGCTGCTTGTGCCGGTTCAATAACGGGTACTTGCAGTACTTTCTCTGAGGGCTTCCGGTGCGACGCCATTCCGGCGCAGCCAAGTATTAATACATCAGCTCCCAATTCGTCGATGAGTCGACGGCCCTGACTAACAATCTTTTCAAAACTATCAGCATCGTTGGCGGCTTCATCAACAGAAATATCTAACGGTAGTTCGCCTGCCAGTTGTCCATCAAGATCAAGATCCCGCATGTAGGCCATATGCCTTTTGATGGACTGTTTTGATAATGCAAGAACACCAAACTTCTCTCCGGTTGATATGGCTTTCTCAATTGCGCTTCGCTGCATACCGAACACGGGCTTGCTGAACAGTTCATTACATTCCGCAAGGCCGGGGTCTGAATAGCAGGCTATTACGTAGGCGTCAAATTCGGGTGATTCCGAGATTCTTTGTACGACCATTGGAATGACGTTAACTATATCTTCATCAGTTTCAACGCCAAAAGGCCCGTCTTCAAGAGTGCAGCATTCAATGTCTGCCGAAGAGTTGAATTCCTGAAGTGATTCCCTGAGACCTTCTGTTACGCTCTCATTGGAATTTGGATTGATTACAAGGATTTGTGACATCAGATTCCGAGGTCAACGCCGAAGTTCTTGTCCGGGTCGAGCTCCGGAGCCAGCCTGCCGGGCATACCCGTGCTGTCGAATGTTTTGCGCGGCACAAACTCGCCGGCACCCCGAACGGCTTTCAGCTCGTTTCCTTCAACGATGACTTCCCCGCGCTGAATAACCATGGTTGGCCACCCCGATATTTCCATGCCTTCGTATGGTGTGTATTCCATGTTGTCATGCATATCTTCAGCTTTGACCACGCGTGTGACGTCAGGATCCCAGATTGCCATATCCGCATCTCTGCCTTCAGTGATTGAACCTTTGCAGTGGTCCAGGCCATATATCTTCGAGGCATTCGTGGCCGCCAGCGCAACGAAGTGATTCAAAGTGATTCGACCCTTTACGAAACCTTCGGAAAATAACAGCGGCAGGCGCATCTCGATACCAGGCAGGCCATTGGCTATTTGCGGGAAGTCCGGATTGGGACCCGAATGAAGTTTTCCGGTATCGTCAAAACGATAGGGTGCGTGGTCGGACGAGTAGACCTGGAAAGTACCGTTCTGCAGACATCGCCAGATTTCTTCCTGCGAAGCACGATCGCGTAACGGTGGGCTGCAACAAAGCTTGGCGCCGTGCATATCCGGCAAATCCATTTGCTCTGCGTTCAGAAACATGTACTGGGGACAAGTTTCACCAAAAACCTTACGTCCGTCATAGCGGGCTTTAGCGATTATCCGCGCCCCGGCCTCCGTTGATACATGCACGATCAGAATCGGAGCATCAAGGAACCCGGCAAGAGCGACCGCACGATTGATAGCTTCGGATTCGGCCGTTCTTGGATGACTCAGCGCATGGTATTTCGGTGCGCCATGACCGGAGTCGACAAGCTTGCCGCTCATCCATTTGATCATCGCGTTGTTTTCGGCATGGATCATGGTCAACGCACCCTGCTTTTTAGCTACCGCCAGAATATCCAGCATTTGTCCATCATCAACGATCAATCGGTCGTAGGTCATATAGACCTTAAACGAAGTAATTCCCTCTTCGATCGCTTTTGGCAATTCCTGATGCAAGACCGAATCCGTCGGGTCGGAAATGATTAAGTGAAACGAGTAGTCGACAACAGACTTCGGCCCGGCCCGGTCGTGGTAAGTTTCGAGGACATCTTTCAATGACTGACCGCGATGCTGTGCTGCAAACGGGACGATGCAGGTGTTACCGCCAAATGCCGCAGAAACGCTGCCAGAGTAATAGTCATCAGATGTCATCAACCCGCTGGAGGATTCCTGTTCGATATGGCAGTGCGCTTCGATACCACCGGGCAGGACATACTTGTCGCCTGCATCGATCTCATTATCTGCATCACCAAGTTTTTTTCCTATGGCAACGATCTTTCCGTCTTTAACACCGATATCAGCACTGAAGATCTCCGCTGAGTTGGCCACAGTACCATTACTGATCTTCAGATCAAAATCAGACATCTCGCTCAAACGCCTCTGATCGATCCACCATCACAGCGGATCAGCCCACCCGTCATATAACTGGCGGGCGCGCTGCAAAGAAATGCACCCACGCTGCCAAATTCCTCGACGGTTCCATAACGCCCGACCGGGATTGCCGCCTGCTCTGATGCCGAAACATCTTCCACCGTCTTGCCAAGACGCTCGGCGTTGGCCTTGTCCAGCTGTGCGAGCCTTTCCGTGAGAATCCTTCCAGGCAGGAGCATGTTGACCGTTATTCCCGAAGATGCAACTTCGGTTGACAACGATTTACTCCACCCCACCAGTGAAGAGCGAATCGTGTTCGACATGGCGAGATTTGCGATCGGCTGCACAACGCCTGATGAAGCAACAGTAAGTACCCTGCCCCAGCCCGTCTCTTTCATATCAGCAACGCAAAGGTTTGTTATCTCGATAACGCGAATCAGCATGGTATCGATCTGCGCATGCCAAAGGTCTGTATCGGGCTTGTCGACCGTGCCCGGTGGCGGTCCACCCGTGTTGTTAACAAGAATATCCATGCCACCGAGCTTATCTTTAGCTGCCGCGTATAACTTGCCCGCTGAATCTTCTTCAGACAGATCTGCAACAACATGGTCAGCTGTCCCAGGCCCTGCATTATTGAGTTCCTTTACAACCGTGACGAGTTTCTCTTCAACGCGGCTGGAGATTATGACGTTTGCTCCTTCCTCGCAGAGTTTTGTCGCTATGCCCAGGCCCAACCCCTGGCTCGATGCCAGGACGAGTGCCCGTTTTCCTATAATTCCAAGATCCATGTTTACAGCGCCTCCAGATTTTTTTCTACGCGACTGATCAGTCGCGTCAGTTCTTCCTGATCAATTGAGTTCAGCTTCGGTCCTGGCGCACGTACTTTCGGTGTCGAAATCACGCCGCGGCGGTATAGTACTTCCTTGCGCAGGGCCAGTCCAAATCCAGGTTGTTGTTCATGCTTTACCAACGGAAGGTAAGCATCAAAAACATCCTCTGCCCTGTCGTGCTCACCTGTCTTATATAATTTAACCATCGTGACAAGCATCTCAGGGTAGGCAAACCCGGTCATTGCGCCATCCGCACCACGTGCCAGTTCCTGCGGTAGGTACAGGCCGCCATTACCACAGAGAATTGAGACGCGACGCAATCCCTTATCCGATGCCTGTCGCACCTTCGATATTTTGTACAAACCCGGACACTCTTCATGCTTCAGCATGACAAGTTGGTCGAAGTCGGCAACCAGCCGGTTAAAAAGTGTTACCGAAATTTCCGTTCCGGTAGCAAACGGATAATCTTGATAGCAAACCGGGATATCATCACCAAGTGCAGAGAACACCTGGCTGAAGTAATTGTAGACCTTTTCTTCGGTCCGCAAGCCGGCCAGCGGCGCAACCATAACGCCGGCAGCACCCTTGTCCACACCTACTTTTGACAAATGAACGAGATTGTCAAGTCCGGCGTTCGATACGCCTACGATGACCGGTATCTTGCTTCCAACCCGCTTCATGATCCTTTCGAGAAAGCTCTCGGACTCTTCGGGCGCCATCTTCTGTGCCTCGCCCATCATGCCGAGTATTGTTATTCCCGACACACCTTTTTCTATGTAGAAATCGACAAGCCGATCGGCACTGTCCATATCGACTTCGCCATTCTCGGTAAACGGGGTTGCCGAAATGATGTAAACACCGCTCGCTGATTCATCCAGTTTGTGCGACGACATTGTTTTGATTTTCCCTTATGTTATTGGTTTACCATCCGTACGTATTGTCTGCTCGCATCCGTGCTGACAGTCGCGAACCGGTTCTCTCCTGACAGATAATCCTTCATCAATGTCATGAATACACCGGACAGAACCAGTAATGCTACAAGATTGGGTAATGCGCTGGCCGCCACGGAGATGTTCGCAAGCGCCCAGAGCTGATCGACATTGGTAATACCGGCGAATGCTACACCGGGCAGAAAATAAACCCACTTCACGTAGCGGAACACGTTTTCCCCGAACAGGCTCACAAGTGCCGTCTCGAAATAAACGAAGAACCCGATTTGGGTTGACAAACAGAACGTCAGTATGGCAATTGAAATAAACGTATTGGCCAGTTCAGGCGAATAAAATGTCGCAAATGAATCCAACAACATCTCGATACCGGTGTTGCCGTTGGCTAGAACACCAGATGAAAGAATGATAAATGCCGTGATAGTGCAGACCACCGTAGTATCGATAAATACTTCTGCTGCACCCCAGAGACCCTGTCTGAACGGGTGCGGTGTTTCCGCATTTGCGTGCACCATTGGAGCTGTTCCGAGCCCTGCTTCGTTCGATAACATACCGCGCGCCATGCCCATCTGAATCGCCGAAAGTACGGCAGCGCCCGCAAATCCGCCAACAGCTGGTGCCGGCGCCAACGCAAAACGGATAATCTCTCCAAATACAGACGGAAGTTGTGACGCGTTTGCTACCAGGATGACAAGACCACTGGCCAGATACATCAAAGTCATAAAAGGAACAAGCGCTTCGCAGAAACGTCCAATTCGACGCACACCACCTATTGCAACCATCGCCGTAACTATAGCCATCACGCCAGTGACCAGATAGGGGCTAATGCCGTAACTCGCATTAAACGCGCGCCCAACGGTATGCGCCTGCAGCAGTGAAGAACTAAAAAAACAATTGATCGTAACACCGATGCTGAAGAGCACGGCAAGGGACTTCCAGCCCAGAGCTTTGTTGATGTAGTACATCGGTCCACCGTGGGTTTGCCCATTCTCATCAACATCGCGATAGTGTACCCCAATCGTCACTTCGGCCGCTTTCGTAATCATGCCGAAAAAGGCCAGGACCCACATCCAGAAGATCGCACCGGGACCACCGATGGAAAGTGCGGTTGCAACGCCGGCCATGTTACCCATACCAACCGTGCCCGCGAGTGATGTTGTGGTCGCCTGGAACGGCGTCATTCGTTCCTTGCTCTGGTCGCCACTTCGATCGAACATGCTTCCGAAGGTATTTCGCATTATGTAGACAAAACTCGACACCTGGAAAAATCGGGTGCGAATGGTCAGGTAGACGGAAACGAACGCAATGAAGATCATTGTCCACGGGCCCCACATCAGATCACTGATGCGCGTGATGAGCGTCAGGAATGCTTCATACATTAAGGATCTCCAAAGTCATGAGCCGAAAATCGATTTCATCCGTAACCCGATTCGGTGTCGGCGGATCGACTATATCAAACCGGGGTTTATTATCCAATGCCAGGATCATTTATCATATGCCCGTCAACGTAGTTACCAACCCGCCATCTGCTCGCAGGTTTGCCAGCAAGGCAACACTATGCCGGTGATCAACCGAACAGTGTCAACAAGATTGATCAGTTCACAACTTTGTATACTTTATCTCTTTTCCGGACTTTCTTCTTGACCTTGAGACCTAAACTGTCTTTCTTTTTCACTTTTTCCACAGTCTCATGTTCAATCTGCATGGATGACACTGTCTCTGTAATATCCGTAGTGTTGCCCTTAATATGTATAGCTTCACCTGTTTTCAGAGTGCCCTTTGTCATTTCTATGATTGCAACTGATATGTTTCCCATGAAATTGGAAACATAACCGATTTCCTGCTCTTTCATCTTATCCTCCCTGAATTGGACTTTCCGAAGTTCCCCCTGTAAATGTGTTTGTAGCACATAACTGATCTTACTCTCCGAACTTACGGCTTGTGAGCTAGAATTAGGATCAGTTTCGAATAGAACTGGTGGGGAGCCCCGCACCAGGCACGATGATGCTGTAATATATTATGGAGCGTGGACGCTACTGGATTCGAACCAGTGACCCCCGCCTTGTAAGGGCGATGCTCTGAACCAGCTGAGCTAAGCGTCCAAGTTTACGCTTCTGCCACCTGCGTGGCTGTGGTGGAAGGTCGCCTCTTTCTCCGTTTTACAAGTTGGGTCGGAAAGGCCTGTTTGACCACCTCGCTAAGATCCTTGACAAAGTGGAACTTCATATCCTTAACCACCTTTTCAGGTATCTCTTCCAAATCCTTCTGATTGAAGTGAGGCAAGATTACTTCCCGTATTCCAGAGCGGTGTGCCGCTGTCACCTTTTCGCGGATACCGCCAACAGGCAATACCGCGCCGCGGAGCGTTATCTCTCCAGTCATGGCGAGTGTATTTTTCACAGGCTGTTTTGAGAGAAGAGAGAGGATGGCAATGAAAATTGCTGTTCCTGCCGAAGGGCCATCCTTTGGGATGGCACCGGCCGGGACGTGGACGTGAATGTCAGTGGTTTCATGAAACTTGGGATCGAGTCCCAACTTTTCCGCATTGGCCCGGACATACGATAGGGCGGCAGTAGCCGATTCTTTCATAACGTCACCCAGTTTCCCTGTAAGGGTCAGTCCGCCCTTTCCAGGCATCTTGGATGCTTCGATAAAGAGTATGTCACCGCCCACGGACGTCCATGCGAGACCAATAACAACGCCTGCTTTTTTCATTCTTTCGGCCATCTCGGCGTAGAACCGTGGTGCACCAAGATATTTCTCCACAGCTGCCTTGGTAATCTTCACAGATTTGGTATTCCCGTCTGCCCGCCCCCGGGCCACTTTGCGAAAGACGTTGGAGATCTCCCTCTCCAGATTACGGACACCCGCCTCCCTGGTGTAAGACCGGATCAACTCCTTGATTCCCGCTTCAGTGAAGCTGCAGTTACTTTTGCTGAGGGCATTCTCCTCCAACTGTTTCGGAATGAGATACTGTCGCGCAATCTGAATCTTCTCCTGTTCGATATAGCCGGAAAACTCGAGAATCTCCATCCTGTCACGGAGTGCCGGGACAATGGGGTCTTGCAAGTTCGCAGTGGAGATGAACATCACATTACTCAGATCAAACGGTACCTCAAGGTAGTGGTCACTAAAGGAGAAGTTCTGTTCCGGATCCAGCACTTCCAAAAGCGCAGATGAGGGATCACCACGGAAGTCGGCTCCCACTTTGTCAATTTCATCCAGCATAAAAATGGGGTTGTTCGTCCCCGCTCTTTTAAGGCTTTGGATGATCCTCCCGGGCAGTGCGCCGATGTAGGTCCGACGATGACCGCGGATCTCAGCCTCATCCCGAACGCCGCCGAGGGAAATTCTCACAAATTCACGCCCCATGGAACGGGCAATGGAGCGACCGAGAGATGTTTTTCCAACCCCTGGAGGGCCTACAAAACAGAGGATAGGACCTTTGACGCGGCCGTCACTGGTCTTTTCTTCTTTCAGCTTTCGGACGGCCAGGTATTCAACAATTCGTTCTTTCACATCGTCCAAACCGTAGTGATCGTCATCAAGAATCTTTTTCGCCTCTTTCGTATCAACACGATCCTTTGTGGATTTGCTCCACGGAACATCCAGCAGCCAGTCTAGATATGTCCTGGAAACGGAATACTCAGGTGATTGGGGCGGTATCTTGCCGAGACGATCCAATTCCTTCATGGCTACTTTTTCCGCTTCTTCGCTCATTTTCGCTGCTTTGATCTTATCTTCCAGTTCCGTCAGTTCTGCTGTTTCATCCTCTTCTCCCAGTTCGCGACGGATAGCTTTGAGTTGTTCACGGAGGTAGTACTCCCGCTGAGATTTGGATATTTCATCCTGAACTTCCGTCTGGATCTTTTCACCGAGATTGATTCGCTGAATCTCTCTATTTAACAATACCGTTGCCTTTTCCATCCGTTCCTTTACATCCATTTCTTCGAGAATTTCCTGCTTCTCCAATGTAGGGATGGTCACCAGCGAAATAACCCGGTCGGCCAGCCGTCCTGGTTTTGAGATGGAACTGAGGACGCCTGAATGTTCTTCGGTGAGGTAAGGTGCCACCTTCACCAGATCTTCAAAAACGTTTCGAATGGACTTAGACATGGCCTCCGATTCAATCCCTTCTATCTCCGTGTCTTCAACACGTTGAATAGCCGCCTTGAAATAAGGCTCTTGCTGAATGAACGACAGCACTTTTACACGGTCCACACCCTGAATAATGGCTGATTTACTGTTGTCCGGCATATCAAAAACTTTCAACACCATGGCCAGCGTACCCCACTCATAGAGCTCATCGGTGCCGGGATTTTCCAGTGCACCATCCTGCTGCGCTACCACAACAATCATTTTTTTCCCGGAGGGGAGATCCTCAATAAGTTTGAGCGACCGGTCACGGCCGATATAGGTGGGAATTACCTGCTGAGGGAAAAGGACGGTATTTCGGAGGGGCATCACCGGATAGGTTTCCGGCGAACCGCTCACTGTTCCATTGCCTTCGATACTTTCTGTTGCCTTCTTAACTGTCATGGCATATTCCTTTCATTACAATTTACGAACACTGAAAGGGACGGCAAAGAGCGTGCCACTACAATGCAAAAGTAAAATGTGTCAGAAAATTGTGCCAAAATGTCTGTTCTACTGAGATAAAGAGCGAAGATCTCCGATGAACTCCCCGAAACTGGTGGCCCACCGTTCCACAGTCTTGTCTGGACCTACCAGCTTAAAATAGTAAACATCGGACGCTCCCACCACAATAGCCGCCAAAAGGCGATAGTCTTTCTTCTCCACAGGTTGAGACATGGGCATGCCGCCGCCTGTGAACGTACCGGTGAGATCGGCGATGGTGGTAGACATCTCGTTAACGGAAAATTCCTGCACCCGGGCCTTCTCCTGAGAATCAGAACCGTCAGGTTGGCTGAACTGATTGAACCAGCGGCTAAGATTGTCCTGAACGCTCCCCCCGATGCTTGAAAAGACCGCCAGCTCCGCATCATCGATGCCTGGCTCGCTGGCCGGTAGTCGAAACTGCGTCAGCCGCATGGAGGAAGACGGTGCTTCCTGGATCCACCCCTCGTCTACCGTTACCGTCAGTTCACCAATTCGTATTCTCGAACTGGCGACAACGGAAGCCGGTTGAGCAGACACCGATTGCGGCGCCGCAGATGATGAAGATGACAAGTGGAAATTGATCAACCAAGCCATGGCGATTCCACCGGTGAGAATGATCCCGTATGAAAAAAGTTTTTGTTCAGACACGGATGGGAGTGGCTGTCAGAGTGGCCTGTTCATCGGCATGATATGAACTTCTTACAAGAGGGCCCGCTTCCACCCAGCCGAAGCCCATCTCCAGGCCCGTCTTTTTGTATACATCAAATTCATCAGGATGAACGTAGCGTTCCACAGGATGATGCTTTTTTGTAGGTTGGAGGTATTGCCCAATAGCCAGAATATCACAACCTGTCTGAAAAATATCTTCCATGAGGGCAAAAACTTCTTCGGCTTTTTCACCCAAACCCAACATGAACGCCGTCTTGGCTCTCAGACCAAATGACTTCGATTTCTTCAGGACGTCCAATGACCATTCATATTTTGCCTGCGGTCTCACGGTACTGTGCAAACGCGGTACCGTTTCCATGTTGTGCCCGAGGATTTCCGGCCGCGCCTCAAAAACAGTCTGGAGCAGCTCGTCCTCATTTCGCATATCGGGGATCAGCACCTCCACGGTGCATTGGGGATTGACCCGGTGGACCTCCCTAACAGTTTCGGCCCAAATGGCGGAACCGCCGTCCGGAAGTTCATCCCGGTTAACAGATGTGATGACGCAATGTTTCAATCCCATCTGTTTAACAGCCAAGGCGGTGCGGTGCGGTTCATTGGGATCGTCCCAGACCGGCTTGCCTGTGATGACGCTGCAAAAACCGCAGGAACGAGTACAAACATCGCCAAGAATCATGACCGTTGCCGACCGCCGTTCCCAACATTCGTAAATATTGGGGCAGAGCGCTTCTTCACAAACAGTATTGAGATTGCCGTGCCTCACCATCCCCTTGAGCTCTTTGTAGTTTTGGCCTGTTCTGACCTGAATCTTCAGCCAGTCCGGCTTTCGATTACTGGTGGTGGTCTTAGGTTGAATCATAATATTTGATATCGGTCTCCTACAAAAGTACTGAAGTGTCCATAGTTTCCAGTATGCTCACTAAAGTCTGGAGAAACTGGCCACCGTCGGCACCGTCCAACAAACGGTGATCGATCCCGAGAGAAAGATAGCAGATTGAGCGGATGACAATGGCATCTCCAGCATCTGTTTCCCTCACTACAGGTTGTTTCTTGATAGCACCTACACCCAAGATGGCCGAGTTCGGCTGATTGATAACGGGCATACCGAGTACATTTCCGAAAATGCCAAAATTGGAAACGGTGAATGTGGACTCCTGAAGCTCATCAGGCGTAATTTTGTTGGCCCGGCCCCGGATAGTGAGATCTTTCACCTTTCGGCAAAGACCAAGAAAGTTCAATTCTTCACAGTTCGGGATCACCGGAACCATGAGTCCCTTGTCCATGTCCAACGCCATGCCAATGTTGATGTTTTTCTTATAGACA
>Ga0208524_1001509_pt1 | contig 10888 bp, 13 predicted proteins | sample ETNtaG_28_FD_185779 | JGI IMG/M metagenome (GOLD analysis project Ga0208524, IMG submission 185779) | Marine microbial and viral communities from oxygen minimum zone, Eastern Pacific Ocean - ETNP201406SV61 (SPAdes) (version 2) | ecosystem: Environmental > Aquatic > Marine > Oceanic ... | reverse complement strand
TTCTCGCAATAGAAATATGCTGGTTGAAGGGGTTTTTTTGACGGATAGCTGAAGCGTGATTCAAATAGAAAACCGGGAATTTCTCGTAATTTAAATATGCCGGTTGAAGGGGTTTTTTTGACGGATAGCTGAAGCGTGATTCAAATAGAAAACCGGGAATTTCTCGTAATTTAAATATGCCGGTTGAAGGGGATTCTAGACGGATAGCTGAAGCGTGATTCAAATAGAAAGCCTGAATTAGCTCTATAGTACTGCGTCTAGCTTAAAATATTACGATAAAGCGTTCCCTGAAGGGAGTCGAAGGGCACTTTCAGGTGTGAAATTGGTTTCGACTACGCTTTGTGCGATGGTTCACAGGGTTGGGTTGCCGACTCAGTGAATGGATTATAATTACTTACGGAACAACTTAAAGCCAAAGAATAGCCACGTGCTGTTTTTTGGCTTTGTTGTTTGTATTTATAAATTGCTGGATTTGCCCGGCTGCGAATTGCATATGCTGGCCGTAACTGTTTTGAGTTGCCGTTGTTTCTGAGGCATGTGCAGTTTGTCAGCCGGCTTTTTGGGATGCTAAATTAGAGTTGGGTAATTCTAACTGGATCTCTGTAATTTGCGCTGAGTATTATGCGGACAATTGCGTTGATTGGAAATTATCGGCAACCAATGAGTTTCCTGGAATTCGGAGTTTTAGCTCCTGATGAACGTCATGAGTGGGAAGTTTTATATCATGCTTATGCGGAATATTATCAACTACCAATGAATGCTGAAATTCTCGAAACTGTCTGGAGTTAGATTTTTACCGAAGATGAAGCATTCTATGCTTAAGTAGCCAGAAATATGGAACATCGCCCGATTGACCTTATGCACTTTCGGGGAATGCCTTCGCCTTTACGTGGAAAAAATGTCGGATTATTAGATGACCTTTTTGTGCTGCCTGAACTGCGTGAAACAGGAGTAGTGGTCCAGTTGATCCAACAATTAAGTCCGGAAGCGGCCGATAAATAAACACGATATTTCTCAATTCCTAAGCAATGACAGAATTGTAGATAAATATTTTGAACTGAGTTTAAGTTAAGTCACTAATTTCATACTTAGGCTGCGTAAGCAAATTTAGGCAAACCGGGAGATGAATGAATATACAGAAAAGTGAACCGGAAACGATTTGGTATCTTGAAATGTTGAAGCCGGAAGAATTGCGCCCAAAGTCTCTTCCTCCGGAGACACAACTGGTGAAGTTTGGACCAGCATTGCCGGCCATGAACCGTTTTTTTTATCTAGAGGTTGGCAAAATTTGGCAATGGACAGGCAAGTTGTCATGGACCGAAGAACAATGGCGGGACTGGGCTGATCGTGAAGAACATCAGACCTGGATGTTACTTTATCAAGGTACTCCCGCAGGTTATTTTGAATTGAATACCCAGGACAGGGATGTGGAACTGGCTTATTTTGGCCTGCTGCCTCCTTTCGTAGGTAAAGGATTAGGTGGTGGATTATTATCCGCTGCAATTGAAAATGCATGGGGACCGGAAACAAACAGAGTTTGGGTACATACCTGTAGCCTTGACCACCCTAATGCGTTAAATAATTATCAGGCAAGGGGATTTCAAATTTATCGTGAAACCCTCGCTTCATAATACCAAGCCGCCGTTTTAAGGACATCGTGCGGGTATTGACCGCACAAAGGAATTGAAATGGAATGGAAGCTCTTTGAAAACTAAATCTGGCGAAACCTCGCAAAGGGGGACTCTCCCTTTTTTGCGAAGCATCGGCCATAGTATTTCCTAAGTACGGAGAACAGTGTGAATTCCTGTGTTTCTAATTTTGAAACTACGGAGAAATCCACTCTGAATAAATCTGTGCCTGTGGAAAAACCCATGGTCCTGTGTTTCAATTATATTAGAGGAGGGGTAGACCCGAAAACTTTAAGGTGAAACCTTAGGTTTTCAGCTTTGATAAATCCCTGCGTGATGTTTTCGTGACCTGGCAGTGGAATTTTCGCTAATGTTCTGCGTGAAGTGGAATACTATAAATTTCTGCGTGAAGTGGAATACTAAGCGGAGTACCGATTATCATCAGGGGAGAATTCCCTCATTGGTGTGGATCAATGTTCCTAAAAAGCTGAGAATTATTTACTGAAATATTTCTATCTGTGGGGAACTCTCATTGAACCGCTGCAGGGTTTTTCGACAGAAAGATCTAATGTAATATTAAAATTGAGGCGGGGTGTTCCCATTTTTGTAAGATAAATATTATTTTTATGGCGAATTATATCTAGAGTTTTATCAGCAGCAGGGATAGGTCCGTGTTTTTTCCAGTGATAAAAAACGCTGGGGATAAATGTCATTATTTCAATGAAGATGAACCCGTAAAAAGTCATAAAAACGTGTCATTGCTTACAAAGCGGGAAATCTATTTTATCTTAAGTACTGATATTATTAAGATCTCTCTCTTCGTTCGAAATGACAATTAATTTGTTTAGGAGTTTTTACGAAGCCATCAGTGAAGATTTGACAATAATTTCTAACAGTTATTGCGAGGAAATATGTCTTTACATTTTGAGAGAACGGAATTCGGTCAGCGTATAAAAAGCTTACGTGAGTTGATGGCCGAAAATGAACTGGATGGAATGCTGCTTTTCCGGCAGGAAAGCATGTTTTATCTGAGTGGATATGACACCTTCGGCTACGTTTTTTTTCAGTGTCTATATCTGGGTCTAGATGGAAAGCTGATTTTACTGACCCGTGCTCCGGATTTAAGGCAGGCGGAAAACACATCCATTTTGGAAGATATCCGGATCTGGGTGGATGGTCCGGAAATCAATCCAGCCAGGCAGCTTAAGGATATTTTACGGGAATGTGCTTGTGAGGGTCTGCAGTTGGGAGTGGAATACGACTCTTACGGTTTAACCGCGAAAAATGGAAAATTGCTCGACTCCGCCCTGGCTGGTTTTTGCAAACTGAAGGATGCTTCTAATTTGGTAAATAGACTGCGGGTGATAAAAAGTCCGGAAGAATTAGTGTATGTCCGGAAAGCTGCAGAGTTGGCAGACGATGCGCTGGATGAAGCACACAAACTTGTCAAGGCCGATTGCGATGAAGGCGAGCTATTAGCTGTCATGCAGGGTGCAGTATTTCGAGGCGGCGGAGATTATCCGGGAAATGAATTTATCATCGGTTCAGGCAAAAACGCTTTGCTTTGCCGTTATTATTCCGGAAGACGAAAACTGGATCCGGAAGACCAGTTGACTTTAGAATGGGCCGGAGTTTACCGGCACTATCACGCGGCGATGATGCGTACAATTCCAGTTGGACGCGTGACTGATCAACATAGCAAAATGCACGCGGTGTGTCTTGAAGCAATGGCGGCCTGTGAATCCGCTTTGAGTCCGGGAAATCCGATGGGTGAGGTTTTCGACGCTTACGCCAGAACTTGTGATAATTTCGGAATGCGGAAGCATAGGCTAAATGCGACCGGATACAGTATGGGCACAACATTTTCGCCAAACTGGATGGACTGGCCCATGTTTTATCACGGTAATCAAGTGCTTGCTGAAAAAAATATGGTCTTTTTTCTACACATGATTTTGATGGACAGTGATACCGGAAATGCGATGTGTTTCGGACAGAGTTACGTGGTGAATGATGCTGGATGTGAATGCCTTTCGCGTCACCCTTTGGATTTGGTGGTGCGTTAACCGATCCTCCAAGTCTTTTCGGTGAGATAGCACGGATGATTAAAACTATCTCGCCGGAAAGCGTTTTATTCGACGGCCGGAAAAAATATGAAGGGATTAATTTAATAAGTTATTGAAATAATTATTATTTTATTAAAATATATAAAATTTTAATCAGAGGAATGAGATTTTTTCATTGCTCTTCATCAGCGAAAGGACTAAAGCGAAAATGGCAGATAAATCCGTACTCCTGCGTCAGATGCGTAAACACGCGCAATCATTTTCTTCGGCATTAACTCCGCCTAAAGTGGTGGATGAAGCAAATTTAAAGCATGCTCTGGGATTGATTGATGTAACCGCAAAGGATTCTAGGTTTGGCACAATACGCAAATTGTCCTTCAAGACTCCGCCGTTATTGAAAGCACTGCGGCTTGAAAATAATTTAAACTTTTTACGTACAGAACTTAATAGACGTGTTCCGGAAGGATTATCCTTAGATATCCCTTTGACGGCCAAGGAGCAAAAAAAAGAATCAGATAAAGTTAAACGGGCCGAGACAAAACTACGCAAACTGCTCGCGACAAAGGACTGCTGAAAAGTAAGTGCAGATTTGAGTTAAATTGATCTATTAGAGATGCTTCGGCATCAAGTAATACGCTTGTTGAGTATTATAAGATAAATAATATTTAACTGAAATGTAATGCCGGATAATCATGGTGATAATCCGGATATGTGGGGTGCTCCGTGAACTTCATGGAGTGATCTGACTGAAACTGAATTTTGAGGTTGATTTAAAAGCCTAATGATTCTGCTTTCGGTTGCGAAGTGCCCCCATACACTGCAGGACATTTAGCCCGTAGTGTATAAAAGTCTTCGCGTGCCGTGCACGTTGAAGAGCCAAGGGAAGGGCTTTGCTTTCATAGTGAGAGTTGTCCTCTTTAGACAGGAATGGTTTAATCTGGACCTGTTTTCCCACAGTATTCTATTGGAAGGGAATACATTTATTCTATGGTTGGAATTAATTTTCTCACTTAAAAGTTAAGGAGATAAGATGGGACTAAGAATCAATAATAATATTGAGTCTATGGTTGCACACCGCAACCTGTTAAAAAATGAACGCGCTCTTTCAAAGTCGCTTGAAAGACTGGCTTCTGGACAGAAAGTCAACAGGGCCGCCGATGATCCGGCTGCTTTGGTGATTTCTGAACATATGCGTTCGAAAATCAACGGAATGGAGCAGGCAATCAGAAATAATGAAGTTGCCATTTCACTCGTACAAACGGCTGAAGGATCTATGAATGAGATATCCAGTCTCCTGATTAGTATTCGTCAGCGTGCCATTTCCGCGGCAAACGTCGGCGCCAGTGATAACGCAATGACTGCCGCAAATCAGGCTGAGATTGAAAATGCTCTATCCTCACTTGACCGTATTGTTTCGAGCACTCAGTTCGGACAATATAAACTCCTGGATGGTACTAATGCCAGAAAAACACTTGAAGACGGTACTTCTAGGGAAGGCCTCCGTTTTCACGTTGGACCGGATGCAGGTCACACTGCTTCAATTTCAATCAGGAACATGACTTCGAGTCAACTCGGCAGGGTTGCTGAGGGTGAAATGCCAAACGCAAGTAACTTCATGTCACTTGCGGACATTGATGTGAGTACTGAGCAAGGTTCACAGGATGCTCTGGCGATCATTGACGAGGCAATTACTGAGGTTGCAACAGTCCGTGGTGAATTAGGAGCGTTTCAGACTAATACTCTGGAATCTAATCTAACCAGTTTACAGATAGCTGCAGAAAACATGACTTCTGCAGAATCTACTCTGCGTGATACTGACATGGCACAGGAACTGGCTACTTTTACACGTAACCAGATCATGAGTCAATCAGCAACCGCACAGTTGGCGCAGGCTAATGCATTACCGCAGAATGTATTGCGTTTGTTAAACAACTAGTAGGGTTCGGGGATTCGTCCCCAAATCCCACACTATTCCGGCTCCATTTTTTGGAGTCCGGAATGGCTGTGTTTATAAATTTTGAAAGAGCAGTTATTTATGATGATCTCGCAATAATTCTTGAAATGTGTCATTTCGAGTAAAACCAGAAATCTTTTTAGCTTAAACGCTAAAACCATTAAGATTTCTACCTAGGGCCGAAATGACAAATTATGGGTTTGAGAATTATTACGAAGACATCATCGATAAATTTTAATCAAAACAATGTCTGTGAGCGGAGTTTAAATACCGCATAACAGACATGAATAAATCTGAATCTTTAATTTAATGAGGAATTATGCCGTTGGGGATGAAAAACAATATTGCATCGATCAACGCAATTAATCATCTGGCGAAAGCGCAGAAAGAGATGTCGGATTCGCTGACACGTCTTGCTAGCGGACAAAGGGTCAACAGCGGCGCGGATGCTCCGGAAAGTCTGGTAATGTCGGAGGGGCTTCGTGCTCAAATTGCGGGAGTACAGCAGGCTCTACAGAATACAGAGTTTTCCCTGTCAATGGTTCAGACTGCTGAAGGCGCTTTAGTTGAAGTGAACAATCTGCTGATTGAAATGCGGCAGTTGGCGTCAACCGCGGCAAATGAAGGCGCTACCGATTTTGGCGCGCTGATCTCACTGCAGTTTCAGATTCGTACTGCCATCGAAGGGATAGACCGCGTTTCACAGTTCACCCGTTTTGGTAATAAAAATCTGCTGGACGGGAGCCAGGGTGTTACCGGAATGGGCGGTAATGAAGAACTGGTTTTTCTAAATGCAACTTCACAAACAATCTCTTCTCCACTGAGTGGATACGATGTTGACATAAATGAAATGCCTCTACGCGCAAGTTTGATAGAAGACCTTGATGATGATGACGCTTCCGGTTTACAAATTACTCTGGAAGAAGAAGACGGCGCAATTATCAGAGTCCGGAATCCTGAAGGAGCTTCTGCAGTAGGATTTGCGAACCGTCTGCAAAAAGCCGCTTTTTCAGCAAACATGAATTTGGATATCCGCTATGATGAAGATGATGAAGAACTTACAATTGAACATCGGGAGTACGGTTTTACCAAAGGTTTCACCATCACCAGTTCCAAAGATGGAATTCTCGTCGATGACCCTTTTGAACCGCAATTATTTTTAGGACAGGACATTGAAGGGACAATAAATGATGAACCGGCTGAAGGGGACGGACTTGTGCTGACTGGAGATTTTAAAAACAGTAAAACAAGTGGATTGAGTGTAGCATTTTTAGGTGATGGAACAGGCAATGCCGGAGCAGTGACAGTCGCGCAGAATGCGCTCAAATTTCAATCCGGTACAAGTGCTGATGAACAAATCAAGGTCGCACTGAACAGCACCCATTCTAGTGTGCTGGGACGCGGAGTTGATAATACCAGTGGATTTGAAAATTTGTCCCAAATCAGGCTGACTTCTACTCAAGAGGCCATTGACGCAATTCGCCTTGTGGATGAAGCTCTTGATCAATTATCATCAATGCGGGGTCAACTCGGATCAGTACAAAAACATACTCTGGAAACAAATATTTCTGTGCTGCGTTCAAGCGCAGAACATTTAACGGCTGCTGAATCCAGTATTCGGGACACAGACATGGCATTGGAAATCGCTAATTTCACTAAAAACCAAATCATCACAGAAACTGCCGCTGCTGCCGTCGCACAGGCAAATCAGACTGCAGCTCGTGTTTTAAGACTGTTGTTCAGTAATAATGCACATAACCACTGGTCGTTTTTCGCAGAATAATGATTGATGAAAAATAATGCGCCTTGACGATACAATTGCTGCGGTAGCAACTCCTCTGCAGCCATCCGGACTTGGAGTAATCAGAGTCAGTGGAACTGAGGCAGTTTCGCTTGTGGAACCTTTGTTTAAAGGTAGAGAGCGCCCGCTGAAAAAGGCGGAAACGCACAAACTGCTGTATGGCTGGATACATGATGAGGGAGAACTGCTGGACAAAGTTTTACTCGTTGTTATGCGTGCGCCGCATTCCTACACTACGGAGGATGTGGTTGAAATTCAATGCCACGGTAGTCCTCTTGTTTTGAGAACCATCCTGGATTTGGTTTTAAGGCAGGGAGCGCGTCTGGCGGAAGCAGGCGAATTCACTCAAAGAGCGTTTCTGCATGGACGACTCGATTTGACGCAGGTGGAGGCAGTTGCGGATTTGATCCATGCCTCTTCGGAAGTTGGAGCAAAACTAGCTGCTCAACAACTGCACGGCAAACTTTATCAAGCCATTGATATTGTCAAAAAACAAGTGGTCTCCATCGCTTCCCTGATTGAGGCAGGTATTGAGTTTCCGGAAGAAGGTCTTGAATTCACTCAACGTGAAGATTGTCTACAGCGTCTGGATCATGCTTGTGCTGATTTAGAGAACATGCTTTCTCATGCAGAACAGGGAAGGCGGATGCGTGAGGGATTTGCGGTAGCGTTGATCGGGCGGCCGAATGTAGGAAAATCTTCTCTGCTCAACACTTTGCTGCGGGAACAGAGAGCGATCGTTACCACTATTCCGGGAACCACACGGGATTCTATTGAGGAGTCCGTGCAAATACAAGGTGTTGCTTTCCGTTTGACTGATACTGCCGGAATCAGAAAAACCGCGGATCTGCTTGAAACAGAAGGTATCCGCCGTACGCAAATAGTGCGCGACAAAGCTGATCTCGTCCTGCTGATTTTGGACTCCAGCGAACAACTTACGGAAGAAGACCAGACTTTAATCCGTGATGTTGAACAGGAACGTACAATTGTGGTCCTTAATAAAAAGGATCGTCTCAGTGCTAAACTCCCTGAGTGGTACGAAGCCATTTCTGCGATGGAATCGGTTCTGATTTCAGCAAAAACCGGTGACGGTTGTGATGAACTGGAATCGTGTTTGTTCGCGAAAGCTACTCAGGGCGGACTGCCTAAGCAGGATAAAATATGGATCACAAACCGCAGGCAGCAACAGGCCGCCAAAAATGCGCTGGCTGCCTTACAACAGGCGCGGGAGATTTTCGAAAATTCTGATGGAGAAGAGTTCCTGGCCGTTGATTTACGCTCCTGCTTAAATGCCCTTGGTGAAATAGTCGGAGAAACAACGCCCGATGATTTGCTCGGCCAGATTTTTTCGGAGTTTTGTATTGGCAAATAAAAAGTTGACAGACAGTGACTTAAAACTGCTGCTAGGAAAACAGGAATCACTTCTGAAGAGGTTATTGGACTTTTCACAACGCCAATTCGCCGAAACCGATCCAATTGCGCTGGACGGACTTTTGTTACAAAAGGATCGTTGTTTTGAAGAAATGCAGAAAGTAGATTCACTGCTTGAAAAATGGTATACACAATTTGACAGAGATTTAAAGCCCGATGAGCAAATCCTTGAACAGACACTGCAGGATTTACTGGAAAAAATTCTGCTTTCAGAGCAGGATTTTGAGCAAGTGGTTGGACGAGAAAAAAAAGCTGTTTCATTACAAATTGAAGAGTTAAGTCGGCAAATGCAGTATCGGAAAGAACCGGTTCAGCAGAGAGCTAAAATCAAAAACATGATGACCTGAACAACACTGTTATATTAATTAACCATGCTTTTTTCAGCTTACCAGATAGAGTCGTTGTTGGAAGATATTCAACAGAAAAATTTTCCCATAGATAAATCCGCCAGCGAAACTATGAGTCTATCTGAAGATGCCATTCAGGGGGCGCGGCAATATGTGCGGACTCCGAAAAACCATGCTTTAGCCTGGATTACTCCCGGTGACATAAAGGCACTGGTTGAAGATCAGACAGTTTATGATCCTGTGGTTGAGCATGTTCAACAGAGCCGAGCGGGACGTTTTGTTATTCCGGCTTACGTACCTGAAAATCCGCCGCCCTCCTTTCCGCTGGTCAGTGATCACACTATAGCCCTCCGCAAAAATGATGCTTTGCAGGAGCAAACTCCAGAAATGCCTCTTCCGGAAAAAAACACCTCATCAACTGACGAAAGTCTCGAAATTCCTTCTGCGGCAGACGTGGAAGCGCTTACAGATGTTGAAGAGCTAGTACAAGACTCTGCGGGTGACACAGAAATATCCGCGCTTAAGCCGATACCTGCTGAAGAAAGTTCTGAAGAAAGTTCTGAAGAAAGCGCAGAAGAAAGCGCAGAAGAATTAGCAGTAGAAAGTACTGATGAGCAAACACAGGCAGAGACGGAAGAATCTACTAAATCTATATCAGCAAAATCCGGAATTTCTGCAGCCTCATTATTTGATGAAATTGAGGTAGAGGAAGAGCAGGATGAAGAATTTGACTTTGACACAGGCGGATTACAAGGAGTCATTGATGATGACAGCGATGTCGTTTTTGGCGACGGCCGCATTGAACAAAATTCGATGACTAAATTTGTTAGTAATTATCCTGACAGCACAATTAAATTTCTGCTGCGTAAAAGTTTGGATGGACGACCTTTGCCTGCTGGTTACGATGAAATTTATCTAAACTGGGAAAACCGCGGATTGTCACGTGGGCGCTTGAAAAAATACTTGTTCAAACTGATGGAATGGCAGGACTTTCCAGATATCCCCGTGCTTGATGTAGTGAGAAAAATTCGTGAACGACATTTTGAGCTGAGAGCGAAAAACAAATGAGCGGAAAAAAATTCAGGCCGAACGTAGCCGCGGTAATCTTTGATCCTGTGAAAAACAAAGTACTGATGTTCCGGCGTGTTCCCAAAAAGAGTGAAGCAGAAAAACCACTGTCCGACGGAGGTCAGTTACGCTGGAACTGGCAGTTTCCTCAAGGCGGTGTTGACCCTGGAGAAAATGAAGAGGAAACCCTTTTTCGTGAACTGGAAGAAGAAATCGGCACACGGGATGTCAACATCATCCGTTCATCCAAAACGCGGATACGTTACCATTATCCGCGCAAAATGCTGTACATACTTCATCAACAGCCTATTTGGAAACCCTTCCGCGGACAACAGCAACGCTGGTATCTTGTAAAACTGAATTGTGAGACTGAGCAAATTTCTTTCGCCCATCAACCTGTTGAATTTGACGCGTTCCAATGGATTTCTCCGCGGAGAGGTTTAAAATTAGTTGTTCCCTGGAAACGAAAAGCTTACCGAAAAGGTTTGCGAAGCCTTGGTATCCTCTGAGAAGTTTTTGTTTGACAATTAAAAAAGTCCTGTTAAAAAAACTTAAAACCACTTCCTTGTAAAAGCTCTGAAACCTCGTCATTGCTT
>Ga0208524_1001500_pt1 | contig 10921 bp, 8 predicted proteins | sample ETNtaG_28_FD_185779 | JGI IMG/M metagenome (GOLD analysis project Ga0208524, IMG submission 185779) | Marine microbial and viral communities from oxygen minimum zone, Eastern Pacific Ocean - ETNP201406SV61 (SPAdes) (version 2) | ecosystem: Environmental > Aquatic > Marine > Oceanic ... | reverse complement strand
TAAACAGAAGGAAATTCTTGCAGGTGAGTGCTGGTGTAGCTACGGCTATGGCTCTGACAAGCAAGAAAGTAGGAGCGCAATTAAAGCCCGTAGTCAAGGTAGGCAATCCATTGGAAGCCTATCCGGACAGACGTTGGGAGGAAGTTTACCGCGATCAGTACAAGTATGAGCGGTCTTTCACCTACTGCTGTTCACCCAATGATACTCATCAGTGTCGCGTTCGCGGATTCGTTCGTAACGGTATTCTGATGCGTATCGAGCAGAACTATGATCACCATAAAGTTCGTGATCTTTATGGTAACCAGGCAGATGCGGCGTGGAATCCACGTATGTGTTTGCGCGGTATGACGTATCCGCGACGTGCTTATGGACCTTACCGAAACAAGTATCCAATGATTCGTGTAGGTTGGAAGCAGTGGGCGGACGACGGTTTCCCTTATCTTGATAAAGAGAACCGTGAAAAATATAAGTTTACCAGCCGGGGCACGGATGAATTCGTCCGTATGTCCTGGGATCAGACCTTTACTTACCTGGCCAAGGGTCATGTTGCCGTAGCGAAAGCTTACAGTGGCGCCCGTGGTGCTCAGCGTTTGAAAAACGAAGGCTACCAGCCTGAGATGATCGAAGCGATGGGCGGTTCCGGTCCGCGTACCTTCAAGTATCGTGGTGGAATGGGCCTGTTGGGCGTTGTTGGTAAGTATGGTGTTTATCGATTGGCTAACCAGGTTGCCTTGCTGGATTCGATCATTCGTGGTCGGGGACCGGGTAAGGTATTGGGCGGACGTGCATGGTCCAACTATACCTGGCATGGTGATCAGGCTCCGGGACACTCCTGGACGCATGGTATGCAGACCTCTGATATCGACTTCGCTGATCATAGATACGCGAAGATGACCATTCAGTGGGGTAAGAATCTGATCGAGAACAAAATGCCGGAAGCACATTGGTACACCGAGATCATGGAACGCGGTGGTACGCTGGTAGCGGTTTCTCCAGAGTACAATCCTCCTGCAACCAAGGCGGATTACTGGGTGCCAACCCGAGCAGGTCTTGCTGATATTTCCCTGTTTATGGGTGTTTGTAAGATCATCATGGACGAAGGCCTCGTTGATATAGATTATGTAAAAGACTATACCGACATGCCTTTGCTCGTTCGTACAGACAACCTCATCCGCTTGCATCCGGATGATTTCATCCCAGGCTACAAGCCACAGGCTTTGCCGAAAGATGGATTCACCACGAAGTGGATGAAGAACTACAACCGCAACCAGATGCCTGACTTTACGGTATGGGATACGAATACGAATAAACCCGTAGCGATCAACCGTGAAGACATTGGCGCCAAGATGCGTAAGAAGAACATTGATCCTGCACTGGATGGTGTTTATGACGTCAAGCTAGTCAGCGGCAAAACGATTACCGTAATGCCGTTGTATGAGATGCATAAGATCCATTACAAGGATTATGATATTGATACTGTCAACCAGATCTGTCACTCGCCGAAGGACTTGATCGTCCGCTTGGCTCGTGATATCGGTACGATTAAGCCGGTAGAGATCCATTATGGTGAAGGTATCTGTCATTACTTCCATGCGACAATGCATAACCGCGCGTCCTTCACTCCGTTGATGTTGACGGGTAACGTTGGGCCGAAGGGTTCCGGTTCCATGACATGGGCTGGTAACTACAAAGCGGGTAACTACCAGGGATCACACTGGTCAGGACCTGGTTTCGCGGCAATGGTTGCGGAAGATCCTTTCAACACCGAGCTTGATTCCTCGAAGAACATCGATTGGAATAAAGTCAAAGGTTACCTGAAAGGTGAGGAAGTATCTTACTGGGCACATCGTGACAAAGCGTTGATTGTTAATACGCCTCGTTACGGCCGGAAAGTATTTACCGGACGTACCCACATGCCTACACCGACGAAGTTGGTGTGGTTTGTAAATGTTAACGTCATCAACAACGCGAAGTGGTTCTACGAGCTGGTGTTCAACACGAACAACAACGTAGACATGATCGTAGCTCAGGATATCGAGTTCACAGGTTCCTGTGAGTACTCCGATATCGTACTCGCTCCGAACTCATGGGCCGAGTTTGAGTCTTATGAGATCACTTGTGCGTGTTCGAATCCGTTCCATCAGATCTGGGGTGGTACGGGTATTAAACCAATCTTTGACACCATCGATGACAACCTGATTCACCGGGAGTTCTCTAGACGTCTGTCAGAGGTTACCGGTGATAAACGTTTCGCTGATCATATGAAGGTTTATGAGGGTGAAGCGCCTAACCGTACGAAGTCAATGATTCGTAGACTGTTCACCACTTCCACAACTGGAATGGGTTACAACGTCGATGATATCATCAATGGCAAGTATGGTGAGCCGGGCTGTTGTCTGTTGCTGTTCCGTACGTATCCTAGAACACCTTTCTGGGAAATGTACACAGAGTCCAAACCATTCTACACACCTAACGGCCGAACTCAGTTCTACAATGATGAGCCGGAAGCGATTGAGTATGGTGAGAACTTCATCGTTCACAGAGAAGGTCCAGAAGCAACGCCTTATCTGCCGAACGTAATCGTATCAACCAACCCCTACATCCGACCGGATGATTACGGGATTCCGGAAGACGAGCAGGATCCGGATCTTCGTCACGTTCGAAACATCAAGAAGCCTTGGTCCGCAGTACGAACGACCAAAAACTTCTTGTGGGAGAAGGGTTATCGTTTCTACTGTGTCACACCGAAGTCCAGGCACACAGCACATAGCTCCTGGGCAACGACTGACTGGAACATGATCTGGAACAACAACTTTGGTGATCCTTATCGAATGGATAAACGATCTCCGGGTGTTGGTGAGTGGCAGGTTCATATGAACCCGTTCCTCTGTAAAGATCTTGGTATTAATGATGGTGACTATATCTACTGTGATGCGAATCCAGCAGATCGCCCATTCATGGGTTGGAAGCCATCAGATCCACGGTACAAAGTAGCTCGATTGATGCTTCGTGCGAAGTACAATCCTGCGTATCCGTACCATACCACTATGATGAAACACGCAACGTGGACAGCGACAGAGCGAACAGTTAAGGCGCATGAAGAACGGCCTGACGGACGCGCAATGTCAATGACGACACCGTATCAGTCTAACTTCCGATACGGTGGACAGCAGTCCATCACGCGTTCCTGGTTGATGCCTATGCATCAGACGGATAGTCTGTTCCATAAAGCAAAAACCAAAATGAAGTTCAAACATGGTTATGAGGCAGACAACCATGCGACTAATGCTGTACCGAAAGAAACCTTGGTTAAGTTCTCCAAGGCGGAAGACGGTGGATTGCATGGTAAAGGGTTGTGGGAACCAGTACGAACGGGTTACACACCTGAGTCTCCGTTGAAAGACCGGTTTGCAGAGATGTATCTCGCAGGACAGTATGTCCGCGTGAAGATCTAAACAGGTTCAAGGTGTGGGCGTCCCTGGTAGGGGCGCCTGTACCGGACCTATTGCGGTCCGATTTTTTAGCGAAATACTTAATCATTTTAAGGAGGTATGATAATGCCTGAAGTCTATAACTGGCAGCTAGGCCGGATGATGACTTACATTTATGACGAGAAGCATCCGAAAGAGCAGTTTACTTTCGTATTTAATACGAATCGCTGCATAGCTTGTCAGACATGTACGATGGCCCACAAATCCACCTGGACCTTTTCCAAGGGCCAGGAGTATATGTGGTGGAACAATGTAGAAACGAAACCTTACGGTGGGTATCCCCAGTTCTGGGATTGGAAGATTCTCAAGATGCTTGAGCAGTCTAATCCAGGTCAGAATGTATGGAACGTCCGTAAGACATCTAACAAAGCGATCCACGGTGTATACGAAGGTGTGACCATCTTCGAAGCGCCAGCTAAGATCGGATTAAACCAGCAAGCGGTAGGCTATGTACCTACGGATGAAGAGTGGCGCTTCCCGAACTTCGGTGAAGATACTGCTCACGGCCGTGAGTTTACACAGTCCCGTGAAGGAACGTTCGGTGGAGATAACGGGTGTAAGTCCGTCCTTCCAGAACATAAAATCTGGTTTTTCTATCTACAGCGGATTTGCAACCACTGCACGTACCCTGGTTGTCTCGCGGCTTGTCCTCGAAAGGCTATCTACAAACGCCAAGAGGATGGAATCGTGTTGATCGATCAGTCACGTTGTCGTGGTTATAAGAAGTGTGTAGAGCAGTGTCCTTACAAAAAGCCAATGTTTCGTGGTACAACCCGAATCTCCGAGAAATGTATCGCCTGTTACCCACGTATAGAGGGTCTTGATCCTCTGACGGAAGGTGATCAGATGGAGACACGTTGTATGGCGGCTTGTGTTGGTAAGATCCGTTTGCAGGGTCTTGTTAAGGTCGGCGGAAATGGTGAATGGGCTCACGATCCGGACAACCCACAGTATTATATGATTCGGGACCGGAAAGTAGCACTGCCACTGTACCCGCAGTTGGGTACAGAGCCAAACGGATATTATATTCCGTCACGGCATGTTCCTCGAGCTTACTCACAGCAGATGTTCGGCCCGGGCGTAGATCATTCAATTGATCAGTATATGGTTCCGGATCGAGACCTGTTGGGACTCATGCAGCTCTTTAGGACAACCCAGCGTATCATCTTCAAATGGAAACGTGAGCCCGGTCCGAAAATATTCGAGACCAATATTCACGGTAAGAAATTTGAGATGTATAACGACACGGTTATCGGCTTCAACCGTAAAGGTAAAGAAGTTATCCGTGTTACCGTTGAGGAGCCCTTCTACGTACGACCGGAAGAGCATCCTGGCGCGATCTAAAGAGAGGATACTGGAACTACAATCGGTATATCATTTTTGTTTACGTAGTCGATCCGGCAGGCGTGGGGTGGGGCCGATAAGGCCCCGTCCCGGTTTGCTGGGAACTTGCTGGAATTGAAACTGGAGCTAATTATGGCAGTTGAAACCAAAACAGTGGATCAGATGCTGGCGAAGTTGGGTGAATCCGGCTCGCTGGAAGATCTGAAAGAAGAAAGAATTTCCTTAAATCTGGCGCGTGGCAGAGTTTACGATATTCTGTCCTTAGTCTTTAGCTATCCCTGGAACAGGAAATTTTTTCGACCCAAATCCTTGCTCGAACCCATGGATATAGTAATGGTGGACGAGGAAGAATGGGGGCATTTAAAATCTATTGTGGGTGGTTTCAGTAATTACCTCCCAAAGATGACAATTAAGCAGGTGCAGGGCGAGTACATTCGTGTGTTTGGTCATGCTGTTTCGATGGAATGCCCTCCGTATGAAATGCAGTACGGTACGGAAGGCGGAGTCCAGTCCCAAACTGATGTTTTGATCCAGTTGGGCGGATTCTACGAGACCTTTGGCTTTGAACTGCCAAGGAAACGGTCCAAGGAACGAATAGACCATCTTTCAAACGAATTGTCCTTTATGTCTTACCTGTGTTTCAGAATGGCTTATGGGATCCAGAATGGTCACGATGAACGAAAGATCGGAGTGCTGTACAGCGGCATGAAGAAGTTCATTCGAAATCATGTGGGTCGCTGGGTGCCATTATTTTGCATCTTTGCTTCCAGAAAGGCAGAACGTGGACTGTACAAAGATTCGGTCGATATTCTCTCCAGCTTCGTTAAAAACGAGGTTTCTTTGTTGGATGTTCAACCCATCAAAGTTGAGGAACCGGAATATCGTTCGTTATCTTATAGTATGGAAAATGATCTGATTGCGAATGCGCCAGCAGAATGTGAACCCAGATAGTGGTTTCAGATGAATTTCCAATACAAACTGCTAATGAGGAGGGAACACTGTGAAACAAAGTAAAGTCATTACCGTAGCGTTGATCATAGCTTTTACGCTTGGAATGTTCGCAACGGCTAACGCGGCTGACATCCATGCGGTAAAAGTTAAAGGAGCAATTCCAACCGCTCCTGATAATCCATTTTGGTCAGAGCGTTATGGACCGACCGCTCTGAAACATGTGATCATTGATATGGACCCTCAGATGATCACAAACCCAATGTGGCCTAACCCGTCCGTTAAGTATGTATTCGCGAAAGCGGCTACAAACGGTAAGGAAATCGCTGTTCATCTTGAGTGGAATGATCCAACTCGAAATGACATCATGGTTCAGTCCCAGCAGTATAAGGATCAGGCCGCGATTATGTTTCCGCTAAACCAGGGTGGCGAAGAGCCTCCGTTCACCATGGGTGGTGACGGCGAGCGCGTTAACATCTGGCAGTGGAAAGCTACTTGGGACAAAGAAGGTGCTGGCAGGAACGACAACTCAGCCATGTCTGACATGGAAGACCAGTATGACAATATGGTTATGGGTTCTGGTTCTTACTACATGTATGAGCCTGATGGCAAGTTGTCCGGTCTGGACACTGCTCACAAATCTGGAACGAAAAGCGGTTCTTCCGCAAATCGTGGAGCAGGCGACATCAGCAAACGTTCTTCCAACATTGATTTCGGAATGGGTAAGAACGAAGGTGTTTTCAACTCTGGCCGCGCAACGGGCAATATCCTTTCGGATGCCACAATGCGTAGTTCAGCAGTAGAAGACCTGAATGCTGAAGGTTTCAGCACATTGACCACCCAGGCTCAGCAGGACGTTCAAGGTCAGGGTAACTGGAGAAACAACCGCTGGTCGGTTGTGTTCAAACGTTCCTTGTCTTCTGGCGACAGCAACGATACGCAGTTCAGCGGCAGCAAAACGCCAATGGCAATTGCGATCTGGGATGGTCAGAACAAAGAAAGAAACGGACAAAAAGCGGTTACGCAGTGGAATACACTTCACTACTAATCTGATTTAAGTCTGTTAGTTTATTACCGGGGAGGGCCTAAGGGTCTTCCCCGGTTTTTTTTTGAATGACTGAATTGTTCAGAACCAAACCTCTCGAAAACACTAAACGCCATCCCTGCTCCTCCCTATAATTTCCGCTTAAAAAAAATCCTTCATCCCCTCTAGTCTCTACAGCGCAATTGAGAAGCATAAATCGCTGACTACCTGGGAAGACCAGTACACCACCCCTGAAGAAAAGTTATTACTCAAATTCTGGTTTATGATGGATCATGGGGGTAAATATTACTCAAGGGCTTGTCCAGAAGGAGATTTTTTCTCCGGGTGCGGACTTGTTGGCGAATGTTAAAAATCAGAGGACAGAATCTAAAAGCTGATTGAGTTTTTGTTGCATTTCTTTAAGCGGCATCAGGTCGCCTTTTTTTGACGCAACGGCGATGCCTTCCCGGAATGTTTTTATCGCCTCTTCCCGACGCGAAAGCTTTTCCAGAGTTTTCCCTAAAAGAACATAGGCGGCAGAGTAATCATTATATTCTTTTACAACCGTCACGAGCGGAGGTAGCGCTTCTTCGTAATTCTGAAGATCGTAATAGACTGATCCTAGCCCAAAGTTTGCCACTTGATCGGCAGGATCAATATCCAGGACCTGTTTGAACATTGAAATTTTCTGTTCTCTTTCCGCTATATCTTTTTGCGCATTATCCTGAGTTTTCTTTTTTGCCATGTTCTCGGCAACTGCTTTTTCGAACTGGAGTGCGGTTGCTTCACCTTTTTCAAGCTCGGCTTCATCAATGCGGCCCTGTTGCATGTAGTATATAGAAAGATTGGTATGGGCCATGATTTCTTCGGGGTCAATTTCTACCAGCCGTTTCATCAGTGCGATTGCCTCATCCAGCTTGTTCTGTTTGGATAAAAATACTCCCAAAGCCTCATAAGCACTGGCATTTTTCGGGTCGAGCTCAATGGCTTCTCTGAGAAGAGCAACGGGCTGTTCCAGACCCTCTTGATCTTTATAAAGAATAAGCGCTTTGTTGTGTAGGCGTTTGGAATGATCTTTGCGAGTTTGCGGCTGATAAAAAGGGAGGAGGCAGGTCCTTACTTTATAGGGAGCACCCTCTATGGTTACATTCAAATCTACGCCTGGACTTCGATGATCTTTTTGGATGTAAGCCAACGCAATATTTTTTTTGAGCGATGGTGAAAATATCGAACTTTTAATTGTCCCAATTTTTTTTGAGTCCATTTGAACTTTACTACCGGGCAAGGGGAGATTGTCTCCCTCGATGATTAATCCCATGAGAGCGAAGTTGGGGGCGCCGTAGGTTTTGATACGGGTAATGACCTCCTGTCCAATGTAGCAGCCCTTGTTATAACTGACGGAACTATGTTCGAGCCCTGTTTCCGGGAGGATGTTTTTTTCATCCATATCCTTTCTGTAACATGGGATGCCCGCTTCAATGCGAAATATTTCCCTCGTGTGAGGATCAATCTGAATCAACGGGTGTATTTTTTCTAATTTCTGTAATTTCTGTGTGATAGTTTCTTTAATTTGAGCCGGAAATGCCAATATACAGCCCTCTTCGCCAGTCAGGGATTTGTTGATGGCCAGGCAAGGTTGTTCATCGAATTTGAATTGACAGATATCGTTTGGTTTTTCCGGAAGGGGCGAAGAACTTTTTGTAAATTCTTCAATGATATTCGAGCTTCTTGGGCCCTGTATGGCCAGAAGAAAATGATCGGGCGAAGCCAGGCTAACATCCTCGCGGAAAAGAAAGGCATTCAGATGATTCAGCAGATTTTTTTTTTGAACAGATTCAACCAGCATAACCACCGACTCTTCTTCTGTGCGATGAATGGAGAATATCGCGATGATTTTTGCTTTTCGGTCGACAATCGCGGTGTTCTGGCCTTGCCCTTTTTTTAGTTTATGTACATCGTTGCTTGTTTGAGTTTGGAAATAATTTAGAACATCTGACCCGCTTGCGGAGGCAAGACACCAGTCATCGAGAAAAAAGTATCCAGCTTTTTCGCGGAGGTACTCGTGGTTTTCTTGAGAGGTGAGAGTATTTTCCAAGTGTGGAGTGATTCTTAGCTGATGGAGAACGATTCCCCACAACCGCAGGTTGAGGATGCATTTGGGTTTACAAAGACGAATCCCTTGCCGTCGAGGCCACCTTTATAGTCCAGTAACATTCCCTTTAGATAAATGAGGCTTTTAGCGTCCATGAAAACTTTAAAGCCCTCATGTTCAATAACTGTGTCACCCTTTTCCGTTGGAGTGAATTTGAGGTCGTAAGACAGACCAGAACAGCCTCCACCCTTTACACCCAGGCGTAAACCTATTTCCGGATTGTTTTCCGCCGCTATCAATTTCCTTACTTCTTCCTTGGCAATCAGTGAAACCTTAATAAATTCCTGTGTAACCGCCATCCGTTCCTCCAATAGTAAAAGACTGTGCTTAAAAGAAATGTTAACAGATTAGATAACATGAAAGGCCTTGAAGTTTCTAAAATTATACTGGAAAATGAAGAAAATATACAATTGTTGCTGGAAAATAAAAGTTGGCAGGAAATGCCATTTCATCGTTAATACTTTAAAAAACAATTGGTTGTTAGGTTCATCTTGGCAGGCGAGGGTGAAGACCGCATTTGGTAGTCATGAAAATTTAAAACTTTTCATAGGATATAGAATCAAATAAACTGCTACATATTCAAAAGTTCACCATCTAACAGGAGATAAGGTAATCGATGATCAGTATTCCAGATTTGACAGCTTTGGTGAAAGAGGGTATTTCTGATGCGGAAGTCGAAGTTTTCGACCGAACAGGGATGAGTGATCACTTCGTTATCCGTGTGACATCGGCAACGTTTGAAAGCATGGATATCATGGCAAGGCATCGGGCTGTTCAGGCCGTTTTAAATCCTGCAATGCAGGATGGACGAATCCATGCCGCTGAAATAAAAACTGCAGTACCATCTTGAAAAAAATCTACCAATAAATTCTTACCTGAAACATTAACTAATTTTTATAGGAGTTTTAAAGGATGTCTTCGATCGACGATGAAATCAAACAAGAAGTGGCTGGTAACAAAATTTTGATCTATGGCAAAGGTACCAAATCTGCTCCACGGTGTGGATTCACTGCAGAAACAGTCCAGTTTTTTAATAAATACGGACATCCATTTGAAGTAATAAATGTTTTGGATAACATGCCAAAACGTGATGCCTTGAGCAAGATGACAAATTGGCCAACGTTGCCCAAAGTTTTTATTGATGGCAAGTTTTATGGGGATACTGACATCCTTGATGAAATGGAACTCAAAGGCGAAGTCGAGCCTTTGTTGAAAACCGCCTTCGGCGAGTAATCCACGCTAACTTTTCAATTGAGGTATTCATGTCAGATGCTCTAGAAACGGGAGATCGTGCGCCCGCATTCGAGTTGCCCGCTGTTTATGGGTATAAATCAGGCGCGTCCAGCCCTTCCGCTGAAGAAAAGGTCATGGTCAAGCTAAAGGATTTTCAGGATAAGAAATGGGTGATCTTGTGTTTTTACGCCCAGGACAGCAGTCCTGAGGATACCCGGCTGATGATCGGTTTCAACGAGTGGAACAGGAAGTTTAAAGCCCGCGAGGTTGAGGTGCTGGGGTGCAGTTGGAATGGAGTCAATTCGCACCAGCAGTTCATCGAAGTATACCAGATGGGTTTTACCTTACTGGCGGATGAATATAAAAAAGCCACGGAACTGTATGGTGTGATTAAAGAAGAGGACGATCTGGGACAAGTGGTCAAAGTGATAGAACGTTCCACCTTCGTGATTGATAAAACGGGAATGATTCGCGCAGTATGGAGAGACCTTGAAGACCTGCGCGAACATCCGAGAGAAGTCTGGAACTTTATCCAGAAAGAAAAGAAATAAAAATTAGAATCGTAACTTTTGTGTAACGGTGTGAGGGACTCGCTAGAGTTCCTTTTCTTTTTCCCGGTGCTCCTCAAAGTTTTTGCAAATTGTATTGCGGATGGCCTCAAGAGCTTCATCCCCTTTCTTAGAGTCCTTTCCGTCAAGAGTCACACCAGGAGAGATGACAATTCGGATG